>Ga0138256_10002125_pt1 | contig 21343 bp, 28 predicted proteins | sample KNB2016incub_MG_FD_105486 | JGI IMG/M metagenome (GOLD analysis project Ga0138256, IMG submission 105486) | Active sludge microbial communities from wastewater in Klosterneuburg, Austria - KNB2014incub_MG | ecosystem: Engineered > WWTP > Activated sludge > Unclassified | place: Austria... | reverse complement strand
CCTTAAAGGAAAGTAATGCTGTAAATAGTGCGAATTTCTTGCTTTTTTTTGCTCCAAAAACTGCAAAGCTAAAACAATAGGCCAAGCAAAAAATAAAACAAAAACGAAGGATAAAAAAAGGAAAGATAAATTGAGAAAATCGAGATCGAGATCGGGATTGAGATCGAAATCCAAATCGAGAAGGATAATTGGCCATAAAAAATTCCCCTAAATCTTTGCCATGATTATAGGGGAGGCCCCTTTTCGTCAAGTAAGCATTTTATTGAAGTGAAATACTTACCGCCTTTGAAACACCTGGTTCTTCCATTGTAATTCCGTAGAGCGTGTCATTAAGCTCCATTGTCTTTTTATTATGAGTAATCAGAATAAATTGGGTATCTTTTCCCATACTTCTCAAAAGTTCGTTAAATCGCCCCACATTGGCATCATCTAAGGGGGCATCAACCTCATCTAGGAGACAAAAAGGAGATCTTTTTACTAAAAATATGGAGAAAATTAAGGCCACTGCCGTTAAGGCCTTTTCTCCACCCGACATAAGATTTATATTCTGCATTCTCTTGCCAGGAGGACAGGCCATAATATCAATTCCTTGTGCGTCTTCTGCCTGCCCCTCTCCCAAGGCCATAAGTTTTAGTTCGGCCTCTCCTCCTGCAAAGAGCAAAGGAAATATTTTTTTAAAACGTTCATTTACTTCCCAAAAGGCCGTTGTAAAACGTTCTTTTGACTTATGATCAATCAATTCAATTGTTTGATTTAAATCACTCATCGACTGATTTAATTGGCGTTCTTGCTCTACAACGAAAGAATACCTCGAGTGAATTTGTTCATATTCTTCAGCAGAATGCCAGTTAATATCGCCAAGGGCCATTAACGATTGTTTAAGTTTTTTTATTTTTTCTTCCATTTCTTTTTTATAAGAAATCTGCCCCTGTTGATACAAATCCACTACCTTTTGAATTTCCAAACAAATTTCTGGAAGAGAGATTTCTCCTTCTTCATTTTTTTCTCTTTCTATTTTTTCTAAAGGAATAACCTCAAGAGAGGAAAACGAAAATTTTTCTTGAAAAAAATCTCGTAAATAAAATAAAAATTTTTCTTGAAAATCTTTTGCTAAAAAATATTCATCTTCTTTTTTCTTTTCTAATTGCCCCTTATTTTCTGTTTTTTTCTTAAATAACTCATTTTTTTGATCTTGATATTTTTTTACAAGAATTCTAATTTTCCGAACCTGTTCTTCTTGCTCTATCAGCTTACCCTCTAATTCTTTTTGAATAGGCCCCAAGGTATGTAAGGCCGATAAATATTGCTCTATCTCTTCTTGTATTTTTTCTTGTTGTTCAATAAAAACTTGTTTATTAGATAACAAATTTTGTTCTTGCTGAGTAAGTTCTTCTATTTTGTCTTTTTTTTGCTCTGCTTGTTTTATTAAAATTTCCCTTTGTTGATGCCAGTGGGAAATTTTTTGTTCTAAAAGTTGTTTTTCTCCTTTGACTTGATAAAGGGCCTCTTGATAATTTTGTATTTCTTCCTGGGCCTGTTCTATTTGCTCTTCTAGGCCTTCCACAACATCTCTTTGCATTTGAAGAGAGTCCTCTAGCTCAGATTTTTTTTCCTCTAATTCTTCTTGCTGACCTAATAAGACTTTTTTTGTTTTGGAATAAAAATCTTGTTTTTGCAAAATATCTTTTTTCTCTAACGAAAGAGAATTTTGTTGTTGCTCTAAAACGGCCATCAGAGAAAGATTTTTTTCTATTTCTATCTTTGTACTAGAAATTTCTTGTTTTTTTTGTTGAATAAAATCAGAAAGAGATTCTTCTTCTTTTTTTAACAGTTCAAGATCTTCCTGTAGTTTTTGTTTTTCTTGCTCCAAGACAGGAATTTCTTGCTCTAATATCATCAAAGTTTTTTTTTTTTCTAAAAAGGCCGTATTCTCTGCTGTTTCTTCTTGAGGGTAGACAACTTTAAAATTCCCATTGCCTAAAAATATGAGTTTGAAGCGTGCTTCTTCATCTATGGCCACAAAAAAATCAGAAGAGGAAAAAGAAAGAAAAGAAAAAATTTCAGGAAGATGCTTGTCAAGATCTCTTACAACTCTTCTATTTTCACAAAATACCTTTAAGAAAGAATCGTATTTTTTAAATTCTACAAAAGAAGCAAGTGATTTTCCTAAGGATTTTTTTTCTTCTTGTCCTTGCTCCTTTTGATTATTCTCTTTTAAAACTAACGTTGAGTTGTATAAAAGTTCTTCCCCTTTAAATGTGACAAAATCTTGAAGACAATCTTCAAAAGCAAAACTCAACAAAGAAGAATGTTCTTTTTTAAAATCCAACAATTCAAAGAAAACTTCATACTTTTCCTTGTATTCAGCAGCATTATGGCCCTTTTTTTCTCTTAGTAAGTCGAAGGATTTTTGAATATTAGAAAGAGAGGCATATTCAGAGAAGTATTTTCTTAGTTCAAGATCTCGTTCTACAAAGGAATCATTTGTAGTTTTTATTTTCTCTTCTAATATTTTTAAAGCAAATTTTTTTGTTTCTTTTTCTTCTTTTAATTGAATTTCTTTTAAGGTTAATTGTTCCTTTTCTAAAATAAGTTTTTCTTTTTTACTGGAAATTACTTGTTCTTGAGTTTCATTTTTCTCTGAAAATGAAAGTAATTCTTCCATTTTTTTTCCTAGAGAATTTTTTTCTGTTTTTATTTCAAAAAGGGATCTCTCTAAGACAGAAATTTCTTTTTCATGTGTCGCTAAAAGATGGGAATGATGTTGTTTTTGAGACTTTAACGTTTCTTCTTGTTCTTGTTTTTCCTCAAAAACTTCTTGTAGTTGCTCTAATTTTTCTTGTAATATTTGTTTTTTTTCTTCAATTTCTTGATCTTTTTGATATGTTTCAAGAGTTTTTTGTAATTCTTGAATTTCTTCTTTTATTTTTCTTTTCTCTTGCTCTATAGAACTCATCATTTTTTGGCGTTCTTGAAAAAGAGAATTCTCATGTTGTAACTGTTGCTGCTTTAAGGCCAACTGCTTAGAGCCTTCCGATATTTTTTGCTGAATGGCCTCTTGTTGCTTAAATGTTTCTTGATTTTTTAGCTCTAAGTCTTGAAGCTCTAACTCTAAGGAAAGAGATTCTGTGCTAATTTGTTCTTGCTGTTGTTCTATTTCGTTGGAATTGGCCGATAATTCTTGAATTTTTAATAATAAATTTTTTTCTTTTTCAAGAGAAATAAGAGTCTCTAACTCTAAAATTTGAGAACGAAATTTCTTTGCCTCTAAGGCAATCTCTGCTTGTTTTTTTAAACGTTTTAACTGAGATTCTAGCTCTATTTTTAAATCAGAGAGTCTTAAAAAATTTAATTTTGCTTGATCTAATTTTTTTAAGGCCTCTTTTTTTTTAAACTTGTATTTCGTTATGCCGGCCACTTCCTCAATCATGGCCCTGCGATCTTCTGGTTTGGCCTGAACTAAGCGAGTAACTTCTCCCTGTGCCATAATCGAATATGACTTTGCTCCTGCTCCTGTATCCATGAAAACTTCTTGTATATCTTTTAAACGGGCAGGAATAGAGTTTATACGATATTCTGTTTCTCCATTTCTATATAACTTTCTTGTGAGTTGAATTTCTGCTGGTGAATAAACTTTTTGGGCGATATGAATATGTTTTTTTTCGGTATTTTCTAAAATTAAAGAAACTTCGGCCCAAGGAGCAGGAGGATATTTAGAAGAACCTGCAAAAATAACATCTTGCATGTTCTGTCCTCTTAAATGTTTGGCCGATTGCTCACCCATAATCCAAAAAAGAGCATCTACGACATTAGATTTCCCACATCCATTAGGGCCAACAATCCCTGTAATCCCTTCATCAAAGTTAATGGTAGTGCGATCTTTAAATGATTTAAATCCTTGAGCAACTAACCGTTTTAATTTCATAAGATTTTTTTAGTTCTATATTTTTTTAAACTGAATAAGTTCAATTCCTTGAGGAATACTTTCTCCTTGTTTTACAAGCACTTCTAATATTTCTAGCTTAAAAGGAGATTTCACTTCATTTTCCATTTTCATGGCCTCTAGTATTGCCAACATGTCACCTTTTTCTAAAATATCCCCTTTATTGCAACATTTTAAAACTTTTCCAGGCATTGGGGCCTTTATGGAAGAAGAACCGTTTAAATCAACTGAAAAGGGGCGATACCCTCTAAAAACCTGATATCTTTGTGATTTTTCAACCATTAAACTAGGTAAAAAGGAAAAATGAAGAAGGGGTTTCCAGAAAGAATCTTCTAATTTATAAAACAACTCATTTGCAATTTTTTTTACATAAACCTTTTTCTTTTCCTTAAAGAAAGAAGAAGAACAAAACCATATATTCTCTTCTGGAGAAAAAGAGAGATCAAACCATTTGTCAGTTTTATTTTCAATATTTTCTTCTGGTTCAAAATAGTAACGCATTTTTTCTTCCTTTTTTAATTGTTGCTAAAGGAACATTCTATGGCCAATGATTTTTCTAAAAGTGAAAGAAAGGTTTCCTTGGATTGATCAAAAAGATTTTCTAGCTCTTCTTTTGGTCGTTTTAAAATTTTTTGTTCAAGATAATGAGTAGAAAAATTGCCTTTAAGAAAATCTTCCTCTCCTAAGACAAATAAAAGAAGTGAAATATTAGAGAAAACACCCTCAATAAAAAGAGCACTTAAGGCCATTTTCATTTTTTTTATGGCCTTTTCTCTTGTTAAAGAAGTTGCAATCATCTTACCCAGCATAGGGTCAAAGTCAGGGGCCACGACAAGCCCACTATAAAGACAATGGTCAAACCTTATACCGGGGTATTGTTTCCAAGAAGTTGCTGTAATTGTCCCAGGAGAAGGTAAAAAAGTGAAGGGATGTTCTACACAAATACGACATTCTATAGAATGCCCTCTTAGAGTAATTTCTTCTTGAGATTGAAAAGGTAAAGGGGCCCCAAAGGCAATTTCAATCATGAGGGAGACTAAGTCTACTCCGGTAATTTCTTCTGTAATGGGGTGTTCTACCTGAATACGGGTATTCATTTCTAAGAAATAAAAAGAACGATCTTCTCCCATAATAAATTCAACGGTACCAGCAGAATCATACCCCACATGTTTTGCCAGCCTAACGGCCGTTTCGCAAATATTATGCCGCAATTTTTGATCTTCCCCTACAAAAGGAGAAGGGGCCTCTTCAATAATTTTTTGATGACGACGCTGAATCGAGCATTCTCGTTCAAAAAAATGTACGACCTTTCCGTGCTTATCTCCCACAACTTGCACTTCAATATGACGAGGATTTTGAATATATTTTTCTAATAACAGGTCGGCTTTCCCAAAAGAAGAGAGAGCTTCTCTTTGTACCGTTTCGAAATTTTTCAAAACATCCTCAGAGGTATGACAAATTCTCATTCCCCGTCCACCACCACCAGCAACGGCCTTTAACAACACTGGAAAGCCTATTTCCTTAGCAACACTCAAGGCCTCTTCCTTGGTGTGGATTGGGTTATCAGGGCCTGGAACTACAGGAATTTTGGCCTTTAAGGCCTCTTGTTTAGAGATGGCCTTATCTCCCATGAGCAAAATACTCTTAGGATTTGGTCCTATAAAAATAATTCCTTTTTCTTCCAAGGCCTTTGCAAACAAGGTATTTTCGGATAAAAATCCATAACCAGGATGAACGGCCTCAATTTTATGTTCTTTTGCAAGAGAAACAATTTTTTCAATATTAAGATATGTTTCTTGGTGAGTATTGCCTGAAAGATAAATCCATTCCTGACAAAAGGCCAAATGATAAGCATTTGGTTCTGAGTCAGTAAAAAAACCGACAGGAATATGCCCCATTTCCAAAATGGCCTTGGCCACTCGTGCGGCAATTTCACCTCTATTGGCAATGAGAATTTTTTTTTGAGATTGAATATTTTGTTTTTTCATAAAGGAATATTCCCATGTTTTCTTTTAGGCAATTCCACCGACTTATTCTGTAATCTTTGAAGATGAACGATAATTTTGGCCCTTGTTTCTTCTGGAAGAATAATTTCATCTAAATACCCTAACTGTGCGGCCAAATATGGATTAGAAAATTTTTGTTCATATTCTTGAACTAACTCTTCTCTTGTAGTTGAAGTTTTATTTTCCAAAATATCTTTAAGCTTTTGACGATATAAAATATTAACGGCCCCTTCTGCCCCCATAACAGCGATTTCGGCAGTAGGATAAGCAAGATTGATATCTGCCCCAATATGCTTAGAGGACATAACATCATAAGCACCACCATAGGCCTTACGAGTAATCAGAGTAATTTTAGCAACAGTGGCCTCGGCAAAAGCATAGAGAAGTTTTGCTCCATGGCGAATAATTCCACCATACTCTTGTTGTGTTCCAGGCAAAAAACCCGGTACATCGACAAGTGTTAATAAGGCGATATTAAAGGCATCGCAAAATCTTACAAAACGAGCGGCCTTTACTGAAGCATCAATATCCAAAACCCCTGCTAAGGCCTTAGGAGAATTGGCCACAATTCCAATTTTTATTCCCCCCATAAAAGCAAATCCACAAATAATATTTTGTGCAAAACCAGAGCTAACTTCACAAAAATGCTTATTGTCCACAATTTCTAAAATTAGTTCTCTCATCTCATAAGGAATTCTAGAATTTTCTGGAATAAAAGATTTTAATTTTTCATTTTTTCGAGTAGGTGAGTCTAAATTTTTGGCCTTCATTTGTAAGAAGTGAGATTCTTCTTTTTTTTCTACATTTCCAATAAATAAAAAAAGCTCTCTTACTTTATCAAAACACGCCTCTTCTGTAGGACATTCAAAATGGGCCACTCCTGATTTTTGTGAGTGTGTTGCTGCTCCTCCTAGTTCTTCTTTGGTTACTTCCTCATGAGTCACAGTTTTTATGACATCAGGCCCTGTCACAAACATATAAGAGGTTTTATCTGTCATGAAAATAAAATCTGTAATGGCAGGACTGTAGACGGCCCCTCCTGCACATGGGCCCATAATAAGAGAAATTTGCGGAATAACCCCAGAGCAGGCCACATTTCGATAAAAAATATCCGCATAACCGGCCAAAGATTCTACTCCTTCCTGAATTCGTGCTCCTCCAGAATCATTGATTCCGATAACGGGAATTTTATTTTTAAGAGCATAATCCATAATTTTGCAGATTTTCCTTGCATGTGCTGCTCCTAAAGAACCTCCAAAGCAAGAAAAATCTTGGGAAAAACAGGCCACGGGATAAGAATGAATGGTAGCAATACCTGTGACAACTCCATCTCCTAAAGGCCTCTTGTTTTCTAATCCAAACTCATAACAACGATGAGAGACAAAAATATCAAATTCTTGAAAAGAACCAGGGTCTACTAATTCCAAAATTCGCTGTCGGGCAGTTTTTTTATCATTTTTTTTTATTGATTCTTCTAAGGCCTTTGCTTGCTGTTCTAGAAAAATCTCTCTTTTTGTTTTTTTTATTTTTTGTGTTTCTTCTCCCATCATCTGTTGGCCCTTTTGATACAAAATACACTAGGTTAAATATCTTTGCTTAGGCCTAGGGTAATCTAGGAAAAAATAAAAAGAAAGGTAATTTTAAGCTGCGTTTTTTTTGAGATTTTTAAACTCTTTGAGATCTATAGAAGAGGGAGGAGAGGAAGCAAGAGCATATCGAGTAATTTTAGAAAGTAAATTTGCACGAGAAATACCCAGTTGTTTTGCCAATAAGGTTTTATTGAAATGAGTTCTTTCTAATCCTTCTTTAATGAGTTTTATTTCTACTTTTTCAAGAGCATCTTTTAACAGTTCGGGTGATAATTTTTCTGCGATGACGGCCTCTTCTGAAACTGGAATAGAGGTATTTTTCTTTTCCAAAGAAAGTACTACTTTTTCTGTATTTTCTTCAAGAATTTTTGAGCTTAAAAATTCCGGTATTAAAAATTCACTTTCTCCCGAAAGAATTAAAAGTCTCTCTACCTCATTTTCTAACTCTCTTACATTTCCTGGCCAAGAATATTCTAATAATTTTTCCAAACACGCTTTTGTAATTTGTTTTTTAAGAGTTGCTATTTTGGGAGAAATTTCATAAAAAGAATTTCTTCTTTTTTCTAAAAAATATTCCAAGAGTAAGGGAATATCTTCCTTTCTTTCTCTTAAAGGGGGAACATTTAAATGAATAACGTGAATTCTATAAAAAAAATCCTCTCTAAATTCTCCTGACGCAATCAAATTTGAGAGATTTTTATTAGTAGCAGAAATAATTCTCACATCAACTTTTCGAGAAACCGTATCCCCTACAGGAATAAAAGTTCCTTCTTGTAAAACTCTTAGTAGTTTCACTTGCATACTAAGACTAGTATCACCAATTTCATCTAAAAAGAGTGTTCCACCATGGGCCGCTTCAAAAAGTCCTTTTTTATCTTTAATCGCACCAGTAAAGGCCCCTTTAACATGCCCAAAAAGTTCACTCTCTAAAAGATTTTCATTAAGAGCAGAACAATTCACTGCTAAAAAAGGTTTATTTTTTCTACTTGATAAAAAATGAAGAGTTTTGGCCACCATTTCTTTGCCTGTTCCATTTTCACCAGAAATAAAAATATTGGCCTCACTAGAGGCCACTTTTTCAATAAGAGAATAAAGTTGCTTCATTGGCCTTGATTTACCAATGATTGTATGAAACCTATAACGATCCTCTAATTCTTCTTGTAAAGAAGAAATTCTTTCTTCTTTTTTTTCAATTTCTTGATGATAAGAAATAATTTCTTGCTTTATAAGATCGAGTAGGTCAAAGATTTTTTGAGTAATTTCTACATTTCCATTCTGATTTTGAAATCTTTTTTGTGTAAACCAAGAAAGAAGTTCTTTTTCTTCTTCTGCTCCTAATTCTAACCCCTCTATTGTCTTTTTAAACTGCTTAAAGTGATGTTCTGATGGGTCTACCTCATAAGGGTAAACAAGCAGTCCCCCGGCCAATGTTTTCTCATAATAAAGAGGAAGACATAGGCCTTTTACCCCAATCAAAGAAGAAGAAAAAATAATTCTCTCTTGGGATTCTTGTGCCTTTTTTAGAATCGCTTCAAGATCAAGAGAAAGAAGATGTCTTCCTTTTACAGAATAAACAAGAGGAAGAGAAAAGGATTTTTCTGTTTTTTCTAAAACAAGAGAAGAGTGTCCATTATTCAAGGTTGTTTGAGTATAAGCAAAAAACACAATGTCTAATCCATACCAACGGAACATCAATTCTCTTAGTTTGGAGACACCATGAAGTTGGGCAACTCTTTGCCAATTTAAATTGGCCATACAAATAAGATCTCCTATTTTGATTTTTTATCTTAAAATCTTTAAAATCTTAACGATCAAGAACCTTTCGGGATTTTATAGAAAGACCTTAGTTTCTTATTCCTGTTCTTTCTTGTTTTCTTTATGAATTTTCCAGGAAGATGTTATTTTTGATTATTTTATTCAAGATAATTTGACGAATCCCATGAATGGGGGCCGACCCAATGGGATAAAACATTTTTACCCTCAAGTAAAAAAGTTTCAGGAATTTTTTCTAATTGAAAAACTGGATCAAGACGATCGGAAGCAGATTGATCTGGCAAAGGCCATAGAAATAAAACAGGAGAATTTTTATCTTGAATAATACTTTTAAGATTAGGGTGTTCTTTTACAAAACGCTCAAAAAGATTTCGGCCTTTTAAGAGTTCGTCATTATAAGCAACTACAACAAACTTATATTTGTCTTTATTTTTATTATTATTGTTATTGTTATTGTTATTGTTACTTTTTTGCAATTTAGAAAAAAAATCGAGCAAAGTAGGAAGCTCTTTTATGCAAGGAGCACACCATGTGGCCCAAAAATGCACAAAGGTTTTTTGGTCAGAAGGAAAAAGCTGTGAAAGGGTAAAAGAAGATTCTTTTTGACCTGAGGGAAATAAGAGAGAAAGAAAAGTATAGGAGGATTTTGAAGAAAAATTTAATTGTTTTTTGGCCAAAGGGCCCATTTTTTCTTTTAAGTCCTCAGTTGGTCTTTCTGTTAATTTTTCTGTTGCTAATATTTTAGAATTTTGTGAATTTAAGGTTAAAGAAGATAAATTAATAGGGGCCGTAAAATAATTAAAAACTATTTTTCGTTGAATAATGGAAAAAAGAAGAATTAAACTTAAAAAGAAAATAATAATAGAAAATCTAAAATAAACATCAGGAGTTTTATTACTCACTTTTAGAACAGGCCCATCATCATGTTTTTATACTTATGTTTTTATATTTTTATTCAGCAGACTGCGTTAGCAAAATATAAGCCATTTTAGCATTATCACCTACTCTACCATCTGCTATTTTTATTATACGTGTATATCCACCAGGACGTTCTGTAAATTTTGGAGCAACATCTGTAAATAATTTTTTAACTGCTAATTTATTATTCAACTTACTAAAAGCAAGTCGTCTATTAGCAACAGTATCCTCTTTTGCCAAGGTTATAAGTTTTTCTACAGGAGACTGCATGGCCTTACATTTTGCCAAGGTACTACAAATTTTCCCATGATTGATTAAAGAAATGCACAAATTTTTAATAAGTGACTTTCTGTGAGCAGGAGTTGAACCTATTCTATATCGTTTATTTTGATGTCTCATAAGTTTAAATCTCTTATATTATTCTTTTTGTTTTATTCTTAAAAAAATTCACCAATTTAATGTAATTTAATTTAAGTTAACTTAAATTAATTAGAATCCTCTTCTGATTGCCTTGCTCGTTCTTCTTCTTCCTTAGCTTGTTTTAAAAGATGGTCTACTTTCATTCCAAGTCCTAGGCCCATCTGAATAAGAAGTTCCTTTATCTCATTAAGAGACTTTCTGCCAAAATTTTTAGTTCTTAGCATTTCACCTTCTGTTTTAGAAACTAATTCATAAATGTATTTTATATTTGCATTTTGCAGACAATTGGCAGAACGAACTGAAAGTTCGAGGTCTGAAACTGGCTTTAAAAGAGCACTTGAAAGAGAGCCTCCGGCAGCAAATTTCTTTGAAAATTGCCCAGGCAAAGTGCCTAAATTAGCATCTTCTTCATCCTCAAAATCCATAAAAATCAAAAGTTGATCGCGTAAAATTTTAGCAGAGAAGGCCACTGCATCCCTTGGATCAACTCCTTCATTTGTCCAAATTTCAAGAGTTAATTTATCATAGTCTGTTCGCTTTCCAACCCTAGAGTTTGTAACAGTATAGTTTACTCTGGAAACTGGGGAAAATAAGGTATCAAGATAAATCCAACCAACAGGAAGATCAAACATCTCCTTGTTGTCTATGGAGGTCACATACCCCTTACCTCTGGCAATTTTTAATTCAAGATGCAATTTACCACCAGAAGAAATATTCGCAATAACATGATCTGGATTTAAAATTCTAATGTTTTGATTAGATTTAATATCAGAAGCATAAACAGGGCCTTCAGCTTTTTTTTCTAAAACTAAATCTACTGTTTCCACATTATTTAAAGCAAATCTAATTTCTTTTAAATTGAGGATAATTTCAGAAACTTCCTCTTTAATGCTTTTAAGAGTTCCAAATTCATGCTCTACACCTTCAAATTTCACAGCAATAATTCCTGCTCCTTGAAGAGACGAGAGAAGAACTCTACGCAAAGAATTACCAAGAGTCTGCCCAAAACCTTTTTCCAAAGGACGAGCAACAAACTTACCATAATTCTTCTTGTTTCCTTCAATGCTTGTATCCAAGGATACAGGCCTAATCATGCTCACCCAATTTTTTGATTGATACGTATCCATATATCGGCACACTCCAAAAAAATAAAAAACTTAAAAAAGGATTAACCAAAAACTACTTACTGTAAAGCTCAACAACTAATCGTTCTTCTATTTGCGAGGTAACATCTTCTCTTTTTGGTAAATCTCTCAATTTGCCAACTTTTGTCGAACGATCCACTTCTATCCAAGAAGGCACTTCTCTAATGCTATTTACTTCAAGGGCCGTAACCATTTTAGGGCCTGGAGTTTTTGTGGCCAAAGTAACAACATCCCCTGCATTTAACACAACAGAAGGAATATTCACTTTTTTTCCATTGACAAGAAAATGAGAATGTTTCACAAGCTGTCTTGCTTCGCGTCGTGAAGCTGCAAAACCTATCTTGTAAACAACATTGTCAAAGCGTCTTTCAAGAAGAGTTAAAAGATTCTCCCCTGTTACCCCTTTCATTCGTTTTGCATTTTCAAAAGTTAACTTCATACTTTTTTCTTGTATTCCGTAAAGTCTCTTTAACTTTTGTTTTTCTCTTAACTGTATTCCATAATCTGAAATTTTTGCTCGACGTTGGCCATGCTGACCAGGAGGATAAGGTCTACGTTCTATTGCACACTTATCTGTATAGCAACGTTGTCCTTTCAAAAATAATTTTTCTCCCTCTCGTCTACACAATTTACAAACAGAACCTCTATAGGTGGCCATATAATACTATCCTCTTTAAAATTTTAATTTTTACTTTTTTTAATGTTCATCCTAACTTAATTCTTATTTATTCCTAATTTATTTAAACTCGTCTTCTTTTTGGAGCACGACATCCATTGTGAGGAATAGGACTTGCGTCTGCAACAGAAAGAATTCTTAATCCAACGGACACAAGTGCCCTAACTGCATTTTCTCGGCCTGCACCTGGGCCTTTTATTTTAACATCAACAGAAGTTAAGCCTAAATCCATTGCTTTTTTAGCGGCCTCTCCTGAAGCAACTTGAGCTGCAAAAGGCGTTGCTTTTTTTGAACCTTTAAATCCTAAATTACCTGAACTTGCCCAAGAAATTGCATTTCCTTGAAGATCAGTAAATGTCACTATTGTATTGTTAAAAGAGGCCTGTATGTGACAAAGACCATGTGAAACATTTAGTTTTGTTTTTTTCTTAGCAGGAGCTGCTTTTTTGTTCATTGTATTCATATGATGTTTTTCTATTAACCGTTATATTTATTTATATTCTTTGAAAGAGTCGATTTAAAACACATTTAAAACACTTGGATAATAAAATCTATTTCATTTGTTTAATAGATTTTTTACCAGCAATAGCAACAGCAGGGCCTTTTCGTGTCCTCGCGTTGGTATGTGTTCTTTGGCCTCTAACTGGAAGTCCTTTTTTATGCCTTATTCCTCTATAGCAATTAATATCTTTTAATCTTTTGACATTAAGTGCTATCTCCCTTCTTAAATCACCCTCTACAATAAAATTAGTTTCTAAAAGTTTTCTAATTTGCTGTACTTCTTCCTCTGTTAAATCAGCGGCCTTCTTTGAAGCCTCTATTTTTGCTTCAGTAAGAACAGCATTGGCCACATAAGGGCCTACGCCATAAATGGCCCTAAGGGCAATATTAACAGCTTTATTACGAGGAATATCAACGCCTAAAATTCGTGCCATAGTTATTTATCCCTGTCTTTGTTTATGTTTAGGTGCAGTTTTACAGACAACTCGTAAAACACCTTTTCTTTTTATTACTTTACAATCTTTACAAATTGGTTTTACAGACGATCGCACTTTCATAATTTTAAAATCCTTAAATTTGTAGTGTAGTCTTTTGTTTTCCTGACAATATCTCAATTTTTTTTCATTGTCTTCTGGCAGGGCCTCTAAAAGTAATACGCCCTTTATTTAAATCGTACTTACTTATTTCTACAGTTACTTTATCTCCAGGTACTATTTTAATAAAATGCATTCGCATTTTTCCGCTAATGTGTGCCAAAATAGTATGCCCATTAGGCAATTTCACTCTAAATTTTGTATTAGGCAAGAGTTCTGTTACCTCTCCTTCTACCTCTATATATTCTTCTTGTTGGGACATACCTACCTGTTTTATAATTTCCAAAGAGTCAAGTTATATATTTTGTTTTACAAAAAATCAATCACAAAAGCACATTATCAAGAAATTTTTAAGAATTTTCTTTTTCTCCTATCCAATTATTTGTATTTGCATTATTTAAAGTCAGACTATTTTCTGTACCTTTCTCTCAATTTCTTGGTACAACTCCTCAGGAGACGCCATTGCATCTACAACAATGAGTTTATTGAGTGATTTAAAGTATTCAATCATAGGCAAAGAAGACTCTTGATAAACCGCCAAGCGTTGAGTCACTACTTCTTTTTTGTCATCTTCTCTTTTTACAAGAGTTCCACCACAAAAATCGCAAATACCAGATTTTTTAGGAAGTATCTTTTCCCCAAAAATGGCCCCACAGCCAGAACATGTTAAACGATTTGTTAAACGAAGAGATAAAATTTCTAAATCAATCTTAAAATATACGGCAGCAAAACTATAAACACTCAAAACAGAGTCAACTAAGGCCTTTGCTTGAACTAAATTTCTTGGATAGCCATCAAAAATATACCTATTGTCTTTTAAATTAAGGTTCTTTTTTAATAACTCTAAAATTAAAGAGTCAGAAACGAGGCCACCACTGGCCATGACATCCTTTACTCTTTTTCCAAGATCAGAATCTTTTGCTATTTCTTCTCGCAAAAGATCCCCTGTTGAAAGATGCACATGGTTCAAATTTTCAGATAATAATTTTGATTGTGTTCCTTTTCCTGCCCCTGGAGGGCCAATAAACACGAGATGAGGATATATTTGAGTCATTAGTTTTTATACCATCCCTACTAGAAATTAAAATCTTTTTTTATTGGCACCAGAATACTTACCCTTTGAGGCCCTGTATGGATTTTGATATTTATCGGCCATTAAAAATGTTTGTACATTCAAAAATACCCTAATTGCAACACTTACCAAGATAAGTAATGAGGTACCAGCAAATCTTGTTTGAGCATCAATAAGAAGGGAAGGAAAAACACAAATTACCACAAGAAAAATTGCACCAAAAAAGGTAAGTCTACTTAAGATAAAATCTAAAAATTCCTTTGTATGATTTCCTGGCCGAATTCCAGGAATAAAGGCATTTGATTTTTGTAGCGACTCAGAAACTTTTTTCGTTTTAAATTGTATAGGAGCATAAAAGAAGGCCATATAAACAATTAAAATCGAAAATAATACATTAAAAAGAACTTGGCCTGGGGCAAGTGCTGTGACAATAAAGTCAAAAAAAGGACGCACCGAAGAATTTGCTCCTAAAAATTGGGCAAAAGTAGCAGGGGCCACAAGAAGCGAGGAGGCCAAAATAGGTGGCATTACTCCTGCTGTATCAACTTTCATAGGTAAGGTCTGAGATCCCCCATAGACCTGATTATTGATAACTTTTTTGGCATATTGAATTTGAATCCCCCGAAATGACCGTTCTATAAATGTAACAATGTAAAGAGAGGCCACAATAACAGCAAAAAAAATAATTAAATCACGGAAAGAAAGAGAGCCATTGCGAAACATGTTGAGTTTTCCATAAATTTCTGAGGGAAGTTCAACCGCAATACCGGCAAATATAATTAAAGAAACTCCATTTTCTAAGCCAAATTCAGTAATTCTTTCACCTAACCATAAAACAAACATAGTACCTGCAGTTAGTGTAATAATGGCCACTAACTTAAATACTAAATCAGGAACTGGAACCACTGGGCCTGTAGGGCCATTAAATTGCTGAAAAAGAGAAACGACGCCATATCCCTGAATCATGCAGAGCAAGACCGTGAAATATCGTGTCATTTTTTGTATCTTTCGATGGCCATCAGAATCTTCTTGCATTTCTTGTATAGAAGGAACAACTTCGCCTAAAAGGCTAAAAATAATAGACGTTGTAATATAGGGCATAATTCCTAAAGCAAGAATAGAAAATCTTTTAAAGGATCCCCCACTAAAAGTATTGATCAAATCAAAAAGACCTTGAGAAGAATCAGAGAAATAGGCATTTAAGGCATTTGGGTCAACCCCAGGAACAGGAATTTGTGCAGCAATTCGATAAATTACTAAAAATAAGAAGGTGTAAAAAAACTTCTTTTTTAATTCGTCATATTTACCATTCATAGGTTAAAGATCCTCTTTTTATTTTGCTTTTCTTAATGAGAACTGTAACTGCCACTGCAATAGAAATAAAAGGGGCAAGCGCAACAAACAAAGAGCATGGGCCTAAAAATGAGGACTTTAGGGCCTATTTAATTTTTATAGAAGCACCGACCTTTTCTAAAATTTTTTTCGCAGAAGAAGAAAAGTTACTAATACCTTTAAAATTCAATAATATCGCGGGAGTAGAATCATGAGAAGGGGCCCCCAAAATTTTAACAGGTAAACGTCGATTTTTTCCCTTCAAAATTCCTTTTTTAGAAAGAATTTCTGGCGAAACAGTTTCATTTGCCTCAAACGATTTAAAAAGACGATCTAAAGTAATTTCTGAAAATTCTTTTGCCGCAAAATTTTTAAATCCCTTTTTAGGAAGCCTCATATACAAGGCCACACCTCCACCCTCAAAGCCTGAACGAACATGTCCACTACTTCGAGCTTTATGTCCTTTGTGGCCTTTTCCTCCTTGAGTTCCTTGCCCAGAGGCTTGCCCTCGTCCTAAACGTTTTGTATTTTTATGAGCTCCCTTGGGAGAAGAGAGATTATTAAGTTTTAACATAAAAAATCCTTTTTGCTATTCGTGTTCTTATTCCAAAATATCAAGAAGATGAATAACCTTTTTAATCATTCCACGATTGGCCGGAGTATTAAGTAATTCTTTTTCTGAATTAATTTTTTTTAACCCAAGTCCACGGACCGTCGCAATCTTCTCTTTAGTCAAAGCGATTGTACTTTTTTTAAGCCTAATTTTTATAGTCTTTTGTTTTGTAGTCATAAGTGAATAACTCTCTTTATTCGTATTCTTTTTTATTTAATTCGAATTTCCTTAATGGATTTCCCTCGAACCTTTGCAATCTGTTCTTTTGATCTTAATTGCTTTAAGGCCTTAAAAGTTGCTTTAACAATATTGTGAGGATTATTACCTCTTAAAGATTTTGTCAAAACATCCCTGACTCCTGCCAATTCTAAAATAGATCGACAAGCTCCAGCGGCCTTAATTCCAGTACCTTCTGCTGCTGGGTGAAAAAGTATTTTTCCAGCATCAAAAAGCCCAAGAACAGAATGAGGAATAGTTCCTCGTTCTATAGGTACAGTGATAAGACATTTTTGGGCAGATTGAGTGGCCTTTCTAATTGCGTCAGGAACTTCTTTTGCCTTTCCAAGCCCAAAACCAACTCGCCCCTTTTTATCACCTACAATCATTAAGGCAGAAAAAGAAAATCTTCTTCCTCCTTTTACAACTTTAGCAACTCTATTAACAGAAACAACTCTTTCTTCAAATTCAGAAGGTGCTTGAACTTTTTTAACATTCCCGCCTCCTCTTTGCTGTCTTTGTTGTCCTCTTCCTTTTCCATTAGCAGAAACAGGAGTAGATCCCTCAGATGGATTGGGATTAGTTGTATGTGTGTCGTTTAAATTATCTTGATCATTGGCCATAAAAATACCTTCTAATACTTATCTTATATATTCAATATTTTTTAAAACTGAATTCCTTCTGCTCGAATACTATCTGCTAATGTTGAAACCATTCCAACATATTGAAAACCATTTCGATCAAACACTACGGTCTTAATATTAAGAGAAGAAAGTTTCCTTCCAATACTTGTCCCTAATATTTTTGCACCTTCTAATGTTTTTTTGGCCCCTTCAGGAGCTGATTTTCCAAAAGAACTTAAAGTAAACAATGTCTTATGAGAAGAATCATCTACTACCTGCACCAAAAGATGTTTGTTACTTTTTACAATACAAACTCTAGGCCGATCTGTCGTTCCTGCAAGAGTCTTACGAATATGAAGCTTGCGCCGAGTTCTAGTTTTTAAGTTTTTATTTTTTATTTTTTCTAACGGTTTTCTAATCATAAATAACGTTACCTAAATTTTATAAATTTATATTTAAACATAACTTAAAAAATTATTTATTTTTTACCACCAGATTTACCGGCTTTTCTAATAATTTTTTCATCCAAATATTTAATTCCTTTACCCTTGTAAGGCTCAGGTGCTCTAAAGGCCCTAATTTGCGAGGCCACAAAACCAACTTTTTCTTTATCTATTCCATGAACCTCTATGATATTTTTATTGACCTTCACAACTATTCCTTCAGGTACTTCATAATCAATGGGATGAGAATACCCCAAACCTAAAGTCAATTTTTTACCAGAAACGGAGGCCTTATAACCAACACCATTAAATTCTAAAAGGCGAACAAAGCCTTTACTTACCCCTACAACCATATTGTTGATCAAAGAACGAGATGTTCCCCAAATTGCACGGGAAAAACGATCTTCAGGAGAAGAACACTTTACAGAAACAACATTCCCTGAAATATCTACAGAAATACAAGAGGCCAATGTTATCTTTAAATTACCACCAGGCCCTTTTACTTCTAGGTCTGAGCCATTCAAGGCAAGAGTTACTTTTTCGGGCACCTGAATCAAATTTTTTCCAATTCTAGACATAATAAAATTCTCAAAATAAATAAAAATTAATAATTTTCTTAGTTAGTAAGTATTTTCGTTTCTAATTGCTTATCTGTTTTTTACCAGACATTGCATAAAACTTCTCCTCCAACCTTATTTCTTTTGGCCTCTCGAGTTGATAAAATTCCTTGAGAAGTAGAAATAATAGAAATACCAAGGCCACTTATAACACGCGGAAGCTCGTCATGTCTTTTGTAAATTCTTAAACCTGGCCGAGAAACTCTTTTTATACCCACAATTGCCTCAGGTTTCAAATTAACTCTAATCGTAATATCACTTTTTGATTTGGCCAAAATTTTAAAAGATTTAATGTAACCTTCTTCTTTTAAAACCTTACAAATACCTGCCTTTAATTTTGAAGCAGGAAAATCTACTTTTTCATGCCCTGCAAGAAGTGCATTTCTCATTCTTGTTAACATATCACTAATCGGATCAGTCATCATAAAATAATATCCTTACATTACATTTATATTTAAAAATAAATTACCAGCTTGATTTTCTTATCCCAGGAATCATTCCCTTAAGAGCAAGAGATCGAAAACACAATCGACATAAACCAAAAGCACCGATATAAGACCTTGGACGCCCACAACATTCACAACGATTTCTATGCCTTACTTCAAATTTTGGTTTTCTATTATTTGCTATAATTTTGGCCAATCTTGCCATAATTTATTTTCCTTTTTTATATTTTCCTAACTTGTTTTGAATATCATTTTGCAAAAGGCATTCCCAATAATTGCAATAATTCCCTTGCCTCTTGATTAGTTGTTGCAGAAGTAACAAAAGTTATATTCATTCCCCTTATTTTATCAATTTTATTATAATCAATTTCAGGAAAAAGAATTTGATCTTTTAAACCTAAATTATAATTTCCATTTCCATCAAAGCCCTTGGGATTAACTCCTCTAAAGTCTCGAACTCTCGGAAGAGAAATACCTACTAATCTTTCCAAAAAATCATACATTCTCACTCCTCTTAACGTTACAAAGGCCCCAAGAGGTTGTCCTTCTCTTTGTTTAAAAGAAGCAATAGATTTTTTTGCCTTGGCCACAACAGGTTTTTGTCCTGAAATTTGTGTCAAATCTTCCATTATATTATCAACCATTTTACTGTTGGCCAAAACTTCTTTATTACAACAGTTGATTACTATTTTTTGCAATTTGGGAATCATATGAACATTTTTATATTCAAATTTTTTCTTCAATTCCGGAATTACTTCAGCTAAATATTTCTTTTTTAATTCAGACATATAGTTCTCTTTTCAATTTAATGTCAGGTTTTAATTTTTATGGGAGTTCTGTTTGACATTTACAACAAACACGAACATTTTTTCCATCTCTTTTTTCAATTCTTACGCGTGTGGCAACTTTTAGTTTAGGGCTTACTATGGCCACATTACTCAAATGAATTGGCCTTGGAACTTCCACAAATCCCCCATTAGGATTTTCTTTACTGGCACGAACTGATTTTTTCTTTACATTAACGCCTTCTACAAGAACCTTTTGCTTAGAAATAAAAATCTTTAAAACTTTGCCCTTAGCACCACGAGAGGAACCAGAAAGCACAACTACTTCATCATTTTTTTTAATTTTTTGCATAAAAATGCCTTTTTTATAAAACCTCAGGGGCCAAAGAACAAATTTTAGTAAAATTTTTTGCTCTCAACTCTCTTGCTACTGGCCCAAAAATTCTTGAACCAATCGGTTCATTCGCTTGATTGAGTATGACTACGCTATTTTTATCAAATCTTATATAAGATCCATCTTCTCGCCTTATGGGATAAGAAGTTCTTACAATAACAGCCTTTTTTACTTCTCCGCGCTTAACTTTTCCATCAGGAGAGGCCTCTTTTACTGCAACGACAATAATGTCACCAATTGCAGCAAAGTTTCGCTTTGATCCCCCGAGAACCTTAACACACATCACTTCTTTCGCTCCAGAATTATCTGCCACTTCTAAGCGAGTTTGCATTTGTATCATAAAGACACCCTTTTTACTATAAAAAACATCTATTTCTGTTTAGTGAACTAAAAATAAATTCCAACGTTTTAGTTTGGAATAAGGCCTTGATTCAATAATTGTTACCAAATCTCCTTCTTTGGCCAAAACTTTTTCATCATGAGCATGAAATTTTTTTGTCTTTGTCATAACTTTTGCATAACGATTATGCTTGCAAAGACGTTCAACCTTCACCACGATAGTTTTTGCATTTTTAGCACTAACAACTACACCTTTAAGTTTTCTTTTTGTTTTATTAACTTGTTCTTTTACTGACCGATCATTCATTGAATTTGTCCTAATAAATAATTAATACGAGCACATGCTTGTTTTAAATTTTTTAATAAATGAGGTTTTTTTATACCAGAAGTCTTTTTAGATAGCTTTAAGAGAGTTAATTCTCTTGTAGAACTAACTAAAATTTCTTTTAGTTCTAATTTTGTCTTTGTTTTTAATTCTTCAAATTTCATAAAATACCACGCTCAATAATCTATTTTTTAAGAAGCAATTTCAGTTTTAGTTGCTTCCTCTGTCGTTGTTCCCAATATTGTTGCTTTCGGAATAATTTTGGTTTTTACAGATAGCTTATAACTTGCAAGCCTTAAGGCCTCAAGACAAGTTTCCTTATCAATTCCTCCAATTTCAAATAAAATTCTTCCTGGACGAATAACTGCAACCCAAGCTTCAGGATTTCCTTTCCCCTTTCCCATTCGAACTTCTGCTGGTTTTTTTGTTAAAGATTTATCTGGAAAAACTTTAATCCAAATTTTCCCCCCTCTCTTGGCACGTCGACTAATTGCAATTCTTGCTGCTTCTATTTGACGATTTGTAATATAGCCACAGGTTAATGCCTGAAGACCATAATCACCAAGAGTAACTT
>Ga0138256_10002124_pt1 | contig 21344 bp, 19 predicted proteins | sample KNB2016incub_MG_FD_105486 | JGI IMG/M metagenome (GOLD analysis project Ga0138256, IMG submission 105486) | Active sludge microbial communities from wastewater in Klosterneuburg, Austria - KNB2014incub_MG | ecosystem: Engineered > WWTP > Activated sludge > Unclassified | place: Austria... | reverse complement strand
TTTCTATTTTAAGGCCTTTAGAGGGGTGAATTGCCGCTCCAATGGCCACTCCTTGGGAGTAATCAAGACTACTATGATGTAATTCCGTCGCCACCAAAAGAGATTCCCCATTTGTTAAAACTTTTTGCCCTAATTCATCAGAAAGCAAAGGAAGAGATTTATAAAAAAACTTATTTTTTAATAAAAGTTCCACTGTCCCAATGGCCCCTGCCGCCAAGATCACTTTTGGAGCATAAATTTTGTAACTTTTAGAAAAATAAGAAAAAAGGGGTTCTACTTCCAAAGTATACCCTCCCTCTTTTGAAGGAAAAATTTTTTTTACCCTAGTACCAGAAGAAACGATTGCCCCCCACAGTTTGGCCCAATAAAGATAATTTTTATTCAACGTATTTTTTGCCCCTATCTGACAGCCAATCATACAACCACCACAATAAGTGCAGGAAACTCGAGAAGGGCCCTTGCCCTTAAAATAAGGATCAGAAAAAACCTCTCCCTCTTTTTCATGAAAAAAAACTCCCACCTGAGTAGGGTGAAAGGATTCCTCACAGTCCAAAATTTTTCCCACTTCCTTTAAAGCTTGTTCCCCTGCAAACATTTTAGGGACAGTTGTCACCCCCAGCATCTTTTGAGCAGTTGTGTAGTAAGGGGAAAGTGAGTCAAAATTTATAGGCCCCCACTTAGAAGAATCAAAAATAGTCGAAACAGGAGTCATAAGAGTATTGGCATAAACTAAACTCCCACCCCCAACTCCAACTCCCTGTAAGGCCAACAAATGTCTAAAAAATGTAATTTTTTGTATTCCAAAAAATTTAAGACGGGGAAACCAAAAAAATTTTTTTATATTCCAATTTGACTTTGGAAAATCTTGATCTTTGTACTCTTTTCCCATTTCTAAAATTAAAACTTTATACCCTTTTTGAGATAAGCGCATCGCAGAAACGCTCCCCCCAAAACCAGAGCCAATAATGACAAAATCGTATATTTTCTCTTCTTTGCTATCCTTTTCAAGTCCCATTTTCCCTCTTTTTTGACTTTTCCACCCGAACTTACTTTAATACTATCAAAGGAACTCTGTTGCCACCATGGAAGATCTTTCTCTCTCTCCCTCCTTAACCTCCTCTCCAAAACCTCCTTATCAGAATCAGACTCCCCCTAATCTCCCTCAATTTTCACGCCACGATCTTCATTGGCCAAGACGAATTTTTCATTTTTTATCAGGGGCGTGCATCGGATTCGTTTATCATCGCTATTTGCAAAGGGAGCAGGTTATTTCAATTTTAGGAGGGATTACTTGCCTTCTCTATCTTTTAGATCAAATTAGAATCAACTATCCGGCCTACGGACGCGCTGTAAAATTTTTTAATTCTTATCTTTTAAGGGCCGAAGAACAACTCAAACAATCCTCTGCCGTTCCATACACCATGGCCGTTTTATTGTGTATCATTACTTTTCCTAAAAAATTTGCCTTACTGGGCATCTTTACCTTGGCAATTGCAGATCCTCTTTCGGCCATTATTGGAATAAAATTTGGAGAACACAAACTTTTAGGCAATAAAACATTTGAGGGATTTTTGGCCTTTTGGATTTCAACGACTCTTATCACTTTTTTTCTTGTTTTTCCTGTTGTCAAAGTTTCTGTTGAAATCAGTGCTTCTAAAGTGATTTTATATTCTCTTTCTATGGGAATTTTGGTGGGCCTATTTGAACTTATCCCTTTAAAATTAGATGATAATCTGACAATCCCTTTGTTTACCTCTACTCTTGCTTGGGCCATGGCCTACTGGTTTAACTTTCCTATGGTATTCTAAAGGAAGTGTTGACTCCAGGCCTTTTTAGTATTTCACCTTCCATTCTTGTCCCTTTAACGCCTTTACCTTGTGATCTTTATATCAATTCTTTGGCCCATCAAGGAGAACAAAAATTTATAAAACGCTACAGAGAAGGGCAATCTCTCAGCAAAGAAGATATCCAAAAGGCCAGTGAACAGTATCATTATTTTTATTTAGAAGAGAGCAAACGCATAGATTTCTTTTCTTTATTTTTAAGTGAAACCACTTGTAATCCCTATCAAGTGGCAATGGCCTTAAAGCATCATGCTGTTGAAGATTTATCTAAAAAATTTTCAGATCTCAAATCGCAACAATTTTTATCTTCAAAACAATTTGAAGATCTCAAACAAACAGCAAGTCTCTTTGTTCAATTTGTAGAAAATAAAAAAATTCAAGATTTGCACAAAATTTTGGCCAGTATAAAGGCCTTTGATTTTTACACTTTTGACCATTCTCTCAATGTGGCACAATACAATATTTCTTTTCTAAGTCAGTACCAAAAAGAAACAGAAAAAGAAAAAAAAGCAAAACACGAAGATCTCGTTCTTATTGGGCTGGCCGGTCTTTTACACGATGTAGGGAAATCTCAATTGAGTGGGGAATTGATCAATTTTCCCGGAAAACTTTCTCCTGAACAACGTCAAGAAATTGAAACACACCCCCTTACCGGTGCGAAAATGTTGATACAAAAATCAACAGAATATTTTGGATTATCTATGGTTGAATTTAAAAATTTATGTAGGGCCGTTTTAGAACACCATGAAAATGTCAATGGCACTGGTTATCCTAAAAAACTCCAAGGAGAAGAAATTCATCTTTGGGCCAAAATTACGGCGATTTCAGATTTTTTTGATGCTCTGACAACTCCAAGGAGCTATCACACTCCAAGTGATGTCAAAACTGCTTTGGCCATTATGGAAAGAAGTAGAGATATTAAAATTGAAGGAACTCTCTTTGATTTTTTTAAAACAATGGCCCTTTCTACGGCCGACAAAAATACCTTATTTTCTACTCCAAAAGAACTTCCTTATGATTTTGATCCATGCAAACCCCATCAAGAACTTCCTTTTATGAAGGCCATACCAAAGACTCTTAAAAATTTAAAAAAATAAGTTGTCTTTTACGAAGCAAAAATTTCTAACAGTTGATGCACTTGCTTGAGTGTATTAAATAAATGAAAAGATATTCTTAAATTTCCATCCCGAACACTAATATCAATATTTTTTTCCACTAAGCGTTTTTGAAAATTATCGCTATCACCACTTTTCATTTTCAAGCAAATAATTTGTCCTAAAAAACGTTCCTCTATCACCGTAGGAGTAAATTTTTGCTTATTCACTTCATTCCAAAAAAATTTGGCCAATTTTTTGTTATGATCTTCTACCTCTTGTGAGTCAATTTTTTCCCAAAAATCTAAAACTCCCTCAAGAAGGGCCAATAAAAGAACACGGGCCGGTTGGCCATTGTCAAAAGAAACCCCGACTGAAGGAGACGCCAGCGTATAGTCTAGCAACCGTCCTTCTCGAATCCCCTGCATATTAGTCCAAGAGGCAAAAAGAGGAGAGTCTATCTCTTGTAATATCTCAGGGTGAAAGCAAACAAAGGCATGTCCATACCCCCCAAGCATCCATTTATAAGTAGAAGTAATCAAGGCCGTCACACCAGAAGAGGGAGCAAATAAATCAGAAGGACAAGCAAGTCCTCCTAAGGCCTGAGTAGCGTCCACGACAAAAAAGATACCCCGCTCTTTGAGTAGCTTGCCTAATTTTTGTACTTCAGCAACTCTCCCAGTTGCAAAGGAAACCCAAGACAAGCAAACATAGCGAGTTTTAGAGGGCAACGCGGCGACAATTTCTTCGGGAGAGGCAAATTGATATTTTTTTTCTAACAGAAAATATTCTACCCCTTTTTTTTCTTTTAACCTCATTAAGGGCAAAACTAAAGAAGGATACTCTCCGTCGATTGTCACAGCAAGATCTCCTTCCTTCCATGAAAGAGAATAAAGTAAATGAGAATGGCCTTCTGAGGTAGAAGAAGTATGAAAAATACCGGCCTCTAAATTTGGGTTTTTCAAAAAAATTGCAAGTTTTTTTCTAAGTTTATCTGGAAGAGGAAGCCATTCTTCATATGGACGAAACTGAGGAGCAAACTCCCGCTCTAAGGCCTGCAAGGCCTTTCCTTTTGCCATTTCCGGAGAAGGGCCAAAGTAAGCGGTATTAAAATATAACGTATTTTTTAACGGCCCAAAATAAGCCGGCCATTGAGAGGCCACGATCATAAGGGTTGTTCTTGTTCTTTTTTTGTTTCAGTTTTGGTCTCAGGAGTGGCCTCAGATCCAACAGGGGCCTTTTTTTCAGCAGGAAGAGATTGATCAGGAAGCACTACTGCTGGAACTTGTCCATCTAAGGCCGATTTTAACGACCGTGAGTGTTGTAGTTTGGCCAAGACAATAGAATTAACCATAAAGGCCGCCGCAAAAATCATGGTTAATTTACCAATAAAATCTCCCCCACCACTCACAACAGAATCGGCTCCTCCTCCTGAAAAAAGGCCTGCTTCAGCTCCTTTTCCAAATTGAATAAGGACAAGCAAAATCAACAAAACAGAAATAATTCCATGAAAAATCATTAAGGCAGTAATCATAAATATATAGTCTCCCTCAGTTACTTTACGCTATTTTTTGACACTCTAAAACCATCTTGGCCATTTTTTTTCCATCCAAGGAGGCCCCTCCAATTAAAGCTCCTTGAATCTCAGAAAGAGACAAAAAAGAGGCGATATTTTCTGGTGTCACAGACCCCCCATAGAGAATACCTTCCACATGACAGTGTTTATCCTGAAAAAATTGGACGTGCCAACGTTGAATAAATTGATGAATCTCTTGTACTTGCTCTACTGTCGGAGTAAGGCCTGTTCCAATGGCCCAAACAGGTTCATAAGCAAACAAGAGGTGTTTTCCTTGTAAAATTGTCGGTGAAATAGTGGAAAAAACATTTAGTTGTTCCAAAAGAACTTCAAGTATTTTTTTTATTCCTTCTTTTCGGTGTTGTTCTTGTTCTCCTAGACAATACACAGGGATAAGAGAGGCCTTAAGGGCATTTGTTATCTTTTGGGCCAAGAAAGAAGAAGATTCTTGATAATATTGTCTTCTTTCTGAATGCCCAATCAACACATACTTTGCTCCCATTTCTGCCAAGGAGTAAGCAGAAATATCCCCTGTATAGGCCCCAAATTCTTTTTGCCACGCAGCACAGTCTTGTGCCCCTATCTCAAACTGACCAGTAGTAAAGGCCAATTCTTTGCAAAGACCAAGGTGAAGGGCCTGAGGACAAATAACTAACTTATGCTGTTGTCTGTTTTCGAGACCTAGTCGAGAAGTGTCCACAAAGAAATTTTTTATAGACTCAAGGGTTTGATTCATTTTCCAATTGGCCATTAAAATCTTAGACATTTTTACAAATATCCTTTTAAAGCAGTAAGTCCCACCAAATTCCCTGATTCTAAAAATTCAAGAGAGGCCCCGCCTCCAGTAGAAAGATGAGAAAAATAAGACTCAAGCCCTGTTTCTTTTACAGCGGCCAAAGAGTCTCCTCCTCCAACAACACTAAAAAAATCCTTATTTGCTTTTTTGGCCTCTGAAACGGCCAACGCAAGGGATTTTGTTCCAACACTAAAAAGTGGATTTTCAAAAAAACCCATAGGGCCATTCCAAAAAAACGTCTTTCCCTGAATAATCGCACTTCTATAAAGTGATCTTGTTCTAGGGCCAATATCAAGACCTCTAAAACCTTCAGGAATAGTAGAATTTAATGTTTCTCTTGTTTGCGTAGAGTCTTTTTCTTCTGTATTTCGTGCAATCACATGATCAATCGGAAGAACAATTTTTGAGGCCAATTTTTCTGTCAGTAAAGATTTTGCTAAGACAACATCTTCAGGAGAGCAAAGAGAATCTCCAATTCCAACCCCTTTGGCCTTTAAAAAAGCATAGGCCATGGCCCCACCAAGAAGAAGTGTTTCTACCTTTGGGAGAAGATTTTCTATTGCCTTAATTTTATCTTTGACTTTTGCCCCTCCCATAGCGGCCACAAAAGGTGCAGAAGGTTTATTTAATAAATAAGAAAGAGAATGAAGTTCTTTTTTTAACAATAAACCACCAAAGGCCTTTCCCTTAAAAAGAGGAATCACAGTATAGGTTGAAGCATGTTTTCGATGGGCCGCTCCAAAAGCATCCATCACAAAAACATCGGCCAAGTCTCGTAATTTTTTAGAAAAATTAGGATCTCCCTGCTCTTCTTCCGGAAAAAACCTCAAATTTTCAAGAAGAATAATTTTATGCTTTTTGGATTTAATCAATAACGAAATTGCCTTATCTGATTCTACTGATTCTGCTAGCAAAATTTCCTGTTGTAAGACTTGGGCCAAATATTCTCCAACAGGAGCGAGGGAATATTTTTTCACAAAAGTCCCCTTAGGCCTTCCTAAATGAGAACATAGGATTAACGTACTAGGAGATTGTTCTAAGAGAAACCTTATTGTTGGCAGAGATTGATCAATTCGAGTTGTATCAAGAATTTTTGTATTTTCGAGAGGAACATTAAAATCAAAACGTGCTAAAATTTTTTTTTTAAAAAATTCCTCTTTCGCCACTTCATCTACAAATTTATGCCCCATAATTTTTAATTCCAGTTATTGGCCACATAATTAGTAAGATCTAAAACTCGACAAGAGTAGCCTATTTCATTGTCATACCAAGCGAAGACTTTAATCTGTTTCCCTAAGACAGCAGTACTAAGGGAGTCTACTATAGAGGAGTAGGGAGAACCAAGAAAATCTTGAGAAACAAGAGGAAGAGAGCAGTACTGAATAATTCCTTTAAAAGCACCTTCGGCCTCTTCTTTTAGTTTTTGATTGATTTCTTCTACCGTCGGTGTTGTTTTTAAAAGAACACAAAAATCTACAAGGGAAACGTTAGGAGTTGGAACTCTTATGGCAATTCCATCTAATTTTCCTTGTAGATCAGGAATTACTTTTCCTACGGTTTTGGCCGCACCTGTGGTTGTGGGAATCATAGAAAGACCAGCGGCCCTTGCTCTACGCCAATCGGAATGAGAACTATCTAAAAGCTGCTGATCAGAAGTGTAAGAATGTACCGTTGTCATAAGTCCTGACTCAATCTTCCATGTGTCATGAAGAATTTTGGCCAACGGGGCCAAACAATTTGTCGTACAACTAGCATTTGAAATGATGTGATGTTCTTTGTGGTTATAGGTTTGATGATTCACCCCCATGACAAAAGTTCCATCTAATTCCTTACCAGGAGCACACATCATGACTTTTTGAACGCTCCCTGTTTTATGAGCACTTAGGCCTTTTTTATCTTTAAAGACACCCGTAGAGTCAATTACAAAATCTACGCCAGAATCACTCCAAGGAATTTGTGTCGGGTCTTTAAAATCATAAAAATTCATTTTGTGAGTCTTGGAAGAAAGTTTATTTTTTAAAAGAAGAGTGTTTTCGCTGTATTCTATGTCAACCTCCTCCAAAACTTTATGAACAGAATCATATTTTAGGAGATGGGCATAGGTTTCTCGACTTCCCGGATTATTAAGTGCCACAATCTCAAAGGAGTATTGCTGTTGATTTTTATACCACTGTCGTAAAATTGATCTTCCAATTCTCCCTAAACCGTTAATTCCAATACGTAAAGGCCTTGACATAAATTCTTTTCTCCTAAAAAATAAAAGGGTAACACCCTTCTCTATATTGCAGCTATAACATAATTTGACAAAGGCGTCCTTGAAATTGATGAGAGTGGAGCATAAAAATCCTCAAAATTTTGGACAAATCACCTTTTTTTTTGTTCTTAGTTTTTTTCTCTTTATCACTTTTTTAGCGGTTATTATCAATGTAGGGCTTTTTGTAAAGGCCAAAATAAATTTACAAAATGCAGTAGATGCTGCGGCCTATGCTGGAGCGGCCACTCAATCTCGTCGTCTAACTGAAATTGCTTATTTAAATTGGGAACTGCGCAGAATTTATAAAAAATGGATGTTTAAATACTATGTCTTAGGACAGGCCGCCACTGACCCGCTTTCTCCTGCTGCCGTTTCCAAACTTTCTGGAAAAAATCAAACATTAAATTTTCGCCTTCGCCCTTTTGAAGAAAAAGAAAGCTCCTCCTTTTACAACAAAGATGCCTTTGACCCTTTTAATGTTCCGAGTGTGTGTTATCAACCGCCCTCTGAAACAAATCTTTGTAGAATGGCCAGTACCCCAGGGATTCCACAATTTCCTACTCTTGGAATGCCTAATATTGGGGAACTACATAACAAATTGGTTGAAACTATTTCTCAAGAGGCCGCTAAGGATTGTTCTGATAGATCAGCAATAAATTTTAATATTGCCATGGCTTGGATTTTTGGAACAACTTCTCGCTCTATTCCCTTACCTAAAAATATTTCTTTTGGAACAGAACAAGGGGGTGCCTATATTAGGGCCTTGGAATTGGCCTTTAGGATTCGAAATCTAGAATATTTACTCAATTCACCCCCTAAAAAACTACTGAACGTTTCAACTGTCAGTTCTTTTGGAAACAAGGAATTTCCCTTAGAAGAACGCAGTATTTTGGCCTTTGAGAGTGCTTACAAAAATCTCGATTCGTCAGATGATTCCCCCTTTAAAAATTCTTTAGAGATAGAAGAATTGGCCCCTACAGACACTATTTTTCCAGAACAAACCCTAAGCGGTCTTTTGGCCAAAAATATGCGTAAATATTATGTAGATCTTCAAGCAGTTCCTCTTAATTTGGTAAATTTTTTTACTTTTTTTTCTTCAAGAAAATCTACTTTGGGAGATATCCAAACACAGGCCACTTGCTTTGGAGTAAAAACGGCGATTCCTGTTCCTGGGCATATTTTTGGTTTTATAAAAAATCCTAATTTCATGACTTATTACGCAGTTAAGGGCACTGCTACTTTTAGAGGCCTCTTTTTCCCTTTTGTAGGCGAAGGTATAAAACTGACGGCCTACGCTGCAGCAAAACCTTTTGGAGGAAGAATAGGGCCTGCCCTTTTTAAAGTGAACAACGAAACAGTCGAGTTAAGAACCAACCCAACCCGAAGTCTAGGGCATGCCAGTGCTTTGGCCTGGGATGAGGCCACCAGTACTCGAATAAAATCTCTTGCCAAACCAATACCGACCCTAGGAAGTTTTTGGGCCGACCCAAATAGGAGTGTTGTAGGAGGAGTCCCTTCTTCAGGAGCTGGAAAGGTTGCCTTTATTTTACCTAATCTTATTTATGACTTTCAAACTCCAAGTGACCTTGATTCTCTTGGAGCAAATGGAGGGCAATCCATTGACTTACTGACAGCGGCCCCTTCTCTTCCAAATTCTCTTGTAGAACAAAAATCTTTGCAAGGGTTGTATAATAGTACCCAGTTTCAGTTATTTTATAAAAATTTAGGAAATCTTCAAAATCAATTTCAAATCCTACAAAACACACCTGTGGCCTTATTGAGAGTTTCTAGGCCAACAAAATTTGAGGCCCTTAATTATTTAATTCCGTTTCCTCAAAAAAATAATTTCCCTCTTTTACCAGATACCTTAGGGGCAGGGGCCATTCACCCTAAAGACGAACACCTCTTTACTCTCAAAATTTTTGCCCCTCTTTACCACTCAGAAGGCCTCTATAAAAATATGGACGATATTTCTAACGCTTTAGTTTCCTATGTGAGAAATGGCCGTCATAGTATGGAACTATTTTCTTTAGCTTTAAAAAAAGTGGCCGAAGAAATGGAAAAAGAATCCAAGCTCAATGCTCCTGCTGCTAATTTAATTTTTCCTTTAGAGGCAACGCCTAAATACACTCCCGAAAATATTGCTTCACAATTGCCAGATTTAGAGGGCAAAAAAGAATGCCATAAGGCCTCTCTTGCGAGTCGTTTTGCCTTTTTCTTATTACAAGATGGAGGAAAGGCCTGTGGTACAACACCTCTTTCTTATTCGCTTAAAGAATATTGGGAACAAAAGACAAGACAATCTCAAGACTCTCAGCTTTTTTACTCCAGTTCTTTTGTCCCTTATTTAAACTCTCATGATTTTTCTTCTTCTCAAAAAGTAGGAGGCGGAGAAATTTCCCTTTCTCCTATGCTCACGGCGTATTCTCCAGGGATACGATCAAGAGCAACTGAAAATTTTCAACTTTTGCACCCAACCCTAGACTCCGTTAATTTAAATTTACTTGGAAAAAGAAGCAGCTACTCAACAAAATTTTTCCCTTTACGCAAAGTTGTAGCTGGGAATACTTCTGATGGATATGGACAACACCCTCTTTATTCTGAGGCCAACAAACTTGATTTTATTTCCGAATTAAAGATCAACTCTTCTCTTTCAAACCCTCTTTCCCCAGAATCTATTCAAAATTTAGGAGAATTAGATCAACTACATTTTTAAATGAAAAAATTTATTGTAAAATTGGTAAGTAAATTTAAATCTGAACAAGATAAATTAAAAAAAATAAAAGGATTGGCCATGGCCTTAACGAAAAAATCGAAAAAAACCACAAAACCTAAAAAAACGTTAACAAGTAAAACGGCCAAAAAACCAACAAAAAAAATAGCTCCTAAAACAAAAGCCAAGGCCCCGGCCACAAAAGCAACTAAAGTGGCCACAAAAACTAAAAAGGCCCTTGAAACAAAAAAAACACCTAAAAAAGTTGCTACCCCTGCCAAATCTAAAGTAACGCTCAAACCTAAAAAAACAACGACGACTAAGATAACGACAACGCTTAAACCTAAAAAAACAACACTTAAAACTAAACCCAAACCAAAGACCAAACCCAAACCCAAACCCAAACCAAAGACCAAACCCAAACCAAAAGCAAAAACAAGCACAAAAGAAAAAATTAAAAAAATTCCTTTAGAAACAACACTTGCTTCTCTCAATAAAACTGAAAAAAAGGCCCAAAAAAAGGCCATTATTTCTAAACCAACCCCCTCTTCCAGGGCCGCCTTTGAGGAAGAGGAAGAAGAGGATCTTCTTGATAATGAAGATTTTATTTCTTTTGATGAAGACGAGGAAGAGGAAGAGTCTTCTGGTCTTAATTCTTCCGGTGATTACAATGAAGAAGATGATGAAGATTTTGAACGTACTTATGAACAAGGATGGGGCAAAAATAGCGCCTTTGATGACCCTGAAGAAATAGACGAAGACGACGATATTTTCTTTGAAGATGAAGATTCTATGTACGCTCGTTCAGGGCGCAAAGAAAAAGAAGAGACTGATGACGATGAATACTAACAAAAAAGTCTCTTTAGAGCTTTATTATTTTGAATCCTGTCCTTATTGCCAGAGAGTTTTAGGTTGTCTGGAGGAATTAAATAAAAAAAATGAGGTTACCTTTATTGATATAAAAAAAGACCCACAAGCAAAAGAAAAATTATTTCAAGAAACAGGTCGCTATACAGTTCCTTGCCTTTATATTGAAGGTAGGCCAATGCATGAGTCTCTTGAGATTGTTCGTTGGTTAAAAACTCATTTTTCTAATGGAGTTTAGAGACCCCATTCACAATGAAATTTTTTTATACCCAGAAGAAATTTCCATTGTTTCTCATCCCTTTTTTCAACGCCTCAAACGAATTAAGCAACTAGGGACAACAGAGCATGTTTTTCCAGGGGCCACTCATTCTCGCTTCTTGCATTCCTTAGGAGTCTTGGCCGTTAGCACGATGAGTTTCCAAAGACTTTTTGGGCCTCCTCAAGAGTTTGATTCTTTGGAGAAAAAAAGACTTTTTTTTACCCTAAGAATGGCCGCACTTTTACATGATTTAGGCCATGCTCCTCTTAGTCATGTTTGTGAAGCGGCCATGCCTTTTATCACTAGAAAAAATCAAGAAACTAGTCGGGCCACTCATGAGGATTACACTCGCAGGGCCATCTTAGAAAGTGATCTCTCTCAAGAATTTTCTTCTTTAACAAAAAAATACGGTGTTCAGGCATCTGCCATTGCCTCCTTGATTGAAGGAGATCTTCTTTCTGAATCACTACAAGGTTATTTTCTTTGGAAGGGAAAAGATTTTTTTCCTTTGCTCTCTCAACTTGTTTCCAGTGAATTAGATTGCGATCGGATGGATTATCTTTTAAGAGATAGTTATTTTTGTGGCGTTAGTTATGGAAAATTTGATCTTTCTTGGCTCTTGGAAAATATTAGGCCTCTTGAAAGAGACAATAAAATATACTTAGGAATTGAAGAACGGGCCCTTATTTCCATTGATGATTTTTTATTGGCCCGTTATCACATGTTTCTAATGGTGTATTTTCACTATAAATCTGTCTGCTTAGAACAACTCTTGTTAAAATTTTTTTCTGTCTCTGATTTCCTTCTTCCATGGGACTTAACTTCTTACTTTCAAGAAGATGACTACACTTTACAAAAACAAATTCAAAACAGTGACAATATTTATGCTAAATCTTTCAGAGAAATGTCTCTCCCTCCTAAAATTATGGAAATTTTTGGGCCAAAAAAAGAAGGAAAAGAACTTTTTTCTTTAGTGGAGTCATTTTTGAAAAATGAGGGGGTTGAATACTTAAAAAGTAGTTCTGCCGGAAGACTCTCCAAATATACGTCTATTCCTGAAAAGAAATTTCCTATTTTTGTACAACACACAAATGGCCTTACTAAAAGTACTTCTTTTTCTCTTTTAGAAGACGCCACAGATCTGTTTAAAAAATATAAAGAGAGTTATTATATCGAAAGACTACACGCTTTCCTGACTCCTTCTTTAGAAAAGAAATTAAAGTCTTTTTATGCAAAAAATACCTAAAATTATTTTTTATTTATTTTTGCTCTTTTTTTATTTACTACTTGCTAAAAAATTTTCAGCGACAGAACAAAGTACGCATAAAATAAAAAACTTAGAAGATCTTTCTAAAATAATTCCCCAATACCCTTTGGATGCCATTCTCCTGAAAACAGAAAATTACGGTGTTTTTATAAAATCTTTCTTTTTTTATCTTAGGGTAGTGGGCCCTGAGTTTCCTATTCCTTTAGAATTTTGGGCAAAAGTTTCTAGTTCTTTATATGCCCGAGGAAGCAATTGGAAGGGGTATTCTATCTTTCAAATTAAGACTCAACCCAAATCGACAACAAATAAACAAGAACTTATTTTTTCTTATGGGCCTCAAGTTCCCGGAATTTATTTTGTAGGAAATCCTCTTTGGGGGCGATGGCAAAAAGATCGATGGAAATTTTTTTCTCCCCTTTCTCGCTTGCCTTCCTATCTTTTATGGGAAAGTCCTGAATTGCAACGAAATGACTGGAATAGACTTTTAGAAGAGGCCCCTTTCATAGAAGAAAAATTAAAAAAAGGGGAAATTATTCTACAAACGCGTTCTCGTCTTTTGAAAATAAACTGGAATCTTATTTTTAATGAGTTATGGAGCTTTTAATTCATGATTGAACTTCTTGATACCCTTATTATTAGAATTATCGTTGTCGGGGCCTTTCTTGCTTTTCTTTTTCTATTTAAATATGCCCATCTTCTTCTTTATCCTTCTGCACGCTATTTTATTCTTAAAAATTTTTCACCAGACAAGGCGCCGTGTGAGTCTTTTTATTTTTTTTCTCGCCTAGTAGGCCTTGCGATCATTTTTTCTTCCTTTTCTTTAAATTTACAAATAGGCCCTGTACAGGCCTTAATTTTATTTTTTGTTAAAGGCCTTTTATTTTTTCTTCTTTATTTTTTAGGAATTTGGGCAATGGAAACTGTGACGATGCCTGATTTTGACTATAAAATTGACATTCAAAAAAATAAATCATGGGGAATTACCTTAACAGGAGCAGGAATTGGAATTGGTGTTTCTTTTATTTTATCTAATATTGCGTTGTTAGCAGAAAATAGTGCCCTTAAGGCCTTTGTGATGTGGTCTTATGCCCTTATTATTATTGGCCTATGCCTTAAAATTTCCACCTATCTCGCTCTTTTTCCAATTCAACTTTTAATTCGTCGCAATTTTTTAGGCGCCGTATGGTCTCTTCTAGGCCCTTTTGCAGGTTTTTGCTTGCTCACAATGCGCTCTTTTCCTGAAAAATTTACAACTCTTTCCTCGTTTTTTATTCATTCTTTTTCATCCTTAGCACTTTCAGGCCTTATTCTTCCTCTTTTTATTAAAGGAATGACTTTTTTATATAAACTTCGTTTTAAGCAGGCCAATTCCTCTGAAGATCTTTCAATCGAATTTATTCCTCTTACGACTGGTTTGGCCGAAGGTGCCATTTTTTATACTTCTGCTCATTTAACAGGTATTATTGTCTCTCATATTCAACTAGGACAATACTATCCTCTTTAAACAATTTTAAATTAAAAAATGAATTTAACTGACAGAGAACAATACAAAAAAAAGTTCTTAGATCTTCTCTTTGATTTTTTACCAAATTTAAAGGCCTCTCACTCTATCTTAGAAGAAAAACTACACCCTAATTTATTTTGTCCTTTACGAGTCAATCTTCCACGCTGGGTACTTGAGAAGGCCTCCCTTGTCATTAAAGAACTTTTTGCCTTAAGAAATCAGAAGACTTATCAAGAAAGTCTACAACAAAAGGCCTTAGATCTTAATCTGTATAACCCTAAGCATTTTGGGCTTTGCATGAGTTATGATTTTCATTTTCATGAAGAAACTCAGCGATTAAAATTGATTGAAGTAAATACAAACGCTTCTTGCTTTGGATTAGGGCATTGGTTTTATCCTCTTTTTGATTGTCCCTTTCCTTTTGAAAATTATTCTCCTCAAGATTTTGTAGAAAATGTCAAAACGGAATTTAGTCTTTGGGAAAATCCTTCCAAAAAACCACTGAGTGTGGCCATTATAGATGAGAATCCCCCTACTCAGCTTATGTACTCAGAATTTCTTTATTTCCAAGAATTACTCAAAAAATTTTCCATTCCTTGTACTATTCGCTCTCTCACAGAAGATTGTACTCAAGAATCTTTTTTTTATAACAGGTATACAGATTTCTATTTAGATTCTTCTCAAGGGCAGTCTCTTCGCCACCTATATAACTCAAAAAATTTCCTTTTTTCTCCTTCTCCTTGGGAGTATCTTCTTTTGGCCGACAAAAATAGATTGTTAGAATGGCCAAAATATCAAACAAAACAAACTCTCTTTCAAGAACATCTTTTAGAATCTTTTTTTCTCACCAACGAAACTGAGGATTTTTTATGGGCCAATCGAAAAAAATTTTTCTTCAAACCTCTCCAGTCCTTTGCCTCTAAAGGGGCGTACAAAGGGGAAAATATAGGAAAGAAGGCCTTTGCCTCTCTTTTAGAAATTCCTGCAATGGCCCAAGAATATTGTCCTCCTGGAACTCTTTTTTTAGAAAAAGAAAAAACTCTTAAATATGATTTGCGTTTTTTTGTCTATCAAGAGAGAGTGCAGGGAATTATTGCAAGAGTTTATGAAGGACAAACAACAAATTTAAAATCTCCCTACGGAGGTTTTGCCTGTGTTCAATTTTTTTAAAAATTCTTTACAATAGGGGGTATGAATCTTTCTTTTTTTGAAAAAATGGCCAGCTTAGAATATAAAATTTCTTCCTTGCAACAGCAGTTTGAAAAAAACCAACAACAGTGGGAACAATCCTTTAATCGGTTAAAAAATCAATTTATTCGCTTAAAAAACGGAGAAAAAATTTCAGATAAAGTTCTCTCTCAGTCAGTTTATTATGTAGATTTAAGTCCTCAAGAGGCCTTGCAATTTATTTCTTCTCCCTCCTTTCAGTTTCAAATACTTGATGTTTCCAGTTCTAACTATGCGACTCTTTCCAATATAAAAGTAGATTATAAAATTCCCCTAGAACATCTCTATGCAAGGGCCTGTGAAATTACTTCTCCTCACCTTCCTCTTTTGGTTATTTCTGAAAATGGACTTAAGTCTATTTTTGCGTGTGATTATCTAAGCTCTTGTAATTTTTTTAATCTTTATAATATTTCTGGAGGGTATCACTGTTGGCCTGAAAAACTTTCCTCAACTCCTCCCTCTTCTACTTCTAATTCTACTTCTTTAAAAAGAGAGGCCGCATGAAATTTTTCTTTCTTTTTTTCTTTCTCTATACAACTAGCTTACCACTTTGGGCTAGAGGCCCTGCGGTAGAACCTCAAGTTATTTTTTCTCCTGATGGAGGAAATTCTCTTACTCTTAGTAAAGAACAAACCTTAGCAAAAACAAGAAAGCTGTCCTTCGCAGAGTTTTCTTTATTAGGTATTTTTTTGTTACTTCCTGTGTTTTTAAGTGCCTCCTATCCTCTTCTTGCTCATAAAACTGCTGAAAAATTAGCACAAGCAACAGAAAGCAAAACTGAAGATAAACAAGAAAATGAAAAAGAAGAAGAAAAAGATCATTCTTCTTTAGCGGCCTAAAATACCTAAAAGTGGAATCTCCCAATTAAAATAGGAAAAGTCTGTTTCTTTTTGAGTATAAGAAAGAAGAATAGAGTGAGAAGAAAGAGTGGCCCTAGGGGTATATTCTCGTTGCTCGACAACAGATGTCCTAAAACTTTCCCTGTTTTGAGTTGTATATTGGGAAATAATAGGCCCTTTTATAATTTTTACGTTTTCTAAAAAGGGGGTTGTAAAATCAAAAAGAACAACATAGGCCCTACGAGTTCTGAGAGTTTCTTGATTACTTAATGTCCCCTCAAAAAAATCAAGATGTAAAACGTAATAAGAATTATCCAACAAAAATCCTTTCCAAGCGATCGGACGACAACGCCCTAAGCAGGACATGGGCATAATCTCTAAAAAATGCCCCAAGGGTGTTTTAACTCCTAACAAAAGTGTATTGGCCCCTTTCTTTTTAAAAAAACCTACAGTCACTTCTACTTGATTTTGTGCTACAATTGGGACAGTGGCCTGACTCCACTGGGTGATTTCTTGGATATCAGTTTCTTCTGCAAAAAGATCTTGAGAGAAAAAAAAGAAAGAAAAACTTATCCCTAACCAAGAAACACAAATAAATAAAAAGGAAGAAATCCTCATGTATCTCCCCATCGGGCATTTAGAATCAAATCTTTATTGTCTTTATCCAGAAAAAATTGATCGTTATGAATTAGAATTTTTAAATGAAATTCCTCTTTCTGGACTAATTCTTTCCTCTACTCTCTCTGTCTCAGAGGAAATAAAGCAAAAAATTCAACTATTAGGACAGTTCATTCCTGTTTTATCTCAAGAATATTGGAAATTTCCAATCCCTCGAGAAATTACGGAGCTAGAATCTGAAGATTTTTGGATTCAAGGAAGAGCACTTTTTAAACAATGGTATCTTGAACAAAATCTGGAATTCATCCAAAATTTTTATTTTCATACTCAAGAATTGATTAAAAATTATCAGCAAAATTCTCAGGCCTTTTACCTTCTTCTCTGGCAACAAATAAAAAAACAAACAGGCTGTTTTCAGCTTGATCTTATTTATGATGATTTTTCTTCTTCCTCCAAAAGTAAAAAAGCACAATTAGAAACTTTCTGCTTGGGAGGAGTAGGGCCAATTTATCCACAACAACGATCGCCAGAAGAAGAGGAAAGTGTTCTTTTTAATCAAGCCAAATCTCTTTTTATTAAATATAGAGATGTTTCTTTTCCTCCTCTTAGTATTTTACCTTCTTCTTCAACTTCTTCAGATTCAAATAAAACCTTTCTTGTTTTTAACTTACAAGGACTTCCTGTTTTAGCAATTCTTCATCAAGGATACTGGGATAAAATAAAAGAATCACTCTTTACAGGAATACTGAATCAATTTCATCAGTTGCTCACCTCTTCCTAACAAAATCTTTCTTCTCTTGTCTTAATAAATTTTATTTCTCTATAACAATTGAATGAACAAATTTTTTCACACTTTTTTTTTTAGTTTTATTTTTTCTTTTTTTTTAATTTCTTTTACAGAGGCGCATCAATCTCCCAAAGGCCCTCTTAGTAAAAAAGAAAGAGTATTATTAGAAACAATAAGACAAGCGGCAGGCCCTGATTTACAACAAGATCTTCAAAAAAATCAACTCACTTGGCAAAAATTACTTGTCCACATACAAAAAATGCCTAATGGGGTTCTTTTACTAGAACGTCTTAATAAGCTAGTCACACGGCAAAAAACAAAAGAGGCCTTTTTACAAACACTTTACGAAAATTATAAAAAGGCACAGCGTCCTCAAGAAATCTCTTTAACCTTAGGCCAACAAAATGAGTTAAGCCAATTACATAAAGAGGCCATGCAAAAAGAAGGAAAAACATTTATCCCTGAATATCTTATTCTTCTTGAAAAAAGATCTCTTTCAATTACACCTCTTGAGGCCAAGGCCATTTTAGAAAAATACATAACCTTATCTGTTCCAGAACAAGGAGAATCCCTTCCACAATTGACTCAAATTTTGGCCCCTCTTACTAGGCAAAAAATGACTCAGAAGGCCCTCTTAGAAAATATTTATGGCTGTTTAGATCTTATTGAAAAAATATCAAAACCTAATGTTAAAATCTTGTTATTTAGCTGGTATATCAGAAGCCTCATTATCAATGCCAGTCATATTATTCCTCAGAATGAAATTTCCAAGGCCTTTAATTTTTACAAATCCTTACCCCCTCAACATAAACTAGAAGTTTCTAAATTTATGAGTTTTTTTGTCACAATTCATTCTGAAATTAGAAGTATGATTACGGAAACGATAAAAGACCCAATTTTTTCTCCTGCATTTTTACCTAATTATATTTCTCTTTATAAAAATGTTATAAGTCTAGGACAAGAGGATATTTCTCTTTTACTTCATGTTTTATCACAAGAAGCTGGAGAAAATGTAAAGCAAGAAATTTTAGAAGTTTTTGCAAAATTTCTTTCACAAAAAACTGACCCAACTTACGAAAATTTACTTAAACTTTTTACTCTTATTGATGAAAAAATTCCGGATTTTGTTAAGAGAAAAGTGATGATTATGGATATGCTAGACCCTATTTTAAAGATAGTAAAAGCAATTCCAGAATGGGAAAAAATCCCAGATCTTTCTTCTCGTGTACAGTCAATTCTTTTAAAATATATTTCTTTAATTGAAGTGATTACAAATGAGGCCTCTCGCGATTATCACCAAAAATTAACTGCAGAAATCCTCGCTCTCGTGAAAGAAAAAAGTGGAAAAACACTGAGTTCTGAATGGAAAGTTTTACTGACACAAAAAGAATTACAACCTAAAATTGAAAGAGTCTATGCTTTTATCGAACAAACAGAGCAAGAATACAAAAGCAAAAATCATACCTTGCCAAGATTTGGAATAAATTTTGCTCATTATCTTGGTGCTGAAGTCTTTAAAGTTTTTTGGGGAGATCTTTTAACTCTTTCTTCCTCTCCTTATGTAGAAAAGGCCACCCTTCACAAAATATATTCTAGCTTAGGGTATCTTCTTATTACTCAAGCAACCTTGGCAGGATTTTCTACCGCTTGGCAACTAGGGTTGCCTTCTCTGGTTCAAAAAACACATCAAGCCTATCTCACACTTGCTGTCACTGATAAAGTTCAACGGGCCTTTAACATTGGAAAAATGGAAAGAGTGGCCCATTTATGGGCCCATAATCAATATTGGATTTTTGCGGCCCACCAACTTTCGCTTCTTTCCTTTATGACTGGAACTTATTTTCTAACCCCCTCTAACTTAAGAGGAATCTCCCTAAGTGAAACACTTCTAGGTTCTGCTACAATCATTACTTCCTTTAATCTCGCCAGAATCGCCATGGCAAGAGCAACAACGGCCTTAATGTCTCGTGTGTTATTTAAGTATCTTTTTGGCGTGACAGGAATCGCCATAACAGGACTTGAATTTTTATTTTTAGATTCTTGGAATAAGGCCGCTAATAGCAGAGGAATGCTCAATAAATGGGGGCAGGCATTTGGACAAGGTTTGGTTGCGGCCAATAATCTTTCTTTTTCTCAAGAAAAAAAGGATTTATTGCCTAAGGCAGAAAAGATGACAAAAGCTCTTAAGAGAATTGTGAGCTTTTTAGAAGCACAAACCTATTTTAACCTTTCTTTTTTACAATCGGCAAAAAAATCTAGTACGACAGTACATAAAGGACTTTCTTTCTTAATAGATCATTTATCACAAGAAGATTTATTACAACATAGAATCAATCAGGATCAGAAGGATCTTTCAAATAAGTCCTTTGAAGAACAATATGAGTCTGGAATGATGCCTCATTGGGTTTGTCGATCAGAACAAAAAGAACATACGACAACCGTTGATCTTTTATCTATTTCTTATAATCCTTTTGGAACTAATTGTAATGGAAAAGATATTTCAAAACCCATTTATAGAATTTCTTCTTTTAACAAACAGGAAGATCTTGTTTTTAATGCTCAGTATGTTCCTTCTTATATCAAAAAACTGTGGAATTGCTTAAATACCTCCTCTTGCCTTACTTCTTTCATGGCACCTTATTCCTCTTCAGAACATATTTTGGATTCACTTCCAAGAGGAGGTATTGAAAAGAAAACAAAACTTAAAGTTATGTTTTCTTTAAATGAATTCAAAATTACTCTTGATTCAATAGGGGCAGGGACTCTGTCTTTATGGGCCTTATCACAAGATTTATTTCAATCTTCCTTTGATCTCATTGAAGAAAAAGAAAAATATTTTCTTCATTCTCCTCATTCTCTTTTTTATCATTACCTCGGAAAAATTGAAGGACTTTGGTTAAAACAAAAAACAATCTCTCCTACTTTTAGTGGATTTTGTCTTTTTCCATTACAAAACAAGAATTTACAAAAGGCCTCAAAAGAAGCATTTCAACTATGGATGAAACCTTTGCAATTTTACTGGGCCAATTTAAGTGAAAAATACAAAGAAGTATTGCCAAAGAAAGAGTGTTCAAAAAAAATCGCCTTATCTAAAAATGAGGAAGATTTTATTCCTTGCCTGGCCTATTTATGGAAAAACACTTCTACTTTTTCTTCTTTGAATCATTCGTTACTTCCTAATTTCTTTGCTCTTAAACGAATTCAGGAATTGGCCTTATCCTCTCTTTTTAAAAAATCAAAAGGCAATAACGGCACCCTTTTAAGTTTATCTTTATTGCCCTCATGGATGAACTTAACAAAGGAAAAAACAGATCTTCTCAATCTTTCTCAAGGTAAAATGACCTTTACCATGCTTCAGGTATGCCAATAACGGAATAAAAAATAATTTTTATTTCCTTGCCTCTAAAAATTGGCACTTTTTTAAAATTTTTTTAAATTAAAAAAAAGTGCCCTCTAGTTAAAACAACACCTTATCAGTTTTTTAGTTTTTCTCTTGCCTTTTTTTTTGGTTCCTTCACACTTTAAACAGGATGAAAGCTTATTTCAAACAAAGTGTTCTATTTATCTTGATGGGAGTTATTTTTACAAGTTGTTCTAAGCAATTATCCCTAACTCTTAAAGGTTCTACTAAAGGCACTCTGGATACTAACCAAAATATTATTTCTGGAAAGGTAGTTCCTTGGAAAAACATTACTGTTT
>Ga0138256_10002123_pt1 | contig 21345 bp, 22 predicted proteins | sample KNB2016incub_MG_FD_105486 | JGI IMG/M metagenome (GOLD analysis project Ga0138256, IMG submission 105486) | Active sludge microbial communities from wastewater in Klosterneuburg, Austria - KNB2014incub_MG | ecosystem: Engineered > WWTP > Activated sludge > Unclassified | place: Austria... | reverse complement strand
GAATTGCCGATCATTCGCTGGTTCAGCGTGGGATATATCGAACTGGTGCGCGGCGTTCCGCTGATATCCATCCTTTTTATGATGTCGTTGATGCTTCCTCTTTTTCTGCCGGATGGCTGGACGGTGGATCGCGTGATTCGCGCGATGGTTGCCATTACGTTGTTCAGCGCGGCTTACTTAGCCGAAAATGTGCGCGGCGGATTGCAAGCCATCCCGAAGGGTCAGTATGAGGCGGCGGAGGCATTGGGTCTGAGCGGCGCGCAGACTATGATTTTTATTATTCTGCCGCAGGCATTGCGTTTGATCATTCCGATTTTGGTGGGGCAGTTCATTGCGGTATTCAAAGATACGTCGCTGGTGGCGATTGTCGGCTTGCTCGACCTGTTGGGTATGGGAAAGACGGTGCTTGCCCAACCGGAGTTTTTAGGTTTACAGCGCGAAGTGTATGTTTTCATTTCGTTGATCTTTTGGGTGTTGAGTTACGGGATGTCGTATTTGAGTCAGCAGTTGGAAGCGCGACTCGGTGTTGGAATTCGATAATAAGGATAAGAGCTATGGCAGACGAACCGATCATCAAAGTGCAGGCTGTGCATAAGTGGTATGGGAATTTTCATGCGTTGAAGGGCATTAGCATGGACGTGAAGAAAGGCGAGGTGATCGTCATCTTCGGGCCGTCGGGTTCGGGGAAATCCACGTTCATTCGGATGCTCAACCGCCTTGAAGATCACCAACGCGGGAAGATCGTCGTGGACGGCATCGAGATGAGTCACGATGTGCGCAACATCGAACAAATCCGAAGCGAGACCGGCATGGTGTTCCAGCAGTTCAATTTGTTCCCGCATTTGACGGTGATGCAAAATATCATCCTTGCGCCGATCCAAGTCCGCAAGTGGACGAAGCAAAAGGCGGAGGAGGTCGCCATGCAATTGCTGGAGCGCGTGGGCATCCCCGAGCAGGCGAAGAAATTCCCCGGTCAACTTTCGGGCGGACAGCAACAGCGCGTGGCAATCGCGCGCTCGCTGGCGATGCAACCGAAGATCATGTTATTCGACGAGCCAACTTCCGCGCTTGACCCTGAGATGATCAAAGAAGTGCTGGACGTGATGACAGAACTGGCGAAATCTGGCATGACGATTCTTGCCGTGACGCACGAAATGGGTTTCGCCCGCGCCGTCGCGGATCGTATGTTCTTTTTCGATAACGGTGAAATTGTGGAGCAGGGAAGTCCGGAGCAGATTTTCAATAGCCCCAAAGAGGATAGAACGAAGTTATTTTTGTCACAGATTTTGAGGCATTAGCGTCCCTCCGTCATTGCGAGGAGGCGATAGCCGACGAAGCAATCTCCAACGCGGTTGCGGGGGGCTTTTATTTCGTTTCTTCTTTGATCTTCCTGGCAATCTTCTGAACAATCATCGCGACTCCTGCGGTGGGATTTGCAAGTGTGGCCAACGCAACTTCGGCAATATCAGGCGCTGTCTTTTTCAGGTTTCGTAGGCGGCGTGCCAAAAATGACTCGTTTGCCTGTTCGCCTTTAGCAACTTCATCTTTGATTTCACCCACTTCGGCGACGAGATCTTGTTTTTCGGTTGCATCTCGTGAAGACGCTTCAATAGCTTCGTAGATCGGTTCAAATTTCTGTTGGATGAAATTGACGGTGTTGCTATTGCCAATTGAACCGTAGACATTTCCCTGAACATTGACGACAAATTGAGATGACGAACTCTTGCCTTCCTTCTCGATTTGACTCAAAACTTCCTTGACAAGCAAATCAATGATGCGATTTCCGACTTGCACAGGCAATGACTCGCGACCTTCGCTTGCCGCTCGCTGGAGAAAGGTCAAATCAACGGGATCCGCTTCGGGGGCGTTCGGAAGCGGAACTTTTTCCGTCGCTTCGATTTTGGCGATGGTCTTATGGATGGCGTCGAATTCACCGCGAATCATCGCAAGCAGGTCGCGGCGCGTGTCTTCTTTTCCACTTACTGAAATATAGATTTTTCTTTCTTCCACATCGGCTTTGATCAATGCTGTATTTTCTTCGCGTTTCAAAACTACGCCTGAACGCCAAATTGTATTTTTGTGGATAAAGGAATTCATGCGAACAATGAAACGCGTAATAATGGAGGATGGCAGAACATTGTAGTGAATTTGAAAAGCAAGTGCATCATTCCATTCGCCCGTGTAAATTTCGTCTTTGGGAAGCAGGTCGGGGATGAGAAAGGATTTGTCGGGTTCGATGTCGTAACACAACTCGAACTTCTTCATCATGTCCACGATGAACAGGCGTTTGTTGCTGGGATATTCAGGCAGGTTGAGGGTTTTGTTTAAGATGGGCAGGGTAAGCGTGCCCTGATTCTGAAAGAGCTCGTGCGAGTTGAGAATTTTATACACACCATTGGTGACCCACTGCGGGTTGAGAATGCCGAGCGCTTCGAGGCGCGGGTCATCTTGAAAATGCAGGACGACGCCCAGGTCATGCAGGAAGCCGATGAGCGTGTGCTGGCTGGTTTCATCGGTGACTTCGCTCGCCCCACACAGATTGAGATATTCATCCTGCGTGATGAAGTTTTTATCCCTGCCGAGTTCCTCCAGTTTGGATTTGACCGTGAACCACGTCTCAGGCAACAGGTCGCGGACGTGCGGCAGGGTATCCACCTGTTTGGCGATCTCGGCTTTGAGCGCTTCGATGCCCGCGCCCGTTGCGGCGGAGGTTTCGAGGATGCCCACAATGTTCGGATATTTCTTCTGCAAGCCAGTGCGGTCAATGTCAAGCGGATGCTGGTCGGTCTTGTTGCCAACGATCAGCACAGGCGACTCGCCGCCGAAGGACTGTATGATCTTGAGCCAGTGCTCGACGCGGTTTTCTTCCTGCGTCAGGCGCGCATCCAACACCAACAAGTAAAGACTGCGCTTGGTGAGGAAGAACTGGTGCGTGGCGTGCATGATTTCCTGCCCGCCGAAGTCCCAGATGTTCAATCGGATTGAAGATTCGAGATTAGAGACTGGAGAATTGGAGATTGGAGAATTTGGCTCTCGCTTCTTGCCTCCCTGAATCTGCCACTGATTAATAGATATCCCCTCCGTTTTAGTTTGATTCGGATCAAACGTGCCGTGAATGATTTGCTGTACGAGGGACGTCTTGCCGACACCTGGTTCACCAATAAGCAAAAGTTTAGTTTCGTTTAGATGTTTTTGAGGGATTGTAAGAGTCGCGAAATAATAGCTAAGAACTTTCTGTGCTTCACTATCTCCAAGACGAAGAATTTCTATAGGGAATATTTCTTCGACTGGATTCTGTCCAAAACTTAACATTACTAATTTATCCAATTTTTTAATTTGACGTGGAAGCGTTTTTATATTGTTCTTGGGAAATTCCAATCTTTTTAAATTCTTCAGATCCCCAATCTCAACTGGCAATTCAGTGATATTGTTAAAACCCATCTGGAGCATTTTCAGGTTTGTGAGGCCGCCAATCTGGGCAGGCAGGAGGCTGAATTGATTCCGAGAAATGTGTAAGTATTCTAAATTTGTAAGATTTCCAATTTTGATGGGCAAGTTGGTGATTTTGTTGCGGGAAATATCCAGGCTTTTTAGAGACCTAAGATTACCAATTTCAGCAGGTAGAGCGATAAGTTTATTGTCTCTAAGATTGAGTTCTTGTATCTTCGTAAGATTGCCAATATCAGTCGAGACAACTTGTATTTGGTTATCTTGCAGGTTGAGTCTCTTTAGATTCAAGGAACGCCCAATAAAAGCGGGTAGTTTTGTCAGTTTATTACTGGAAAAGTCAATTTCCTCAATTCGTGATGTGTATTCTATGATTTTTTTGCCGCTTATGGAAGAAAAAAGCCATTCAACATCATCGTCTGTAAGATCGAACTCAATCAACTCAAACTTCCGACTACTCAAGATGTTATTTATTTGCTGTTCAAAAAATATTGAACTGTAGTTTCTTCTTATAGTTTTCTTGCTAGTCATTTTTATTGATTCTTTCCTTAAGTTCTAGGTTTGTTTTTCAGCCAACCTTCCAAGCTTCAAACCTTCCAAAGTTCCAAATCCCGCCGCAAACATCGTCACTTCAACCTGCCGCTTCATCAGTTTCATCATTTCCACCGCTTTCTCCGTCGAAACTGCCGCGGCTTTGAGAAATTGAAAAGACCTCACCCCTAGCCCCTCTCCTGAAGGGAGAGGGGAATCTGTTGCCTTTGAAATGGGAGGATGCGCCGTCATGTGAGATTGCAAAATAGCCCGACGAAAACAAGTGCGTTCAATAATTTTCATACTACCCTACAATCATTTGTGCTAGCGAAGCCCATTCGATGAAATCCATGCGGTCATCCGTTTCGCCTGCGATGAATTTTCTAAAGAAATCAACTGTACTCATGCCATATTGTTTTTCATAATCCACGAGAACTTGTTTTATCTCATTGTCTTGGCGTAATAGGCGAATTTCTTCTTTCATTTCCTCCTCCGTTTTTACATGCAAGTCGAGTGCGTCAAGTTTCTCGGCGACTTTACGAGACCTTTCGATTTCCTGATCGTTGTTCATGGCGCAATTATACAGGGACAAACTTGATTTGGCTTAAGTTAGCTAATTTTCCTGCTCCACAAGCAAACATCGTCACCTCGATCTGCCGCTTCGTCAATTTCATCATCTCCACTGCCTTCTCTGTTGAAACCGCCGCGGCTTTGAGAAATTGACCTGCCATGCCGCCGAGCGTCGCGCCGAGGGCGATGCACTTGGCGATGTCGAGTCCGTCTTTGATGCCGCCGCTGGCGAAGATAAGCGTTCCGGGGACGGCTCGCTTAGCGTTTAGTATGGATTCCGCTGTTGGGATTCCCCAGCCGACGAACGTGGCGGCGAGTTGACGGGTGAATTCGTCCGGCGCGCGGTGCATTTCCACTTGAGACCAACTCGTGCCGCCTGCGCCTGCAACGTCAATTGCGGATACTCCGCACTCGGCTAATAGCTTTGCTGTCCGTTCAGAGATTCCCCAGCCAACTTCTTTTGCAATGACGGGGACTTCGATCTGCTTGCAAATCTCCTCGATCTTTTTTGCAAGACCTGAGAAGTTTGTATCGCCCGCATCTTGCACGGCTTCTTGCAACGGATTCAAATGCAGGATGAGCGCGTCGGCTTGAATCATGTCTACGGCGCGGCGGCAGTGGTCAATGGTGTAGCCGTAGTTCAATTGCACTGCGCCGAGGTTGGCAAATAATAAAATATCGGGCGCGACTCTCCGCACTTGGAATGTCCGCGCTTGTTCGGGGTGTTCGATGGCGGCGCGTTGACTCCCGACTCCCATGGCGATTTTCATTTCTTGCGCGGCTTCGGCGAGACGCAGGTTGATGGTCTCGGCTTCGGCTGTCCCACCGGTCATCGAGGAGATGAGGATGGGACTCGCTAACAGTTTGTGAAACAGGTCCACCGTCGTGTTGAGGCGGTTTAAGTCCAGTTCGGGCAATGCCTCATGGATGAAGCGGTAGTTCTCCAGTCCTGTGGTCAACGCGGAGCGGACATCCTGCTCTAAGTTGATCTTAATGTGGTCGGCTTTTCTCTGGTCTATCGGCGCAACTTTTGTCATAAGGCAGTGTTCCTGTGGTTGTATTCTCTAGTACAATTAGAAAAATTCTCTGAGGAGGTTGTCATGTCTGACACATTTACCGACGTAAAGGCGATTATCAAGGATTTACTGGGCGCGGATGAGGCGAAGATCACGCCGGAGGCTCGTTTCCGCGAGGACCTTGAGGCTGATTCGCTGGACTTGGTCGAGTTGATCATGGCGTTCGAGGACAAATTCGGCGCTGAGATCTCCGACGAAGTCGCCCAAAAAATCGCCACCGTCGGCGATGCCGTTACTTATATCGACTCGCATAAGTAATCCTTTTGGCGATTATAACCGTAGAGCCGTCCAATGAGGACGGCTCTACGTGTTTAATTTAAACACTTGCCACGGATTTCACCGATTCTCACGGATTGGTTTTAAAAATTTGTGGAAATCCGTGTAATCTGTGGCTGAGGTTTTTACTTCAATAGCGATGGAATTTCTTCCGGATGTTTCGCCACCTTCACGCCTGCCGCTTCGAGGGCTTTGACCTTGCCCTCCGCAGTTCCCGCGCCGCCTTCAATGATCGCGCCGGCGTGACCCATCCGTTTGCCGGGAGGGGCGGTTTGACCGGCGATGAATGAAACGACCGGCTTAGTCATCTTCGACGCGATGAATTCAGCGGCTTTGTCTTCATCTGAGCCGCCGATCTCGCCGATGAGAACAACTTTTTCTGTGTGCGGATCATGCTCGAACATTTCCAGCACGTCAATAAAATTCGTCCCGTTGACCGGGTCGCCGCCGATGCCCACGCATGTGGACGCGCCCATGCCGACGAGTTTCAACGCGTACAACACTTCATACGTGAGCGTGCCTGAGCGCGACACGACTCCAACGTTGCCGGGGATGGCGATGTTGCCGGGGATGATTCCCACTTTTGATTCGCCGGGCGTCAACATGCCGGGGCAGTTGGGACCAACCAATCGAACGTTTTTTTGGTCGAGATAGTTTCGCACGCGCATCATGTCTTGCACGGCGACTCCTTCGGTGATGCAGACGATGAGGGGAATGCCCGCGTCGGCGGCTTCGAACATCGCGTCGGGAGCGAAGCGCGCGGGGACGAAGATCACCGCGCAGTTGGCGTCGGTCGCTTCTTTTGCGAGTTTGACTGAATCGAACACCGGAACTTTTCCATCCAATACCCATTCGCCGCCTTTGCCGGGCGTGACGCCCGCGACGAGGTTCGTTCCGTATGCCAGCATTTGCGTGGAGTGAAAGAGTCCTTCGTTGCCGGTGATGCCTTGCACGAGCAGGCGTGTGTTTTTGTTAATTAAGATACTCATTTATTTTCCTCAAAAGACCTCACAGGTCTTTAAGACCTGTGAGGTCTGGACTATTTATTTCGCCGCCTGCACGGCTTTCTGCGCCGCATCTGCCAAAGTCTCCGCGGTGATCATTTTCGCGTTCTCCAAAAGTTTACGTCCCTCTTCTGCGTTCGTGCCGACGAGCCGCACGACCATCGGAACTTTCGGCTTGACTTCATCCATCGCGACCAAGATTCCGCGCGCCACTTCGTCACAGCGGGTGATGCCGCCGAAGATGTTGAAGAGAACCGCTTTCACGTTCTTGTCGGACAAGATAATTTTCATCGCCGCGGATACTTTATCCGAGCCTGCGCCGCCGCCGATATCCAAGAAGTTGGCTGGCGAGCCGCCGAACAATTTAACAATGTCCATGCTGGTCATTGCCAGCCCTGCGCCGTTGACCATGCACCCGATGTTGCCGTCGAGCTTGATATACGAGAGACCATATTTTCGCGCTTCGGTCTCGGCGGGTTCTTCTTCGTCAATGTCGCGCATTTCATTTAAGTCCGCGTGACGGAACAACGCGTTATCGTCAATCATCATCTTGCCGTCGAGCGCGACGAGCCGCTTATCTTTTGTGATGACAAGCGGATTGATCTCCGCCAGTGTCGCGTCAGTTTCGAGATAGGCTTGCCACAATCCCGCCGCGATACGGCTGAACTCGCGCCAGTGTTCGCGCGGGAGGTCAATCGAAGCGGCGACATCGCGCGACTGATAATCGCGCAAGCCCAACAGCGGATCAATATGCACCTTGATAATTTTTTCTGGTTTCGTCGCCGCAACTTCCTCAATGTCCATGCCGCCCTCGGCGGAGGCGATCATCACAGGTTTTTTCGCGGCGCGGTCGTTTGTGATGGCGAAATAAATCTCATGTTCGATGGCGGCGGCTTCGTCCACAAGAACTTTGCGCACGGGCAAGCCTTTGATCTCCATGGCGAGTATCTGCTGCGCGAGCTGTTCGGCTTCTGCCGCGCTCTTGGCAACTTTGATGCCGCCCGCCTTGCCGCGTCCGCCCACCAGCACTTGAGATTTAACAACAACGCGGCCCCCCAGTTCTTCGGCGATATGTTTCGCCTCGACTGCGGTAGCCGCCACCCGTCCCTTGGGGATCGGGATTCCATACTTTGCAAAAATCGTTTTGGATTGGTATTCGTGAAGTTTCATATTTCCCTTCAAGCGCTCAAGATAAAAGCACGGGCATTATACCACCGTGATGTTCGTGACGCAGTTGCGCGAAGCGTGCGTCACGCTCATGCGACAGTGCAACTGTCGCATGAGCTATAGATAATTTATGGTATCCTATCAAGCCCGCTATGAAATATTTACTCAGAACTCGAGTTTTCCTCAAGCCCTACGCGCGGCAGATCCTTGCGACTCTCTTGATGTTGTTCATCATCACCGCGCTCAACCTTCTCGTGCCGCGCATCATTCAGACAGCGGTGGATGACGGACTCACTCGCCGCGATATGCGCCAACTGATTCAATCCGCGCTTCTCCTTCTCGGACTTGGGCTTGGTTCGGCTTTCCTCAGCCTGATCAACCGTTACACGACCGAATGGATTGCTGCGCGCGTTGGCTACGATCTGCGCAACCGCGCGTTCGATCATATCCAGCATTTGCCGTTCACGTATCACGATCATACTCAATCGGGACAACTCATCTCGCGTTGCATCGAAGACGTGCGCGCGATAGAAAAATTTTCAGGTAGCGCCGTCGCCGATCTTGTGAAGTTCGTATTGCTCGCCGTCGGCGTGACCTATTCCATGGTCGCGGCGAATCCGTTTCTGGCGGGCATTGCGCTCCTGCCGATGATTCCGCTCATCTTCATGACGTCCAGTTTCGGCACGAAGATCGGCAAATTGTTTTTCATCGTAGATCAGGCAATGGGGGAGGTTTCGAATCGCTTGCAGGAAAATGTCGTCGGCGTGCAGGTTGTCCGCGCGTTTGCGCGCGAGAAGTATGAGATCAAAAGGTTCACCGATGCGAACAATGTTGTTTTCAAATCATGGGTGCATGTCATTGACGAGTGGTCGAAGATCATGCCGACCACCAACTGGCTGACCACGATCAGCGTCATTTTGATATTGTGGTTCGGCGGGCAAATGGTCATGGATGGGACGTTGACCATCGGCGCGATCGTCGCGTTCAACGCGTATATCTTGATGATGGCGGAACCAGCCCAACAGTTGACAGGACTCGTCAACGCGGGCGGCGAGGCGGCGGCAGGCGCGCAACGCGTCTTCGAAGTGTTGGACGTGGAGCCTGCGATTCAATCCGCGCCGAACGCGGTGAAAATGGAATCATTGCGCGGCGAGGTAGAGTTCCGCGATGTGCGGCTGAATTACCAAGGCGAAAAGACCGCCTCCTTGAACGGAATCAGCGCGAGCGTCGAGCCGAATCAAATTATTGCCTTGATCGGACCGACAGGTTCAGGCAAAACATCTTTCATCAATCTCATTCCGCGCTTTTACGATGTAACCGATGGCTGTGTGCTGGTGGATGGTGTGGACGTCCGCGAGATGGATTTAGTCACGCTCAGAAAGCAGATTGGCATCGTTCTGCAAACCTCGTTGTTGTTTTCAGACTCGATCAAAGCAAACATTGCCTATGGTCGCCCCGACGCGACAATGGATGAAGTCATCGCCGCCGCGAAAGCCGCGCAGGCGCATGAATTTATCGAAGGCTTTACCAACGGCTACGATACCGTTGTCGGCGAACGCGGTGTGACGCTCTCGGGCGGACAACGCCAGCGCGTGGCGATAGCGCGTGCGTTGCTGATGAATCCACGCATTTTGATTCTGGATGACTCAACTTCCTCGGTGGATACTCAAACTGAAAAATTAATCCAAGCCGCATTGGATACTCTAATGGAAGGTCGCACCACCTTCGTGATCGCGCATCGCCTCTCCACCGTCCGCCGCGCGGATATGATCCTCGTGCTGGACAAAGGTCAAATCGCCGAACGCGGAACGCATGAAGAATTGCTCCAACGCGGCGGGCTGTATAAAGAAATCCACGATCTGCAATTGGTGGATCATGCTGGGTTTGCGGAGGAGATGGAAGAGATTCCGTTTGAGGACATTGAGCCAGATGAGGACTCGCGTGAGATTGCTTAATTTATTAACCGCTAAGATCGCGAAGAGCGCGAAGAAAAAGATTTTTCAACTTAGCGTTCTTAGCGCGCTTCGCGGTTAAAAAACTTATGACGACCAAAATCATTCCTCCCCAATTCATCACCCAATCGGAAGAGCAACTCGATAAGGGTTACGACCCCAAAGTGGCGCGCGGATTGTTGCGCTTCGTCAAGCCGTATGCGCCGCGGATGTTCTTCGCATTGATTCTGATGATCATTGTCACTGCCGCGGCTGTGTCGGGACCGTACTTCGTCAAACTCGCGATTGACGAAGGCATAGGCGCGAAGGATCTCGGCGCGTTGAAAAATATTGCGTTGGCTTATTTGGTTGTTTCCATAATTCAATTGGTAACGAACTTTTACCGTGTGCGGATCATGTCTCGTGTGGGGCAACATGTGTTGTACGACGTTCGCACAGCGATGTTCGAGCATTTGCAGAATCTCTCGCTGAGTTTCTACAACCGTTACAGCGTTGGACGTGTCATCACGCGCGTGATTAACGACGTTGGCACTCTGCGTGAGTTCATCACATGGGCGGTGTTGGCGATTGTGCGAAATCTTTTGGGAATCATTGGCACGTTGATTGCGATGCTCGCGCTGGATGTGAAGTTATCCCTGCTCACGTTCACGGTCTTGCCGTTCATGGTGTTGGCAACGATTATTTTCCGTAAAGCTGCGCGGCAGAGTTATCGTAAGGTGCGAGCCGCCGTCTCGTGGACCAACTCGGTGCTGGCGGAAAATGTCAACGGTGTGCGGGTTGTGCAGGCGTTCTCGCGGCAGGAGAAAAATTATTCCACGTTCAGCGGTTACGTCAATCGTTATTATCTCGAAACGAGTCTCGATGCGGCGAAGGTCGCGTCGCTGTTCACGCCTGTTGTGGACGTCCTCGGCGCGATTGCGACTGCCGTCGTTGTGTACGTCGGCGGCAAGTATGTGTTGAATACCGAGATCACCGCGGGCGTGTTGATCGCGTTCATTTTATACATTGACCGTTTCTTCGAGCCGATCCGCGACATGAGTCGGCGCTTCGACACGCTTCAATCCACGATGGCGGGCGGCGAACGGATTCTCGAACTGCTCAGCCAGCCGATCGAGGTTCGGGACGTGGAAAATGCCGCAGGGTTAGAGGCAATCGTCGGCGGCGTCCGATTCGAAGATGTCCAGTTTCATTATTCGGATGACGCGACTCTCGTCCTCAATCAAATTAATTTAAATGTGGATGCGGGGCAGACGGTGGCTCTCGTCGGCGAGACGGGCGCGGGCAAGACGACGATTGTGAAATTGCTGGCACGCTTCCATGACCCGACTTCGGGCTGTGTGCGCGTGGACGGCGTTGACCTGCGGACGGTGACTCAGGTGTCGCTGCGGCGGCAGATGGGCATGGTGTTGCAAGACCCGTTTTTGTTCACTGGCACGGTGAAGGAAAATATTTTGTTCGGCAGGCTCGACGCGCGCGATGACGATGTGATTCGCGCGGCGCAGGCGGTGGGCGCGCATGATTTCATCATGGGTTTGAAAAATGGATACGAAACTTCGGTGGAGGAAGGCGGCGCAACGTTGAGCGTGGGACAGCGACAGTTGATCTCGTTCGCGCGCGCGTTGCTCGCCGACCCGCGCATTTTGATTCTCGATGAAGCGACATCGTCTGTGGATACGCAGACCGAACAGATCATTCAACGCGCGCTTGCGACTCTGTTGAACGGACGTACATCGTTTGTCATCGCGCATCGCCTTTCGACGATCACAAGCGCGGATAAGATCGTGGTCATCCACGATGGGAAAATCATCGAGCAGGGAACACACGCCGAGTTGTTGGCGAATCAGGGGATGTATTATGAGTTGTATCGGACGGGGTTTCAAGAATAACGGTAATAACCTGACAGGTTTCCAGCGCGGCTTGGTTAACCGAGTCGTCTGCGTGGATGCGGATTCTTGATTGGCGCGGTTCTGTGAAAACCTGTCAGGTTTAGTTTATAGAGTATTATGAGTTGTATCGAACGGGGTTTCAGGAGTAGTATCATCCCAGATTGTAAAACCTAATTTGCAAGATAACGTATAATTTTGTAATGCAAGAGAAAAATTTTTACACTTTCTTTGATGAACCGACTCAACAAAACATTGAGTCAAATCGACGCGGGTCATTGACGCTCGAACAACGACGTGCCTTGGAGGATATGGCTGACTCTCGGGGCTCGGCGGTTGTGTTGTTTGGCGGGATTGCGCTGGCGATCATTGGCGCTGTGGTTTTTATGTTCTGGCAGTTCAGCGGCATCACTGGCGCACTTTCAACCCCGTCAATCGTTGCTGTTGGGCTTTTTACTTTAGGGGTGACCGTGTTGATTCTGCGACTTACAGGAGGCGACTTTCTGTTTACTTTCCCGCGTGATGAAATCGAAAATGGGCGAGTCGTTTCTGTTGTTGGAAAAGTGATATGGTCGGGGAAACGTTATCGTATGGTGTCTGACTCGCGCAAATTGCAGTTCTTGCTGACAAGACGGGTATTACCTCCGCCTGGTGATTATCGCTTCTACTGTTTGCCAGACTCAGGCTTGGTGATCATGGCGGAAGAGTTGTCCGCATCCAGCCAACCAAAAGATTTGATCTTGGATGCGCTTGGGCGCGCAAATCATTTTTCGATGGAAGAACTGGAAACCAACCGACAAAGATTGTTGAGCGGTAAACAGGAACTTCGCATGGTTGGGGCTGGATTGTTTCAGGCGGTTTTTGCTTTAATTTGTATTTGGTTCGGCGTGATTTTGTTCCAGAGGCAACTTGTGGAACGCGTTTCGATTTTGTTTGTTCTGCTGATTGCGGGCGCCGCGCTCTTGTTCTTACGGAATGCATGGAGCGTCATAGGAATATTCTGGGATGTTTGGAGCGGTGGCGTGGTTTGCTCAGACGGTCGAGTCGCTCGACGCATTCATGTTGCACGCTGGGTGCGTTACTATACATATCAGGTTAATGGTTTCAAATTCTATGTTTCCGAGTCTGCGCATAACGCGTTGATCGAAGGCATGGAGTATCGAGTTTATTTCACCCCGCATAGTAAGCGTCTTGTGGCGATTGAAACGCTCAAGAGTGAATGAAAAAACCTGACAGGTTTCCAGCGCGACTTGGTTAACCAAGGCATCTGCGTGGATGTGGATTCTTGATTGGCGCGGTTCTGTGAAAACCTGTCAGGTTTGGTTGTATGAAGTAGAATGACCCTCCAGTGAACAATCCCAAACTCCTCTTCCGCGTCCATGCCGTTCAACGCATGTTTGAGCGTGATATTTCAATGAAGAAATTGCTGGGAGCAATCGAAACAGGGGAAACCATCGAAGATTATTCTTCAGAAATGCCTGAGCCGAGCCGCTTGATCTTGGGGTTTCAGGGGAAGCGTCCGTTCCATGTGGTGACTTCCGAAAACCCAATAACTAACGAAACAACGATTATTACGGTTTATGTTCCCGATCCCAACAAATGGAATAGGGACTCCAAGAGTCGCAGACCATGATCTGCCTCATTTGCAGGCAGGCTGAAACTGTGGACGGGCTTACATCCGTCCAGTTTGAACGCGGTGAAATGAAGTTGACTGTGAATAACGTGCCAGCCCGTGTTTGTCCCAGTTGCGGGGAGGCGTATGTGGATGAAGATGTCGCTGTGAAGTTGTTGCAGGAAGCGGATGAAAAATATCAGGCGGGAATTTTGGATGTTGTTCTTGATTTCGATATGTCATTCTGAGCCGCGATCGCCTGCCCCGATGCAGTTGCGGGGTGTTCTTTGCGGCGAAGAATCTCCACGATAATCTCAGAGACCCTTCGCTTTCACTCAGGGTGACATGATGGAATGATAAAATCACTTCATGAAAAAGCGCGTTTGCATGTTTGTTTTTATTTTTCTTGCGGCTTGCCAGCCAGCGACTCTTGCTCCAACCCAAACCCTTCCTCCGCCTCACGTTGTCATTGAAACCATCACGCCGATTCCTCTTCCAACGGAAACGCCGTTTCCTTCGTCGACTCCCACAACGGAAGAATGGATTTATCCCTACACCATCGAGGGACTCCGCCAGCACGATTTTCAAAGCGGAGATATTCGCATCCTCGAAACGCTGACTGAAACGGACAGTTACACCGCGTACCTGATTGACTATCCCAGCGACGGGTTGACGATTACGGGCGTGATGCAGATTCCAAAAGGCGACGGACCCTTTCCTGTTATCGTGATGAATCATGGATTCTACGCGCGGAGTGTTTTCACCTCAGGCGATGGCACGGATCGCTCGTCCGCGTTTCTTGCTGAGCATGGATACATCACCCTCGCTTCCGATTATCGCAGTTGGGGCGGGTCGGATGTGGACGAGAGTCTTTTCTATTCAGGCTTGGCGATTGATGTGATCAATTTGCTGAACGCGATCCCGTCCATCCCGCAAGCGGATGCGACTCGCGTCGGGATGTGGGGTCACAGCATGGGAGGGGGAGTGACGATGAAGGTATTGACAATCGTAGGGGCGGGGTCCCCCCGCCTAATTTCGGTGAAGGCGGCGATTTTGTATTCCTCCGTCAGCGCGGATCATGCGGATGTGATCGCGCGTTGGGGCAACGGATGTCTCGGCGACATCGCGGCGGGCGAGCAATTGCTCGGATGCAACTCGGCGGATGTTGTTCCGCTTTACTTGCCGAACAGTCTGCTCAACGCGTTTCATAACGCGCCGAGCGACTCGGAGTTGATGAAGAGCGTTTCACCGATCTATCATCTTGATTCGATCACCGCGCCGATTCAAATCCACTACGGCTCGAACGATGGAGTCATTTACAGCGGCACGCCGCCTGAATGGTCAATCAAATTGGATCAAGCGTTGCTCGACGCGGGCAAAGACGTTGAACTCTTCCGCTACGAAGGCGAAGGTCACTCGTTCGTCGGTCAGCCGTGGTTTGATTTTATGATTCGCGTGTTGGATTTTTTCGATGAGAATCTCAAATAAAACCCAGCCACGAATTTCACGGATTTTCACGAATTCAAGTTGTTTCAAGCCCGAAGGGCTGAAAGGATTATAGATTCGACGTGAGCAAAAACAAATCCCGAAGGGATGACATAGTTCTGACACCCCTTCGGGGTTTCATATCGTATTCCTCAATCTCTTTATCCGAAAAGATTTGGGGACGCAGATTAACGCTGACTCACGCTGATTCAAAAGGAAAAAATCTGCGTTTTCTGCGTTTATCAGCGTCCAACGCTTTGAATGGAGTCTTTATGAACAACGTCCGACCACAGATGAAGATGCTGACCGAGGAGCAGATTCATGACATTCACGAATATACGATGACTCTTCTCGAAACGACGGGCGTGCGCGTGGACTCGCCGTCGGCGGTGGAGATGTTGGAGAAAAGAGTCGGCAGGCTGAACGTCGAGGGAAGAAGCGTGCGGATACCGCGCGAGGTGGTCGAATGGGCGATCAAATCCGCGCCGCGCAGAATCCAAATCTATGATCGGCGAGGGAATCCGCAATTCCAAATTGGATCGGAGGAAGACCGCGCGCGATTCGGAATCGGAGTCACCGCGTTGTTTTATCAGGAGCCTGAGACCGATACGCCTGTGGAGTTTCAACGCAAACACATGCGCGACATGGTGCGCGTGGGAAATAAATTGCCGCTGTATGATATTGTTTCGACGATCGGCATTTGCCGCGACGTGCCAGATTATTTAACCGACTTGATCGGAAGCCTCGAACATTTTGCGAACGGCATCAAGCCGATGGTGTTGTTGTGTTCGGACGAACATAAATTCGACGACGTGTTGCGAATGTTTGAACATCTTTACGGTGGAACATTGGGCGAGAAGCCGTTTGTGATTCCATATTTCAATCCCGTGTCGCCGTTGGTGATGAACGCGGGGACGGTGGACAAGATGAAGATCGCCATCGAACGCGGACTGCCTGTGATCGTGTCGAATTACAGTTTGTCGGGCGCGACCACGCCGATCACGCCCGCGGGGACGATTGCCGTTTTGCTCGCCGAATTACTTGCGGGTCTCGTGATCGGTCAGTTATATAAAGAAGGCGCGCCGATGCTGCTCGGCATGTTGCCCGTCTATCTCGATATGAAGACACTGCAAAATTTTTACGACCCGCAAAGCATTCTCGTGAGTCTGGCGTGCGCCGAGATGATGGCGCATTACGGCATCCCGCATTGCGGCACGTCGGGCAGTGGCACGGGCTGGGGCATGGACTTGCTCGCCGCCGAAACGTTTTGGATGAACACGCTGATGATGACTCTGACGAAGGGCGGCATCGCGCCGTTCATCGGCGATACGTTGGGATCGAAAGCCGTCTCGCCGTTGACTTTTATCTACTGTCACGAGATCATTGACCAAGCCCTGCGCTTCTCTTCTGGACTTCAACTTGACTCGCCCAGCGTCGGCTTGAGTGAAATCCGCGACGTTGGTCCAGGCAAGGGATACGTCTCCGCGCCGAGTACGTTGAAAAATTACAAAACGGGATACTACGTCAGCCGCATCTTCCCGCGCTGGAGCATGGAAAAGTGGTTGGAGGCAGGTCAACCTCACGCGCAGACGCGCTTGAAAGAGTATTCGATTGAGTTCTTGAAGGATTTACCCGCGCCCGAGGATTATGAGGAGTTGATGAGGAAGGGGGAGGAGTTTGTGGAGGAGTGGGAGAGGAAGAGAAAGTGAAGAGCAGTGAGCAGTTATCGGTGAGCAGTGATTGCCGTCCACGAATAGGACACGAATGCTCGAATGGGCGCGAGATAGATTCGTGTATTCGTGGGAAATTCGTGGATGGTTTTGTTTTGAGGAGGAAGGGAGAAAAAGAAGCGAGCAGTGATTGGCGAGCGATGAAGTTATAATCGCAATGAGAGTTAAAGCAAAATGAAAAGAATCGTTTATGAAGCCTAAAATACTCGCATCTATTCTGTTTGTGTCCTTGATGTTCTTTGGCTGTTCGTTTGCAAATTCAACCCCAAACATTCAGGCAAACCCGACAGGGACCAACTTCACAGCCTTACCCCCAGTGATACTTACACGTTCGATAACTTTAGAGCCAGATTTCCCTGGAGGATGCGCCAATCTAACTGAAGTCCCTCTCGATACAGATGGATTGAACGAGCTGCTTGTAGTATTTGATGCGGATAATTATAGCAATTATTTCTTCGATCTAGAATCGAATCAAGTCTTAAGCCTCGAAGATAAAAAGCAAGTTTCATCGTTCGCTTCTGCCCCTGATTTCATCTCAGCTCGAGCTAGCCCCAACAAGAAATATTTACAGGCTAACTTTACAGATAAACAATACGGCATGATCAGAACTATTGATCAAGTAATTAAAACGTATGATATTCAAGGTCAGGATGATTGGAATCGAGGCAGGTGGTTGGATAACGAACGCATGTTTTTTCAGTATTGGTTGGCGCCGAATGGCAATACGATCGTGATTTACAACCCATTCACAGGCGAGCAAAAAAACATCCAACTTGATTTGCCCAACCCTTATATTGTTTACGAAAGTTTAGGCAAAGTTGCCTGGGTGAAGGCTGACATAGACCCGACATTGAAGCGGGCGCTTTATAACGATAAAGACGAAAAGTTAGTCCTTTGGGATTTGGATACCCAAAAAGAAATTGTATCCCTGCCCTCTCCGATGGACGTGACAGAAGGTACATGGTCGCCTGATGGCAACGAATTCGCCATACCTTCTCCATCAACAATTGGCGCGCTAAAAGAATTATTCATCATTGATATGAATGGCACCGTAAAAATGACCAGCTTTAATCAAAAATATCCATTTGCGAATGTAAGTGCTCGACCTTCTTGGAGTCCTGACGGGCGTCGCATCGCGTTTTGGTTGAAAGTAAGTAATATCGCAAATGCAGACCCTAAAAAACTTCGGCAATGGTTGGCAATCATTGACACAACCACACTTGATATGCAAATATATTGTTTATCACCGAACAAACCTCCCGCAGGCGGAGGGGGCATTGTTTGGAGCCCAGATAGCACACAAGTAATTGTAAACACCGATGCATTAAGTGAACAGGTAAAGCCTGTGTTGGTGGATTTAACACATCTGACCCAAGCTGCATTAGATACTCAGGGTTTAAGGGTAACTGATTGGATGTCGCCTTGAGCAATGGTTGCATTGAGCCACTAATCGTATTCAAAGTAACCGACAATAGCGGTTCGGATCATTTGCCTGTGCTAGCATTATTTTCCATAGATTGAAATTGAGGTTCATCGCTTGAAGGTATAATCGCCGTATGATTTTCATGCTCAGCAACAAACCCACAAGTGAACAAGTGCAACAAATGTTGAAGGAATACGAAACGATGATCAAGATCGTCGTGGATATTCGTCGCCGTGTTTTGGCGGGTGGCGGAGAAATGCACTCCGATTGCGAGGCTGTTTTGTTGGACGACGGAAGCGAGCAGGACGATCTTTGGGGCGCGAACTGGTATCCTGCCAATCAAGAAATTATCTTCGAGTCGTTGATCAATATCCGCCCTCGGTTGGGGAATCGCAGTATTTTGATACAGAGTGAAGAACTTCGCCAGAAAGTTGAGTCCGTAGCGGTTGAAATTCTGGGAGGCGTTCAATGATGCCGAACAAAGAAAAACTCAAAGAGCGATTCTTGCGCGATCCGTTGCCTCGCAGGCTGGGCGGGTTGGCGGCTACCTTGGGGCGCATTTCATCGGTCGCGCGGAAATCGTCGGACCCTGAAAATGTCGCGCGGCTGTTGGAGGAGGCGAGATACCTCATCGAATGGACTGCCGCTGACGCCGAACCCGAAGTTGCGGCTGAACTCGTCTCTATGCAAACCATGTTAAGTCTCTGGCTAAAGGCTTGGGACAAAGCCAGCCAAAGTAAAGAACAAAGTGTCTTGCTTTCCGTGCAGGCAAAGCAATGGTCTGACCGCGCGTTGGATTTTTCGGGGTTGATCTCGCAATAATGCAAATGACTTCCTACGACACAATTATCATCGGCGGCGGAGTGATGGGATGCGCGACCGCTTATTACCTCCTGAAATTTGATCCCAAACTCAACATCGCCATCCTCGAAATGGATCCGACCCACGAGAAAGCCATCAATGCCTGTGCGTGATAAAATAGTTTTGCTGAGTTGAAAGGATGTGCAAAATGGCTCTTGAAACTTTGGAAAAATTACTCAAACAAGCAGATCGCCTAACTCCGAATGAGCAACTTTTACTTGCCACGCGCTTGATCGAGAGGGCGAGGCAATCCGTCAAACCGATGAAGGCGAGCGATTTGCTCAAATCTGGCTTGGTAGGCGTGTGGTCGAAACGGCAGGATATTGGTGACAGCGTTGAGTTTGCTCGCAAGTTACGGTCGCAGGCTCAAACTCGGAGTCGCGCCTCGTGATTCTGCTCGATACGGATGTGATGGTTGACGTGTTGAGGGGATATGGTCCAGCCATTGATTGGCTTGGCGAGCTTCGTGATCAGGAAATCGGAGTCCCTGGCTTGGTAGCCATGGAGTTGATCCAAGGCTGCCAGAATGCTCGTGAGCAAAAACAACTTGAAACAAAGCTGGCTGATTATCAACTGTACTGGCCTGATGCCGATGATTGTGAACGCGCGCTTAGAAATTTTTCCAATCATTATTTGAGCGACAACATCGGGCTGTTGGATGCTTTGATCGCCGAAACTGCGATTGGTATACGCGCCGATGTAGCTACGTTCAACGTCAAGCATTATCGGGTAATAAAGGGTTTGCGAAGTATTCAGCCATATAAACGATAAATAATATGGGGAAATTACAGATGTCAAACACCACCCATGACATCCTCATCATCGGCGGCGGGGTGATGGGATGCGCCACCGCGTACTACCTCCTGAAATTTGATCCCAATCTCAACGTCGCCATCCTCGAAATGGACCCAGCCTACGAACGCGCCTCCACGCCGCTATCGGACGGCAACACGCGCATCCAGTTCAACATCAAAGAGAATATTCAAATGTCGCAGTATGGGCTTGAGGTTCTCAAAACCTTTGCTGACGAAATGGCTGTTGACGGCGTAAAGCCCGACCCTGCGTTTCGCCAACAGGGAAATTTGTTTGTGCTGGACGAATCCAGCCGCGATGAATCGCACGAAGGAATGCTTTTGCAAAGAAGCCTCGAATGCGAAGTCGAATGGCTGACACCCGAAGGCGTGCAGAAGTATTTTCCGCTGTACAACTTGAAAGGATGCGTGGCTGGGACGTTCGGTCCGCACGATGGGACGATGTCTCCGATGGCGATACTGGATGGCTACAAAAAGAAATCCATTGCGCTTGGCGCAAAATATATTCAAGCCGAAGTTGTCGAAGTTTTGCGAGAAGGGAATCAAGTCACTGGCGTTAAATTATCATCGGGTGAGACTCTCAACAGCAACATCGTGATGAACGCCGCGGGCGCGTGGGCGGCGATGATCGCTCAAACCGTTGGCGTGGATTTACCCGTCGTGCCGACGAAGCGTCAAGTCACGATAGTTGAAACGAACTATCGCGGCGATGAGGTTTTGCCCGCCTTGTTTTTACCCTCAGGTTTATACGTCATTCACGAAGGCGAAGGGTTGTTCATGGTCGGCAAATCCTTTCCCGACGATCACATCGGCACAGATGATTTCACGTGGGAGCGAAAGACATTCGAGGAGAAAATCTGGCACGAACTTGTGGAATACATCCCCGAATTTGACCGACTCAAAATTCTGCGCGGCTGGGCAGGGCTGTACGAGGTCAACACATTGGATGGCAATGCGATCCTTGGCGAGTGGACTCAATTGAAAGGCTTTTATCTCGCCAACGGATTTTCAGGTCACGGGTTTCAACAGTGTCACGCGGTGGGGAGGTACATTGCTGAGTTGATGCTGGGAAAAACGCCGAGCCTTGACCTGTCCATTTTTTCGCCGCAGAGGATTCTAGAAAATATGCCTGTGTTTGAGAGCAAGAGGAAGATCATTTGATGATGTCCATTGGTGGTCGAGTAGCGAAGCGTATCGAGACCACCACGTCGTAATAGAATTCTTGTTAGAAAATCACTTTGGTTACTGGTGGTCTCGATACGTCCCGCGAACAGCACGCGGGACTACTCGACCACCGATTTATGCTTGACGCATCAATTTGCCAGTGATAAATTCCGAACATCTTACCCAACCTTGAAAGGAGGCACGTGCCATGAAAGCCAGCGTATTTTCCACAACCCAAATCTTGAACGCGCTTCCTTTCGGAATGCCGACTTAAGTCGGCACTACGTTTGTTTCTATTCAACCGCAGGCGTGTTCACCTGCGGTTTTTGTTTTAATTTCCCTGATAGACCTG
>Ga0138256_10002122_pt1 | contig 21345 bp, 13 predicted proteins | sample KNB2016incub_MG_FD_105486 | JGI IMG/M metagenome (GOLD analysis project Ga0138256, IMG submission 105486) | Active sludge microbial communities from wastewater in Klosterneuburg, Austria - KNB2014incub_MG | ecosystem: Engineered > WWTP > Activated sludge > Unclassified | place: Austria... | reverse complement strand
TTCCATTTTAATGTAATCGTGGTTGTAGTCATCTTGATTTAAAAAGTCAGGTGGCAATGGCGGCTCCACCATAGGTGAAGGTTGAATTGATTTTGCCTGTGCAGGTTTGTTTATGTTGAAGTCTTCTGTTGTTGAATCCAGTCCTTCCCATTCCTCATCCAGCATTTGACGTTCTCTGAAAAGCGAAAAAATAGAATCGTTATTAATTGTTACAAAACTATTACTGAAAATATTGAAGGCTTCTTTTTTTTCAAGCTTAATTGCTACCGCAGTTAAAGCATCGTTTACTCTCTGATTGAATTGTTGTTCTTTAAGATGATAGTCGTGCAAGATCCAGTTCACCTGCATCGCAATGATGCCTATGAGTGCCGCTGCCATGCAAGCAGAAAGTATGATGATCTTGTTCTTATTCATTACATGCAAATTTAAAACACTTTAACACAGCTTAATTCTGTTTAACTTTTTTTAACCCTGATATATTTTACTATGGCCGTTGCATCTTTCCGGTATTTTGCAATTTACCTCTTGTGCAAATCAAAAAAATACAGAAAAACGATTGGTTGGTGTGGATAAGTTTATCTTTATTTTGAAATTGATTGTTTTTGGCAGCAGCTGCTTTTGATAGGAAGAAGATTATCAAATCGGATCTACATCAATTTGCAAAATGATATTTTTTGATACAGGGTTTATCTTGAAACGATCTATTGCAGAAAGCATCATACTTCTTGTATCATTTAATTTAGACTGACGAGAAAATTTTATCAATATTGTTTTGATGTAAAAGTTTTTTATTCTTGAAATAGGTGGTGTCACCGGACCGAGAGTTGATGGTAATTGTTTTTTTAATTCTTTAGTTAAAAAATCAGCTGCCTGTGTGGTTTTCGAATCATCGCGACCTTTGACTGTAATTTCTAATAGTCTGCTAAATGGTGGGTAGTTGAATTTTTTACGTTCAGACATTTCAAAGTTAATAAAAGATTTGAAGTCGTTTTTAACTACCAGGTTAAGTATTGTATGTCCCGGATTGTAAGATTGAATGATAACTTTTCCTTGTTCTTTTTTTCTTCCTGCACGACCACTAACTTGCATTAACATTTGAAAACTTCGTTCATAGGCTCTGAAATCAGGAAAGTTTATTAGATTGTCTGCATTTAAAATGCCCACCAAACTAACATTGTCGAAGTCAAGCCCTTTTGTTACCATTTGTGTTCCTACTAATATGTCTGTCTCACCGGTTTCGAAGCGACTGATAATTTCACTGTAAGCATGTTTACCTCTTGTACTGTCAAGGTCTAAACGTGCAATATTATATTCCGGAAAAAATATCTGTAATTCATCTTCAATTTTTTCTGTCCCAAATCCGTATTGACGGATATCAGTTTCTCCGCAGGATTTACATTTTGATGGCGGTTGTTGTGTAAAACCACAATAATGGCAGCGAAGTAAATCTGCTTTTTTATAATATGTAAGTGCTACATCACAATGCTGACAATGAGGAACCCAATTACATTGATAACATTGCAAAATTGGGGCAAAGCCACGTCTGTTTTGAAATAGTATTATTTGTTTTCCTTTGTCCAATTCTTCTTTTATGGAATTAATTAGCATGGGTGAAAAATGTGATTTCATCTGCCTTTTAAAAGTGAGCTCTTTTATATTCACCAATTGAATTTGTGGTGGTGCAATATCTTTATGTCTTGCAAACAATTCAACCAATCCATATTTTCCATTGATTGCATTATAGTATGTTTCAATTGACGGTGTTGCACTGCCTAGTAATATTTTAGCTTCAAAAAGTTTAGCTAATACAATTGCTGTGTCGCGGGCATGATAACGTGGTGACGGATCAAATTGTTTGTAGGATGACTCATGTTCTTCGTCAACAATTACAAGCCCTAATTTATTAAAGGGCAGAAAAACAGATGAACGTGCACCAATTACAATAAATGGCTCTGAATTAGTTAATCCGTTTTCTATCATTCTCGTATAAACAGAAGCACGTTCATTGTCACTGAATCGTGAGTGATAAACTATCAACTTATTGCCGAAATGTTTTTCAAGTCTTGTGATGATTTGTGTTGTCAATGCAATTTCCGGAAGAAGGTAAAGAGCTTGCCTACCACTTTTCAGACAATCATCAATTAGCCTGATGTACAATTCTGTTTTGCCCGATGATGTTACACCATGAAGTAGCGTTACAGATTTGTCTGCAAAAGATTCATTAATTTTATTTAATGCACTTGATTGTGCTTCGCTAAGTTCGAAGAAGTCTTTATTAAAAAATGATTTTGAGCCCTGTGCTCTTTCAACAAGAATTTCAATCAGTCCTTTTTTTACTAATTGTTTTAATACTGTTGCAGTTGCTCCTGATTTATGGAGCAACACCTTTTGTGGAACCTTACCTTCACTGTAATTTTTTTCCAATAGTATTAATTGCATCAACACATCTAATTGGCGTGGTGCCTTTTTTTCGAGAAGGTCAAATTGTTTCTTAAGATAATCCTGATCTTGCGTTTGCTCTGTTCTCCTGATGAAATTTGACATTGGTATTTTAAAATCTTCACCAATGTTTTCAACGGATAATACCAGCTTTTTCTGAAGTAATTTTTTAACAACAGGAAATACATGTTTGCGGTCAAGAATACGGGATATTTCTTTCAGACTTAATTCTTTTACAGAATGTAAAGCTTCCAGAACCAGAAACTCATCGTCAGTCAAATATTCACTTTCGTTTTCTTTCTCGGTGTTAAGTACAATTTTTGTTTCACTGCTCAAACGCAGTTCTGCCGGCAGTGCTGCCTGCATAACATCTCCCCAAAAACACAAATAATAACTGTGAATCCATTGCCACAAAGCAATCTGTTTTTCTGTAACAACAGGTATTTCATCAATAACCGATATAATTGGTTTTACTTCATAATCGTCAGGTTTTATAACCGCGGTTTCTAAAATTATTGCTGCATAAATTTTCTGACTTCCAAATTGCACCAATACTCTTTTTCCAATTTCTATTTGAGAAACTAAAGCTTCCTGCACTGAATAGGTAAACAAATTAGGCAGTGGCAGAGGCACTACTACTTTAATATAAAATCCATTACTGTTATTCTCTGTCATCCTCTGAAACGTATCCAACCTTTGCGATGAAAAATGTACAATTGAATTACAACTATCAGTAACATTACAACAATAACACCAACATAACCATATGGTGAATACAATTCAGGCATGTTCATTGGCAAGCTTTCTCCGGTTTTGGGATTTTCAAGCTGAAAGTTCATGCCATAAAGACCAACAATAAAAGTTAAAGGAATAAAAATTGTAGATATAATAGTAAGCACTTTCATTACCTGATTGAGTTTGTGACTTACACTGGATAGATAAACATCCATCAAGCTTGCAGTAACCTCTTTGTAGCTTTCAACAATGTCAAGAATTTGAATGCAATGATCGTAAGAGTCTCTGAAAAACAGCTTTGTTTCTTCAGGAACTTCGTCAAATGATGAACGTAAAATATCATTAATTTTATCTCTTTCGGGCCAAATTGCTCTTCTGAACACTATTAATTCCCGTTTTATTTGAAGTATTCTATTCATTGAATCTTGCGAAGGATTGCTTAATAGTTCATCTTCCAAATCATCCAATTTGAGTCCTATTTTTTCAAGTGCCGGATAATAATGGTCTATTACTGCATCCATCAATGCATAAGCAAGATACCCTGCACGAAATGTGCGCATATTCCCTTTGCCATTTCGCAGACGCAAACGAATGGGGTCAAAAAAGTCTTGATATTTTTCCTGAATGGTTATGACGAAATTTTTTCCTAGAATTAAACTTAACTGATCGTTATTAAGTGATTCATCAGTCATGCTAAGCAGCCTGCTCACAAAAAATAAATGACCTTCATATTCATCAACTTTAGGTCGTTGATATACATTGAAAACATCTTCTAATTCCAATCTGTGTAACTGAAAAAGTGTTGTCAGGCTTTCATAAAATGATTTATCTCCAAATCCTGCAACATGTAGCCAGAGTGTTTTTTCACCTAAATTCTGATAGACATTTATTAATTGGTCGAATTGGGTAATATCTGTCTCCTGAAACGATTCTTTGTCATATATAAAACAAAGTGCTTTTGGTGATAAAGCATCAGATGGTATAGAAAAACTTCCAGGCTGTGCTCCGGGATGTGTTGTTTTCTTACGGCTGAGTTTTACGCTTAGTCTTCTGATCTTTGCCATAATTAATTAAATGTGGTTGTCAAAAATAGCGATAAATTTGCCGGCTGAAGAAAGAAAATTATTTTATGCAAAAGTGGTTTCAGTCGTGGTTCGATTCGCCTTATTATCATATTCTTTACAAGGATAGAGATAGTCAGGAAGCAGAGTATTTTTTGGATAATCTTTTGGAGCAAATCCATTTGCCATTAAAATCAAATATCTTAGATATTGCATGTGGCAAAGGGCGCCACAGCATATTTCTTGCAGATAAGGGTTTTTATGTTACAGGCCTTGATTTGTCGGAACAAAGCATTGAATACTGTAAACAGTTTGAGAGACAAAATCTTGAGTTTTATATCCACGACATGCGCGAAATTTTCAGGACTAATTGTTATGACGTTGCGTTGAATTTATTTACCAGTTTTGGATATTTCAATTCAGAACACGACAATCATTTAGCTATACGAACAGCATCATTGTCATTAAAACCCGGTGGTTACTTTATTCTTGATTTTTTTAATCCTAACCTTATCAAAAGCACCTCGCAACAGCAACATACAAAGCAAGTAGATGGAATTGAATTTACAATAAATAAGCACTCAGATGGGAATACCATTGAAAAGACCATTCAGTTTAATGATTCAGGAAAGAACTTTAAGTTTACAGAATCGGTACAAATTATTTCACAAAGTACATTTCTTAAACACTTTGAAGGGGTAGGCTTGATAACAAGACATATCTTTGGAGATTATTCTTTGAATCCATTTGAAGAGAATAGTAGTGAGCGAATGATTTTTATAACTCAAAAACCTCAATGACGGCATCATTTATTATCTTATTTCTTCTTATTACTGGCGGTGGATTACTTTATTTTTTATTAAATAAAAGTAATGACACATTATTAAAATTGTCTCTTGCATTTTCCGGAGCGTATTTATTTGGTATAACCATCACACATTTAGTACCTGAAGTTTTTAGTCAGGGCGATAAATCCATGGGTATTTATGTTATGGCCGGCTTTTTATTTCAGATTATACTTGAATATTTTTCAAAAGGAATTGAACACGGGCATATTCATTTACATGAGCAAAAACAACATGCAATTTTTCCGTTATCTATGATGATAAGTTTATGTATTCATGCATTTTTTGAAGGTGTACCTATGGCAGAAGCTCAGCAGCGCCAATCGCTCATGATGGGAATTGCTATGCATCATATTCCGGTTGCATTTGCACTGATGAGTATGCTGATGAATTCAGGTGTTTCTAAAACAGTGTCTGTTTTTTCATTAATTGTTTTTGCCGCTATGTCGCCAGCTGGAGCAATCTTTGGTATTTATCTTGGTGACACTTTGATGGCTGAATGGTTTAGTAAAATTATGGCAATTGTGATTGGAATTTTTCTGCATATTAGTACCACTATCTTATTTGAAAGTGATAGTAACCATCGTTTTAACTTTATTAAAATGGCTGTAATTCTAGCCGGAGTTATTTTTTCATTGTTAGTATAAAATAAAATCCTCCTGCAAATTTTAACAGGAGGATTTACCACTAAAAATAAACCAAATTAAATTATGAAATTTTTATTTCACGCAACGGCTTTGGTCTTGCCTCATCTTTTTTAGGGATTACTAAAGTCATTACACCGTTGTCATATTGTGCAGCAATTTTTTCACTATCAGCAGTTTCAGGCAAAGTGAAAGTACGCTTAAAGCTTGCATACGAAAATTCTTTACGGGTGTACTTTTCGCTCTGTGTGGCCTGTTCTTCTTTCTTCTCTGCACTGATATTTAGCATGTCATTCTCAATGTTGATTTTGAAATCTTCTTTGCTTAATCCGGGTGCTGCAAGTTCAAGTTTAAATTCGTGATCAGATTCCTTAACGTTTACAGAAGGACTGAATGATTTAGTGATGTTGTTGCTAATCACACCATCAAAGAAGTCGTTAAACAAATCACTGAACATTGGTGAGCGGTCCATCATTCTTGATGCCGGTTCGTTTTTAAATTTAATGAGTGTCATTTTGTTTTATTTTAATTGTTTATGTAAACAGCATACATCAAATTCAATTCCATGGCCTTTTTTATGACAAGAGTGGCATGAATGATAGATTTAACAAGTCAAAATGTCTTTATCGTACTGTAACTAACGACAACTTTTCCGATTCTTTGAGTGAGATTTTCTTTTGGTGTGTGATAAACACTCATCGGAAAATGTTTTTTACTGAAGATATGCTAAAGTTTATAGATTGTTCTCAGTTGAAATAGTTAAAGCTAAAATAAAATAATATTTTTGTGCCTTTTATTCCTTTTTAAGAATTTATGAAAGCATCACGATTTTTATTAATAGGATTAGTCATTGCCGGATTAATTGCTGTTAAGCTGATATTTTTCCCGGGAGTCAAAACATCAAAATTTGGTGGCAAAGCAAATGCTGCTGTAGTTCCTGTTACCGGGTTTATTGTCCGTTCTCAACCTCTCGAAAACAATTTGAAGGCTAATGGAACTATTAATGCTTACGAGCAAACAGACTTACGTGCAGAGATTTCAGGACGCATTGTTGCAATATTTTTTAAAGATGATCAGCCGGTCAAAAAAGGCCAGTTACTGATACAGATCTATAATGATGATTTGAAAGCGAATCTTTCGAAAAGTACAGCGGTATTAAAACAAACTCAAGACCGGTTAAAACGACAGGAAAAACTGTTGGAAATAGGAGGGGTTAGCACAGAGGAAGTAGAAGAGACACAAACTGAAGCTGCCACTCAGAAAGCAGAAATAGATTATTTGAATCTGCAGATAACCAAGACTGAAATTTATGCACCATATGATGGAATTGTAGGAATCAGAGATATCAGTATTGGGAATTATATAAATTCTTCAAGTGTAATTGCAACAGTTTATCAGGTTAACCCATTAAAAATTGATTTTACTGTTCCTGAAAAGTACCTTCCTTATATAAGTAAGGGAATGAAAATCAAATTTACGACAGATGTAACTAAGAAGGAATATGAAGGAGAAATATCAGCAATTAATCCAATGATTGATCCTTCAACAAGGATGGTACGCCTTCGTGCAATTACTGAAAACAGCGACCGTTCACTCACACCGGGTTCTTTTGCTCACATTCAGGTTGATTTTAAAATCACCGAGAATGCAATTCTAATACCTACTCAAGCTGTAATTCCGATTTTGAAAGGCAAAAAAGTTTTTATCAGTAAAAATGGTAAGGCAGAAGAAAAAATTATTGAAACAGGTGAACGAACACCGGATAAGGTAGAAGTTATCTCGGGATTGACTGTGGGAGATACCGTGCTGACAACGGGAATATTACAGGTTAGAAAAGGAAGTGATATAAAATTCAGTGAGGTAAAGTAGGTATATGGATCTGAGTGAATTAAGTGTAAAACGTCCCGTTCTTGCCATAGTTATGTCTTTGGTGATACTGCTATTCGGTATCATCAGTTATACTTTTCTTGGTGTCAGAGAGTATCCCTCTATTGATCCGCCAATAATCAATGTAAGAACTTCATATCCCGGTGCAAATGCAGATATTATAGAGTCGCAGATAACGGAACCGCTTGAAAAAGTAATTAACGGTATTCAGGGTATTCGATCAATTTCTTCAACAAGCAGCCAGGGAACAAGTAATATTACAGTTGAATTTAATTTAAATTCTGATCTCGAAGCAGCAGCCAATGACGTTAGAGATAAAGTTTCACAGGCTGTACGTACTTTGCCACGAGATATTGATGGGTTACCGGTTGTAACCAAATCTGATGCTAATGCTGACGCCATCATTTCACTCACAGTTCAAAGTAATACAAGAAATACACTCGATTTAAGTGATTATGCAGAGAATGTAATTGGTCAGCAGCTTATCACCATACCTGGAGTAAGTACCCTGCAAATATGGGGACAGCGTAAATACGCAATGCGTTTGAGGATTTATCCTGATAAGCTTGTAGCATATAAGCTCACTGTTCAGGATATTCAGAATGCACTGGATCGGGAGAATGTTGAATTGCCTGCAGGAAAAATTGCCGGTGACAATACTGAACTTGTTGTTCGAACTACGGGGCAGCTGCATAGCGAAGACGATTTTAATAATATGATTATCGTTAATAGTGGTGATCAACTAATTCGTTTTAAAGATGTTGGCCTTGCAGAATTAGGACCTGAGAATGAAGAAACAATTTTAAGGGAATCTGGTATTCCAATGGTGGGAATTGCTCTTGTTCCACAACCCGGAAGTAATTACATCGAAATTGCAGATGAATTTTATAAAAGATTGGACAAAATAAAAGTTGATCTTCCTTCAGATATAAAAATTGGAATTGCACTCGACAATACATCTTTTGTAAAGAAGTCAATTACTGAAGTGGAAGAAACACTTTTCATTGCAATTACACTTGTTGTTATCATAATCTATTTGTTTTTCCGTGATTGGCTTGTAGCCATACGCCCATTGATAGATATACCGGTGTCGTTGGTTGGAGCTATGTTTATAATGTACATAGCAGGATTTTCAATAAATGTACTCACACTTTTGGCCATAGTACTTGCAACAGGACTGGTAGTAGATGATGGAATTGTGGTTACTGAAAATATTTATAAAAAAATTGAAGCAGGACTTTCTCCTAACAGGGCAGCCATTGAAGGAACTAAAGAAATATTTTTTGCTGTTGTCAGCACATCAGTCACCTTAGCAGCAGTTTTTCTTCCTGTAGTTTTTATGGAAGGATTTGTAGGACGCCTTTTCAGAGAGTTTGGTGTAGTCATTGCTGGTGCCGTACTCATTTCTGCATTTGTTTCACTAACATTAACGCCAATGCTAAATGCGCGATTAGTGAGGAAGGATAAAAAGCATTCTAAGTTTTATGAAAAGACAGAACCTTTTTTTCAACGGATGAATAGTGCTTATGAGAATTCGCTAAAGTGGTTCATGGAAGCAAGATGGCGCGCATGGACAATTTTAGGTTCGGCCATTGTATTAATTTTTGTTTTAGGCAGAAGTTTGCAAAGTGAGCTTTCTCCATTGGAAGATAGAAACTGGCTGAGGCTTTTAATTACAGCACCGGAAGGAGCTTCTTACGAATATACAGACAATTTTATTGTGAAAATTTCTGATGTAATTGAAGATTCAATTCCGGAAAAAAAGGGATTGCTTACAGTAACTGCGCCAGGATTTACAGGTGCAGGAGCAGTAAATTCAGGCTTTGCACGAATTGTACTTTCTACACCAGATAAACGTGAGCGTTCACAACAAGAAATTGCAGATCAACTTTCGGGAATCACACGCAAAATGACTGATGCCAGAGTTTTCGTTCTGCAGGAACAATCATTGTCTGCAGGTGGATCACGAAGTGCATTACCTGTTCAATTTGTTCTTCAAAATCAGGAATTCGATAAGCTAAGAGAGGTTGTGCCTTCATTTTTAGATAGAGCAAACAAAAGCCCGGTATTTCAGGGGGTGGATGTCAATCTTAAATTCAATAAACCGGAACTGAATGTTTCCATTGACAGAGCTAAAGCAAATGCATTAGGAGTGTCGGTTGATGATATTGCACAAACACTACAATTGGCATTTAGTGGACAGCGATTCGGATATTTTATTATGCAAGGAAAACAATATCAGGTAATAGGACAGGTAGATCGCGAAAATCGTGATGTGCCCTACGATCTTTCTAAACTTTATGTCAAAACAAATAGTGGGAGCCTTGTTCAACTTGATAATTTAATAGACATAAAGGAAATCAGTAGTCCGCCACAGTTGTATCATTTCAATCGCTATCAGTCTGCAACCATATCTGCGGGACTTGCACCCGGCTATACCATAGGTGACGGAATTAATGAAATGAAACATATTGGCGACAGTTTGCTTGATGAAAGTTTTTCAACTGATTTAACCGGACCATCACGCGACTTTGCCGAGAGCAGCTCTAATGTTTGGTTTGCTTTTGTGCTTGCAATTATATTAATCTATTTAGTATTGGCAGCACAGTTCGAAAGTTTTGTTGATCCATTTATAATTATGATTACTGTTCCGCTTGCTATTTGTGGTGCTTTAATTTCACTATGGTATTTTAATCAGACATTAAATATATTCAGCCAAATTGGTATCATCATGCTCATTGGTCTTGTAACAAAAAATGGAATCCTGATAGTTGAATTTATCAATCAGCTCCGTGAAAAAGGAGTTGAACGTGGCGAGGCAATTATTCTTGGTTCTGTTTCTCGTTTTCGTCCAATTTTAATGACCAGCCTTGCAACTTCATTAGGCGCACTTCCCATTGCATTAGCTTTAGGAGCAGGAGCAAAGAGCCGTATGTCAATGGGAATAGTAATTGTTGGTGGTGTGCTTTTCGCTCTTATATTTACTTTGTATATTATTCCTGCAATGTATTCTGTTTTTTCACGAAAAAAAGAAAAGGAAAGTTATGACTAAGGCTCGGTTAACAGTATTGATTTGTTTTTTCTTTGTACAGGCACAATGTCAACAGGTTTTCACGTTGCAACAGGCTATTGAAAAAGCGATTAGTGATAATTTTTCAATCCGTATTGCCCGAAATCAAAGCACAATTCTCAACAACAATGCAACATTAGGTAATGCAGGCATGTTACCGCAGGTTAATTTGAATGGTAGCTATGTTAAGGCTAATAACAATGTGTTGCAAGAGTTGAGCAATGGCACATCTACTGAAAAACAAAATGCAGGCCAGGCTACAGTTGCCGGCAGTGCAGTATTGGAGTGGGTGCTTTTTGACGGACTTACTATGTTTTCTGAGTATAATAAGAATACCGCACTCTCAAAACAAGGAAAAGAGCAACTGAAGGCAATGATTGAAGATGTGATTGAGAATGTGAGTAAAACATATTTTACAGTTGTAAAAGAAAAATTGTTATTGTCAAGCATCAATGAAACCTTGAAATTTTATGCAGACAGACTTCAGATTGCAGATAGTAAATATAAAATTGGTTCAGCATCTAAGTTGGATTACTTACAGTCAAAGGTAGATTACAATGCAATGCTATCACAAAAGTTGAATAAAGAAACAGATGTTTATAATGCAATGGTTGCGTTAAATCGTTTGTTACAATTTTCTGCTGACACATTACTTAAAACTGAAGACACAATTACATTTGTGGCTATGCCGGCAATAAGTGATTTGATAAATGGCCTACAGGAAAACACAGCATTGCAAGCAAGCAAACTGAATATGGAGGTAAATCGTTTGCAACTTAATTCAATGAAAGGGTTACGATTGCCTGTAATTACAGGTCTTGCAGGATATTATTATAATGAAAGTCGCAACGATGCAGGATTGTTTTCTTTGAACAGAACCAATGGTCCGCAGTTTGGAATTTCTGCACGTTATAATTTGTTTAACGGTTTCAATAGTTCGAGACAAATTAGCAATACAAAATTGAATTACATCAATTCGCAAATTGAATATCAGCAAACACGAACAAACCAAATTGCTGATTTAAGTAGCACATGGAATGCATTTCAAAAAGCGCAGGAGATTCTTACATTAGAAACGGAAAATACTGCTGCCGCCCGTGAAAATGCAAGTGTATATCTTGCCAGCTATCGCCTTGGCAGTGCAAATCTTTTACAGTTGAATCAATCGCAGGAAAGCTTGTACAATGCTTTAGTGCGGTTGGTAAATGCACAGTATAATAACAAAACTACTGAAATACATTTGCTGCGTTTGGCAGGTAAATTAATAAAATAGGCTAAGGCTTAGTCAGGCTTTTTTGCAATTACCGTATAGAAGCTTGGGTTAAACGCTTCAAAAATTCCAATGCCACCTTTTATATTTGTAGGAAAGACTGCAGGCGAACCAAATGGACTACCACTGCTTCCGGCCTGTGATTCTGCCATACGCCAAAACTTGTAACTTTCTTGTGTTATGGTGCAAAACTTTACCATTATGGTATCACCGGCTTTAAAGAATCCTGCTTCTTCATTCTCATCTTCAAGTGCTGTACTGTTGGGTAAGTGTCCTCGGTTATAAGCAAAGTCAAAAGCTTTTCCGTTAATAAATTTATCTTCAAACACAGAGCCAGATGGTGCAATAAACATTTTATCTTTATTTAAACGTTTAGCAAACCATCGGTAACAATTACCTAAAGTGTCAGGATCTTTTAAATGAGCCCAAACATAACCTAATGAGTCTTTTCCTTCCTGAATTTTAAACCAAACACTATCTAATGGAACAGCAGGTAGCATTTTAGTTTCAGAAGTGAGTACATCATTATCGGGTGTAATGATTCGTAATGTGTAGTTTTTACCTGTTTGCCCAATAATTTTTGGTGAAAAATAAAAGTAGCCGATTGACGGATCAACCTGTAAAAGTGTATCTGTAATATCACCATCAGAAATAATAACTATAGCATTTTTAACCATGTATTGTTGCAATGCTGCAGAGTCAACAGGCGAAAAATAATCAGCAGTTTTAGAAAGCATGACATAGGCAGGTAATCCATTTTCGATATATCCCTCTACAACATATTGTTGTTTTTGTTTGGGGAGATTTACGGTAATATCTTTTTCGCAAGAGCTGAATAATATTGTTGCCGCTAAAATTAATGCAAATGATTTTAGATGATTTGTTTTCATGTACATCAGAATTTAAAATTATAAGTTACGGAAGGAATAATTGGAAACAACGAAACTTGTTTTGCCTGAATTTGAAATTCACCTGTTTCTTTATCTACTTCATTGTTGAAATATATAAAATAAGGATTCATTCTGCTGTAAACATTATAAATGCTAAAATTCCAACTTGATTCAAAACGTTTAGTCTTTTTCTTGATATATGTTGCAGATAAATCCAGACGATGGTAAGCTGCCATTCTGTACGAATTTCTGTCGCCATAGACATCATAAATTTGTCCGCTTGACATGTTAGGTAATCCGCTCGAAACAACACCTTGTAAATCCAATGGTCCAAACATGAAGTATCTTGAAACAGGCAGGGTAGTGGCATTACCTGTTGCATAAACCCATGTTAAACCAAATGTCCAACGTTTGCTTGCATTATAAGACACTACTACAGAAATATCGTGGCGTCTGTCATACTTTGCAGGAAATGTTTTTCCATTCATTATGTCCGGAAATTTTCTATCGGTGTAGCTAAGTGTGTAACCTACCCATCCATTTAATTTTCCTTTTGCTTTTTTGATAAAAAATTCAGCACCATAGCTCCAGCCTTTACCAAAAACAAAATTGTTATCGGTATTATTTTTTACATCATCATCAGCCTGCGCCCCTTCACGATATTCAATTTGATTACGCATGGTTTTATAGTAAACTTCTACTGATGTTTCAAACATATTCTGATGGAAGTTTCTGAAATACCCGGCTGCATACAATCTCCCGTCTTGTGGTTTTACCCTATCGCTGCTTGGAACCCAAACATCCGTAGGCAGCGTTACCGAAGTAAACGATGCTAAATGAACATATTGATAGTTTTGCGTGAAGGATGCTTTTATGGATGAGTTTTTGTCCAAAGAATATTTAGCAGATATACGTGGTTCAAGTCCGTGGTAGAATCCAACGGTTTCATTGGTTTTATAAAAAATAGTATCAATAGTTTCATTATCTTCATTTTTAACATAGCGTGTAAAAGGTCCTGTAAAGTCGAATAATGAATAACGCAGGCCGGCACTTACAGACAATTTATCACTAATAGTCCAATCATCATTAATGTAGGCTGCGGCTTCATGAGCATATAGACGATTTACTCCGCCAAGATCAAAGTCTGTTGAATCCTGACTGGCCTCTGCACTCGTTGGTGTAAAACGATGGTAGGTATAATTTACGCCAAACTTAATATTGTGTGTGATAATCGGAAACCAGTTAAAATCAACTTTTGCATTATAATCTCTGATGCCTGAAAAAATATTGAAACTAAAACTTTCCTGTTTGGCGTTAAAAGCAAATTTGTAATCAGAAAAAATAATTGAAGTATTCACAAATAATTTATCACTGAATAAATGGTTCCAGCGTAAAACTGCAGTTGCATTACCCCAGGGGATTCTGAACTTAAATCCTGTGTCGGCACTCTTAAAGTTGAAAACATCTCTTCCAAAATATCCACTTAAAAAAAGTCTGTCTTTATCAGAAAGCTGATAATTTATTTTGGCATTCAAATCATAAAAGTAATAGGTGTTATTAGCAGCGTTTGAGCCTTTTTTTACAAACGGTGGACGTTGAAACAAGTCAATGAATGTTCGTCTTCCGGATACAATGAATGATGATTTTTCTTTTTGGATTGGCCCTTGCAATGTAAGTCTGGATGCAATTGGTCCTAATCCACCTTCAGCTTTAAACTCTTTGTTATTTCCTTCTTTAAGCGAAATGTCAAGAACAGATGCAAGTCGCCCACCGTAATTTGCAGGCATTCCACCTTTAATCAAAGAAACGTTATTGATTGCATCAGAATTGAACACTGAAAAAAAACCGAATAAATGTGATGCATTATAAACTAATGCTTCATCCAATAAGATCAAATTCTGATCGGGGCCACCACCACGAACATAAAATCCTGTGTTTCCTTCTCCTGCAGACTGCACTCCCGGCAATAGTTGAATGGTTTTCAAAATATCAACTTCCCCCATAAATGCAGGTAGGGTTTTAATCTGTTCAACATCAAGTTGTACGGTACCCATTTGTGTGCTGTTTACATTCTGATCTTCTTTTTTTGCAGTAATAACAACCTCTTGTGTTTCTATATATTTATTACGCAGATTTATATTTAATCTAACATCTTTTGCAGGTTTCATTTTTTGAAGGAAGTCACTATATCCAACAAATGAACTCATCAGTGTAATACTGTCAGCTGCATCGACTGTAATAGAATAATAACCGTAGGTGTTGGTCTGAACACCCTTCATGGTTTCACGGAGATATACATTAGCGCCAATTAATGCTTCACCGGTGGATGCATCTTTAACGTAGCCACTAATTGTAAATCGGGTTGATTTATTCTGAGCGTTTAATATTTGAATCTGTAGAAATAAAAGTAAAAAGAGCGTGTATTTTCTGAACATAAATATTTTGTACGGGGCTGCAAACTTATCATTTCATTACGAAATTTGGATTCAATTTTTGAAAATGTTAACACATCTTTTATTAGCTTTAAATATTAGGGATTAAAAACATATTGCCGTAAACTTGTTGATAATTGTGCAGTTCCTCATAATCTTAACAGAAAATATTGCTTAAAATTGTTGACTAATAAAAAAGTAATGAAACAGAAACCGATTTCCTTCTTGTTTTTTTTAATATTCATTCTGCAAGGAGCGTTCGCTCAAGATTTGAGTAAGATAAATTTTTCACTGGCAAAGAAGTTGGCCGGACCTAATTCATCCACACGTCCATTATCGTTGTTCGCACAAGGCGATGTTGGAATTATTCAGAACTATGTTCAACAGAATAATGGCAAAGTAAAGTTTGTTGCAGGAAACATTGTATCATTGGTTTTGCCATTAGGTGCAGTTAATGGGTTGATAGCATTACATGGTGTTGAAGCTGTTGAAGATAATGGAATGCAACTTGTTGCGCTGGATGATTCTATGCGTGTGCGTAACAACATAAATCCTATCCAGAATGGTATGGCTCCTTTGCCACAGGGTTATGATGGCAATGGCGTAGTTATGGGTTTTATTGATTCAGGAATTGATTTTACGCATCCAGATTTTAAACATACTAACGGCAGTACACGTGTGTTATATATATGGGACCATAATTTAACGGTGGGAAATGCACCAATGCCCTATAATTACGGAACTGAATTTACAGCAGCTGATATTGATGCAGGAAATGCTTCAACTCATGTAGATAACAGTAACGGACATGGCACACATGTCACCGGTATGGGTGCCGGTAATGGACTTGCATTGAACGACCATAAAGGTGTGGCACCTGCTGCTGATATTATTTCTGTATGTGTAAACTGGAATCTTTCAGACAATGATTGGTTAACCACAGTTGCTGATGCTGTAAATTATATTTATTCAAAAGCTTTTGCACTTAATAAGCCATGTGTAATTAATATCAGTGCCGGAACTTATTATGGCTCTCATGACGGAAAGGACTTGCAGGCTCAGGCAATCTCCAATCTCATTTCTCAACGTAACGGCAGGTCGTTGGTATGTGCTGCAGGTAATGCAGGAAACATCCCCATTCATGTACAGCACTCACATGCTGTTTCTAGTGATACATCGTTTACATGGTTTAGCTATAACCCGGCCTATGGCAATTCTATTTATTTAGAAATGTGGGCTGATGTAGCAAACTTTGCGCAGATGAAATTTGCAATTGGTGCAGATAATGTAACCTCTGGTTATGAACTTCAGACAATGGGGAACTATTATACGGTTTCTCAAAACTTGGGAACAATTAGGACTGATACGTTATGGGGTGTTTCAGGAAGCCGTATTGCGCTTGTACAGCGTTTTGCTTCACTTGCCAACGGACGTTACAGTATGATTTTTAATATTATTCCGGACAGTACTCAATATCGCTTCAGACTTTCTTCAACACAAACCGGAAAGTTTGATTTATGGAGTTTTCAGATGACACCATCTTCAGCACTGCCAACACCACAACAGTTTCCTGAAATAGTAAATTATATTGCACCCGATTATGACCAGACTATCGTAAGTAGTTTTTCATGTAGCGACAAAGTAATAACTGTTGGAGAACATAAGAACAGGATGACTTATATGGACTGCACCAACAATCTTTTTGTTTCAACAACCAACTATACTCCCGGAACATTGGCCCCTCAAAGTAGTCATGGTCCTACACGTGATGCACGTCTCAAACCTGAAATTTGTGCCAGCGGTGGAATGTCTATTGCTGCAGGTGCTTATAATGTGTTACCCAATCTTCCTGTCACCAGTAAGGCATTAGGCTGTATGCATATTAGAGATGGAGGTACTTCTACAGCATCACCTGTTGTTGCCGGCATTGCTGCGTTAATTCTTCAACGCTATCCAAATGCATCATGGCAGGAAATTAAAAATTGCATTACACAAAATGCAATGGTTGATTCATTAGTTATAGGTACAATACCAAACAATAGTTGGGGATATGGCCGTGCTGATGGATTTGCAGCCATGCTTGGTTGTAGTTTTCTTACAATCAATGAACACAACTCACAAATAGGCACTATTTATCCAATTCCTTTTAATCATTCTTTTCAGATAAATGCAATGAAACAACTATCAACAATAAAAATATTTAATCCATTAGGGCAGGTAGTTTATCAGACATCATTCAATAGTGATGCATCACAAAAAATAACAATCACACCATCATTACCCACAAAAGGTGTTTATTTTGCTCAATTGATTTCTACTGATGGATATAAGCAAACCATAAAATTGATTTATCAGTAATTGATATTTGTGAATTCTATTCTTCTTTAATCAGTCGGAATGATTGTTTGTATGAACTTGTGAAATGAATTAATAAGTATTTTTGTATTATAAAAACTCTATAAAATGAAAATAATACTTACATTATTTTTGGCAGCAACAGTTTCTATTTGCAATGCACAAAACGTAATTCTTTCCGGAAAAATAACAAATCCGAAATCAGATTCAATTATGATATCTGGCGATAACTTAAAGAAGAGTATAATTATTTATTTAAATAAAGATGGGTCATTTTCCGACACGATGAAGTTGAAGAGAGATTATTATAAAATTACGCATGGCGATGAGTTTACTGACGCTTTCCTAAAACCGGATGATAAACTTTATTTTACACTTGACACCAAAATGTTTGATGAATCGGTAAAATACAAGGGTGTTGGAGAAAATGAAAACAACTACTTAGCTCAAAAAATACTTTTAGAAGAGAAGTTAGAGATATTAGATAATATGACTGTGATTTGTCGTTATGATGAAACAGAGTTTTTAAAAACCGTTGATTCCGCTGCTATCCTTAAAACTGAATTGCTAAAAGGATTTGTTTTAGACAAAGAATTTGCTGCTGCCGAAAAAAAAGACATTGAGTTTGCCCGGTTGGATAACATAGCAAGTTATGAAATGTATCATAGATATATAACTCATGATAATGAATTTAAAGTATCTGAAAGTTATCCTGATGTTTTTAAAAATTTAAATTTTAATGATGAGTCATCAGTACAGAATGAGCGTTATTTGAAATTATTGTCAGATTATTTTACCAAACAAGCATTTAAACAGATTCGAGAAGATTCTACTCAGAATTTTTTAATGGAATTTTCAAATGCCGTTTTGGAAAGGGTGCAGAGTGCTTTGGTTAGAAATAGTTTAGTAAGTTTGGTTGCCGAAGATGGTCTCAAGCGTGGAGATGATTTGAAAGTTTCTTATGCTGCTTTAAAGAAATTGGTTTCTGACAAAGATGTGCAAGTAAGCTTAGATGAAAAGTATGCGTTATTGAGTAAATTACAGAAAGGTAATACTTCACCTGATTTTTCTCTTCAGGATATTAAAGGAAAGACTTTTTCGTTGAGCGACTTCAAAGGTAAGGTTGTCTATATTGATGTTTGGGCAACATGGTGTGGTCCATGTAAGGCCGAAATGCCCTTCATGAAAAAAATTCAAGAAGACTTAAAAGGAAAGAATATTGCTTTTATTGGAATTTGTACTTGGGATAAGCAAGAAAGCTGGAAGAAATACTTAGAAGAAAACAAATTGCAAGGAACACAACTTTTTGCACCTGATAAGGAAATACCATTTCTAAAAGAATATGATATAAAAGGTATTCCACATTTTATACTACTTGATAAAGAAGGCAAAATAATTGAGGCTGATGCAGCACGCCCATCTGATCCACAGTTAAAAAAGCTAATTGAGTCATTGCTGTAATGCTTGTAATTTTCAATCACTTCAAGTACAACTCTTTTTACTTTCAAAACATTCCATCGTACAAATATTATAACTTTCCTACCTAACAATAACATCATAATCATACCCTGCTCTTATCAATGCTCTTTTTGCAGCATCAAATGCAAACGGTGTTGGATTGGGAGGATGCAGTGGAACTTCAGGTGTGTTTGCAAGTTGTTTCAATAAATTCTGCGTCTGGGCATGTGTTAGCGACTCACATATATCATAAAGCCCTCCTTGTTTCTCCTCTTCAAAGTCATGTTTTTCGAGAATATGTTTTATTACTTTAATTAAATCATTTGTAGGTGGCGGAACCATTAATGCTGTCAATGCACCATGTTCCAGTCGGAATTGCGGTAATATCTCTTGCATTTTGATCATGTCAATAGCTTTTGCTGCCGGAAACAAAATGTTTTCTTCCATTTTAATATGTCGTAATAAACCTGAGCGAAAAGGCATATAATAGTTCATGTCTATTTCATGGATTGTAATAATTGCTTGGTCTAATAGTTTTTCCAGACGATGATGATCGGCCGTGAAAAACTGATGTAATGGTTTGTTCATCTGATTTCAAATGAGAATTCTAAAATTACAAATTTCGGAAGAATATTTTAACTTTTGTGTCAGAAACATTTTATGCAACTATTCTTATGTTTGCAACATAAAGGAGTATGAGTACAATAACTGAAAAAGAAGCTGCAGAAAGGATTAATCAGTTGACTGTTGATCTTAACCACCACAATTATTTGTACTACGTAAAGGCTCAGCCCGTCATCAGCGATTATGAGTTTGATGTGATGTTGCAACAGTTGATAGCACTGGAAAAGCAATTTCCTAAGTTGTTGACTCCGGAATCACCTTCACAGCGTGTTGGTGGATCTATCTCTAAAGAGTTTGAAACAGTCACTCATAATTATCCAATGATGTCGCTGGGTAACACCTATTCAGAAGAGGAATTACGTGATTTTGATGAAAGAATCAGAAAAATAGTTGGCGACAATTTTGAATATGTGTGCGAGTTGAAATTTGATGGTGTAGCCATTGGACTGACCTATCAGAAGGGTAAACTACTTAGGGCTGTGACACGTGGTGATGGTGTTCGTGGCGATGATGTTACCGCCAATGTCCGAACCATCCGCTCAATTCCACTAAGTCTCATGGGTAACAATTTTCCTGAAACTTTTGAAATCAGAGGTGAAATCATTCTCGATAAAAAGACTTTTGAAAGAATTAATAATGAACGTGCAGATATTGGCGAAACACCTTTTGCAAACCCAAGAAATTCTGCTGCCGGTACACTTAAACTACAAGACAGCAGCGAAGTTGCCAGACGTAAACTCGATTGTTTTCTCTATGCTCTTTATGGCGATTTTGATTTTTCCACACATTATGATGGACTTAAAATGGCTGCACAATGGGGATTTAAAATCTCTGAGCATTATAGGCTTTGCAATTCGATAAACGAGGTATTGATATTTATTGAAGCATGGAAACTAAAAAGAGAATCATTGCCTTTTGATATTGATGGTATCGTTATTAAAGTAAATAACTTCCGTCAGCAAGAAGAGTTAGGCTTTACTGCCAAGTCGCCCAAATGGGCTATTGCCTACAAATACAAAGCGGAATCTGCTACAACTATTCTTACAAATGTTGTCTATCAGGTTGGGCGTACAGGAGCCATTACACCGGTGGCTAATTTAAAGCCTGTTTTATTGGCGGGGACAACTGTAAAACGTGCCTCACTACACAATGCCGATCAGATTCTGAAACTCGACTTACATCTGCAGGATACCGTTTTTGTTGAGAAAGGAGGAGAGATTATACCTAAAATTACCGGAATAGATATTTCAATGCGACAAAACGGGGCACTGCCGGTCAATTACATAACACATTGTCCTGAATGTGGTACAGAGCTTATCCGTCAGGATGGGGAGGCTAACCATTACTGTCCAAACGAAAACGGTTGTCCACCGCAGATAAAAGGACGATTGGTGCACTTCACTTCACGCAAGGCAATGAATATTGATGGACTTGGTGTTGAAACAATTGACCAGTTGGTAGAAGCCAACTTATTAAAAAATGTTGCCGATATATATCAACTTAAATCCGAGAAGTTGCTGCAACTTGAAAGAATGGGAGAGAAAACAGTAAGTAATTTGTTGGAGGCAATTGAAAAATCCAAGAAAGTTCCTTTTGAACGGTTACTCTTTGCCTTAGGAATTCGATTTGTTGGTG
>Ga0138256_10002121_pt1 | contig 21346 bp, 19 predicted proteins | sample KNB2016incub_MG_FD_105486 | JGI IMG/M metagenome (GOLD analysis project Ga0138256, IMG submission 105486) | Active sludge microbial communities from wastewater in Klosterneuburg, Austria - KNB2014incub_MG | ecosystem: Engineered > WWTP > Activated sludge > Unclassified | place: Austria... | reverse complement strand
TGATGTTCAAAGCCAAGCCAGCTTCCAAGAAAGTTCGCATCATGCCGCTCAAGAGCATGAAGGCCATGGTTAACTAACAAGACCAGCCAGACCCCCCATACTGCGCGGCGAACGACACGACTAACTGAATAGTCGGACACTGTTCCGCCGCAACAGCGCGAAACCCGGCTACCTGCGAAGGTGCCGGGTTTCTGTGTATCAGGCGGCTAGAAACGGCAGCAGACGATCTTTCAGTTCGTGCAATCGTCCATGAAAGAAATGCCCGGCGCCCGGCAAGAGCGCAAGTTCCGGACCAGGCGTCAGAGATCGTGCCCAGGCCAGCACATCAGCCGATTCCACCACCTCGTCGGCATCGCCCTGCACCAGCAACCAAGGCGATCGCGGCGTGCCGACCGACCCGTCCGCAAAGCGACCGACGGGCGGTGCCACCGTGATGAGTTTGGCGGGCGTGAGCCGACTCTCGGCCTGCAACGCCACCCACGCGCCGAACGAAACCCCGGCGAGCCACCGCTCGGCCTGGGGCCAACGCACGCGCGCAAATGCAGCTACCGCAATCAGGTCATCGACCTCGCCGCGCCCCTCGTCGTAGCTGCCCGCGCTCGCGCCCGTGCCGCGAAAATTGAACCGTAGCGTGGGCGCGCCCATCTCCTGCATGGCGCGAGCGAGCGTGTGCACGACCTTGTTGTCCATCGTGCCGCCATGCAGAGGATGCGGGTGGCAGACAACTCCAAATCGGGTGACGGGCGCGACGCCCGGATCTTCAAGCTTCGCTTCGAGCGCGCCCATTGGCCCCTCGATCGTGAGTATCTCGGGCGACGGCGGACGGAATGTCATGGCTCGAGGCTACGGCGCCTTGTAGACCGCGCCGTCCTTCATGACGAAACTGACTCGTTCCATCACGGCCATGTCATCGAGCGGATTGCCGGGCACACCTACCAGCTCGGCCAGCTTGCCGACCGCGATACTACCTACTTTGTCATCCAGGTCGAGAAACTTGGCTGGCACCGACGTCGCTGCCCGAATCGCCTGCATCGGCGGCATCCCGGCTGCCACCATCAGAGCAAACTCGCGCGCGTTGTCTCCGTGCCTGGAAACCCCAGTGTCCGTACCAAACATGATCGGTACGCCTGCCTTGTAGGCTTTTGCAAACGTGCCTTTGATCTGTGGGCCAACTTCGAGCGCTTTGGGACGCACCAGCGCCGGAAAGTAAGACGCATCCTGAGCCTGTTCGTACACCCACTGTCCGGCGCTGAGCGTCGGCACATAGTAGGTACCGCGTTCTTTCATGAGGCGCATACCTTCGTCGTCCATGAAGGTTCCGTGCTCGATCGAATCGACGCCGCCACGCACGGCGCGCTTGATGCCCTCGGTGCCGTGGGCGTGCGCGGCGACTTTGAAGCCATAATCATGCGCCGTCTCGACGACCGCGCTGATCTCCTCATCGGTCATCTGCGGGTTCTGACTGTTCTTGGCAACCGAGAGGACGCCGCCTGTAGCGGTGATCTTGATCGTATCCGAACCATCCTTGTAGCGCTGGCGCACTGCCTTGCGCGCATCGTCGGCACCATTGATCACGCCGTCTTCGGGGCCTGGGTTCGCCGCGAACTTGCGCGCCCAGCCATTGGTGGGATCGGCGTGTCCGCCAGTGCTGGCGATCGCTTTACCGGCGGCAATGATGCGCGGGCCGGGCACTTTGCCGGCGTTGATCGCATTGCGCAATGCGATCCCGGCCCGATAGGTATCGCCCAGATCGCGCACCGTGGTGAATCCGGCTAACAAGGTTCGTTCAGCGTAAACGACGCCATCGAGCACCACGTCGCCCTCGTTCTTCTTGTAACCATCGATCTCCGCGGTACGACTGTATTCGCTCGTCAGGTGCACGTGCATATCGAACCAGCCCGGCATGAGCGTGCCGCCCTTGAGGTCGATTACGCGGTCATTCCTGCCACCGGCCTTGAAGCCGGGTTCGATCGCCGTGATCTTGCCGTCGTTCACGACAACCGTCTGGTTCGTGCGAACGTCATCCGAAACGCCATCGATCACACGACCCGCATGGATCAGCGTCGCTGCCGACACAAGACAGCTTGATCCCAGCAAAGCAAAAGCGAACAGTGTCTTGCGCATGTGCAGTTACTCGATGCCTAACAATTCAACGTCGAACAACAGGGTGGCACCGCCGGGAATCACCCCGCCCGCGCCAGCGGCCCCATAACCCAGTTCAGGCGGAATGATCAGCGTTCGCTTGCCCCCGACCTGCATACCGACTACGCCCTGGTCCCAGCCCTTGATGACGCTACCGGTCCCGAGCGGAAAGCGGAAGGGTGCGCCGCGGTCGACCGAACTGTCGAATTTCTTGCCCTTGTTGTCCGGAGCACCCGCATCGTAGAGCCAACCCGTGTAATGAACGACCGCGATCTGGCCGTTCTGGATGGCCGGTCCCACACCCGCTTTGGTGTCGTGCTGTTGCAACGTCATGCTGTCTCCTGCATTAGGCGCGACATCAGCGGGCGCGCCCGCTCCGTGATCCTGCTGACAGGCACCGAGCAGAGCGCCCACTAGAGCGAATGTAGCAATGTACGAGAGAGTCCGCAGCCGCATGGCGCCCCCTGTGACGGATCGAATGAATGGGTGTGCGGCGCGAATTGTCGCAGAAAACGCGCGAAATGTCGGTCACCTGGCAGCGAGGCGCACCAACAGGCGATTCAATCGCTGCACGAATGCGCCCGGATCGGTGAGCTGTCCGCCTTCGGCCAGTGACGCTTGCTCGAAGAGCAACAGGGCCAGATCGTTGAACGCGGTCGCGTCAGCCTCGCCGTCAAGACGCTTCACAACCTCGTGTTCCACGTTGAGTTCGAGCACGGGCTTTGCCTCCGGTGCGCGCTGACCAGCAGCCTCGAGCGCCCGCCGCAGTGGCGCCGAGATATCGTGTTCGCCACCGACCAGGCACGCGACCGAATCCTTGAGTCGCGTGCTGACACGCACCTCCGAAACGCGCTCGCCCAACGCGTCCTTGACGCGCTTGAGGAGCGCTTTGCTTTCTTTGAGGGCGCTCTCGGCGCGGGCTTTTTCGGCCTCATCCGCCAGGCCGCCCAGCTCGAGGTCACCGCGCGTCGCATCCTTGAAGCGCTTGCCCTCGAACTCGGTCAACTGATCCATGACCCAGGCATCGACGCGGCGACCCAGCAGCAGCACTTCCACGCCCTTAGCGCGTAGCGATTCGATCGCGGGATGGCTGCGTGCCGCTGCTAACGACTCGCCCACGACGAAATACAGGCGCTCCTGGCCGGGCTTCATGCGCGCAACATAGTCCGCGAGCTGAACGTCTTCGTCATCGTGCTCGTTGGCCGTGGAGGCAAAGCGCATGAGTGGCAACAGCTTGTCGCGGTTGCCAGGATCCTCGGCCAGCCCCTCTTTGAGTACCGCACCGAACTCCGTCCAGAATGACTTGTATCGATCGGGCTCATCTTTGGCGAGCTTGCTCAGCATGTCGAGCGCGCGCCTGGTCAGCGCAGAACGCATGCTTTCCACTTCGCTATTGTGCTGCAGCAGCTCGCGCGACACATTCAGTGGCAGGTCGGAAGAATCGACCACGCCTTTGATGAAACGCAAATAGAGCGGCAGGAACTGCTCGGCGTCATCCATGATGAATACGCGCCGTACATAAAGCTTGAGCCCGCGCGCTGCATCACGCTGCCACAAATCGAACGGCGCGGCCGCCGGCACGTAGAGCAGGCTCGTGTACTCGCGCTTGCCCTCTACCTTGTTGTGGCTATAGGCAAGCGGTGCCGTGGAGTCGTGCGTGATATGCCGATAGAACTCGTGATACTCCTCCTCGGTGATCTCGGTGCGCTGCCGGGTCCAAAGTGCCGTGCCTTGGTTTACCGCCTCGAACTCGAGCGACGCCTGCCCCTCTTTCGGCATGTTCACCGGAAAGCCGATATGATCCGAGTAGCGTCGAACTAACGAGCGCAACCGCCAGGCATCGGCGAATTCGTGTGCGTCGGCCCGCAGGTGCAACACGACGCTCGTGCCACGCTCGGCGCGCTCGATCGTCTCTATCGTGTATTCGCCCGCAGCCGCGGACTCCCAGTGCACGGCCTCGCTCGCCGGCAGATCGGCACGTCGCGAGAACACTTCGACGCGTTCGGCCACGATGAAGGCGGAATAGAAGCCTACGCCGAACTGGCCGATGAGCTGCGAGTCCTTCTGTTGATCGCCCGACATGCGCTTGACGAACTCGGCGGTGCCGGAGCGCGCGATGGTGCCGAGATTGTCGATCACTTCAGCGCGGCTCATGCCGATGCCATTGTCGCGGATCGTGAGCGTGTGAGCCTTCGGATCGGCCTCGACCCAGATAGCCAGGTCGGTATCCCCGGCCGCAAGTTCGGGCTTGGCCAGGGACTCAAAGCGCAGCTTGTCGTTCGCGTCGGACGCGTTCGAGATCAACTCGCGCAGAAAGATCTCCCGATGCGAGTAAAGTGAGTGGATCATGAGCTGCAACAGCTCACGCACCTCGGCCTGGAAGCCGAGCGTCTGTCTCTGGTGGGTGTCGTTTGAAGTGGTCATGGCGGCGCAATGATGAGGGCGCCGCGGACAAATGCAAGGGTCAGCGGCGAGAGATGACTCCCTGCCACATCGACACTGCCGCGATCGCCAGCATGCGACTGCTGGCGCCGATCAAATCGTCCAGCTCGTCCCAGACGAACATCAGGCGTTCCATAGACATCTTCCGCACAAAAATGGATCGCGCGCAGCTTAGAGATTCGCGTTGCGAATCGACGTGCTGGCGCTCACACATCCTCGATAACTCTGCTCACCGCAGCTTGCGGGTGAGCGCGGGCGTCGTTAACCTAATCCACCGTGTTGAACTTACTGTCACGCCGTCACTCAGCCGACCCACTCCCGTGCGACGCGTAGTCGTCCTGAATCCCAAGGGTGGGTCGGGCAAGACGACGCTGGCTGTCAACACGGCCGGGTACTTCGCCTATTCGGGCTTCCAGACAGTACTGATGGATTGCGATCCACAGGGCTCCTCGACTCGCTGGTTGCGCAAGCGCAAACCGAATCAGCCGCCCATCCACGGTATTGCAACGTTCGAGAAAGATAGCCGCACGACGCGTAGCTGGCAGCTGCGCATTCCCGACGGCACGGAGCGCATCGTCGTCGATACGCCGGCCGCAATTCCGGCGCAAGATCTGCCGGGCTACCTGCAGGATGCCGACAAGATCATTGTGCCGGTGCTGCCGTCGGATATCGATCTGCACGCATGTTCGCGCTGTATTGCTGATTTGTTGCTGGTCGGCAAGATCAAGCGCGAAGACAATCGCATCGGAGTGGTTGCCAACCGCGTGCGCAAGAACACCCTGGTGTATCAATCCTTGATGCGGTTTCTGGACCAGTTGCGCATCCCGATCGTCGCGACCATTCGCGACTCGCAGAACTACGTCCGCTCGGCCGAACTCGGGGTCAGCGTGCACGAGATGAAGAGCTACATCGTGCGCGACGACCTTGCACAGTGGGAGACACTGATCGCCTGGATCGGCGGTGAACGACCGTCCTCAGCCGGCGAACCGGCACTAACCGCGATGGTCGGCCGGTCGCTCTGAGCTATTTCGGCGCGGGCTCGTCTTCCCAGGTGCGCTTCGCCTTGTCCGCCCAGTTCTTGTAGCTGGACCAGGTATAAAGATTGCGCGTGATGGCCGCATGCCGGCCACGCGAACGCTGCATGCGCTCGAGCCAACTGGCGTAAGCGTCGCTGCCGAGCGGCGGCGGTACACCCGCCAGGCTTCCTCGACGATTGTCTGAAGCACTCATGTGTAAAGCTCCCTGAAACGATTGGCGCAAGATTACGTCTACGTCGCAGGTGACCGACAGGAACTGATTCACAGCGAATATGCAGCTCGAACCAGGATGCTGCAGTCTGCAATGCGGATCGCAGCTTATTGCCGCTTATGTTCTCGCATCAATACATAAGCGGGTGTTACTCAGCTTACGATTCGATAACACGGTCGATAAACGCTGCCCGGTAGCTTCATGCGCTTCTGCACGACGAACCCCTGCAGCAACTCATCGAGCGGCCCGAGGACCGCCCGGTCGCCCTGCAATTCGTACGGCCCGAATCGCTCGATCGCCCGCACGCCATGTTCCTTGACGTTGCCCGTGACGATCCCTGAGAACGCACGCCGCAGGTCCGCGGCGAGCTCGTGAACCGGCTGATCGCGCTGCAAGCGCAGCTCGCGCATCGAGTCGTGCGTCACTTCGAACGGCAGTTGGAACTGTGGCTGGATCCGGAGCAACCAGTTGAAGTTGTAGGAATCCGAACGCGCGCGACGGAACTCGCGCAACGACTGCATGCCGCGCACCATGAACCGCGCCACCTCGGGCGGATCGTCGACGATCACATGCAAGCGAGCTGCCGCAGCCGCGCCCAGCGTGTCGATGATGAACTGTCGAATCTGCACGAAATACGCAGCACTCTCGCTCGGGCCCGTGAGCACGACGGGCAACTGCTGCTCCGCGTTCGCGGGGTCGAGAAGAATGCCGAGCAGATGCAGAATTTCTTCGGCCGTACCGACTCCGCCCGGAAATACGACAACGCCATGTGCGAGACGCACGAATGCCTCCAGACGTTTTTCGATGTCCGGCATGATCACCAGTTGATTGACGATCGGATTTGGCGGCTCAGCTGCAATGATTCCAGGCTCCGTGAGTCCGATGTAACGACCGTTTGCGATGCGTTGCTTGGCATGGCCGATCGTCGCGCCCTTCATCGGCCCCTTCATCGCGCCAGGGCCACAGCCGGTGCAGACGTCGAGTCCACGCAGGCCCAGCTCGTAGCCAACCTTTTTGGTGTACTGATACTCGCGGTCACTGATCGAATGGCCACCCCAGCACACCACCAGGTTGGGCTTCGATTTGTAATCGAGCACGCGCGCATTGCGCAGAATGTGAAACACGGCATTCGTAAGCGACGACGGCTCTTTGAGATCGAAGCGACCGCTCTCGTTCACTTCGTTGGCGATAAACACGACGTCGCGCAGCACCGCGAAAACATGCTCTTTGATACCGCGGATCATCTCGCCGTCGACGAACGCCTGACCTGGCGCATTGCGGATCTCGAGCTTGATACCCCAGGGGCGACGCACCAGTTCGACCTCGAAGTCGCGGTAGCGCTCGAAGATCTCGGCAGCATTGTCCGTTTCGCTGCCGGAATTGAGCACCGCCAGCGCGCACTTGCGAAACAGCGGGTAGAGCCCTCCGTCCTGCGAGTCGAGCAGCTTGTTGATCTCCGCCTGGGAGAGATTCTCGAGACTGCCGCGGGGTCCGATCTGCGCGTCGACGAAATCAGGAATCGTGATACTGGTTTCCACGCACTCGCCTGGCGATCAGGGCCGGATGTCGATCGGTGTATTGTTGTCGGTCATCAGCCAGATCTCGACCATGTCAGCATTGGAAACCGCGATACAGCCATCGGTCCAGTCGCGACTGGCATAGTGCCCAGGAGAGTGACGGGGGTTATTAGGTAACCCGTGAATCATGATCGATCCGCCTGGATCCCAACGATTGCGCCGCGCCTTGCGCTCGTCCGCGTCATTGGGATAGGACACCTGAATCGAGAGGAAGTAGTCACTATGCGTGTTGCGGCGCGTGAGCCAGTAACGGCCCTCGGGCGTGCGAAAATCGCCCGAACGCTCCTTGTGACCGACAGGATTGAGCCCGAGCGCAATATGATACTGGCGCAGCACTTCCTCGCCGCGCATGAGATACAGCACGCGTTCGGATTTGCGCACCACGACACGATCCGCCATCTTGGGCGGCGCCGACGGCACGATGCGTCGCACCGACTCGGCGACCGAGTCGGCAAATGCCGTGGTGACGACCAGCGGCGCCAGCGCGCAGCAGCCGAGCAAGAGCGTACGACGGAGAATCTGAGGCATTCCTTATTCTAAACAAGCACTTAGGATGTTAACAGTATACTACTTCGCGATTCGCTGACGCTACGGCACCGTTCACAGCCTCGAACGATCGCCGGAGGGTGAATAGTATGCTTGCAGGCCCATGACGAACTGTATGGATAGAGTGACACGCAATCGGACACGAATACGCTACAGCATAGCGGTGACGATGCTGTCGGTGAGCGCTGGTTGCGCTGGCCTGCCCGCGTTCCACGACGAGGTTCGACACGTCCTGGATGAAAGAACCGGCGTCACCATCGCGCGACTCGAGCAACCGTTGGAGCTAACGGTCAGCGCAAGTACGGGGCCCGCCAACGATCCATTCGCGTACCTGGGGCCATTTCAGACCAACCGAATGGGTGAACGTGCTGACTATCTTTGGCTCGCGGTACCCGCCGCCGGCACGCTGGCCGGAAGCCCGATAGTACGCGCGGACGGCGAGGTCGTCCGCATGGGTGAGATGTCGGCGGCCCCTGACGCGGCACACCTCGAGCGTAGCCCGTACAAAGCGCCGACGCCGTGGAGCCAGCAATTCGTCGCCGTCGTCGAGTCGGCAGCCATCGAGCAGCTAGCGACTGCGCGCCGCATAGAGATCGCGACGCGCGATGCTGCCGGCGACTGGACATTCGCCCTGCAAGGCGATGCCCTCAGCGCACTCCGGCGCTACGCCGACGGGCGCTAACTAGCCGCTGCCGCCGCCGTTGACCATATTCTCGACGCGCGGAACCACGACCTGCGCGCCCGCGCGCAAAGCAACGAAGTCGACGTCCGGATTGTACTGCTGTAACAACCATACCGGCAGATTGCTGTAGCGCTGCGTCACGTTCCAAAGCGTGTCGCCACGGCGGGCTACGTACACCTCCGTACCTGCGATGCGATGCTCGGCGAAAAACCGCGCCTGCAGGTCCGCGTGGAACTCACTACGTTTGGTTTCGAACTCCTCGCGCGACACCCGGCTGAAATCGAGTCGCAGCTTTTGGCCTAACAACACCGGCTGACCTGCACGCAGCTTGTTCAACTCGCGCACGCGACTCGCGCGAATGCCCAGCCAATCGGCATAAGCGCCCAGAGTCTCGCCGGCAGCCACTCGAATCGTGCCGTCCGCGGCCACCGAAAACTGCATGGCGCCGGCTTCTACGGTCGTGGCGGCGGCGGCGCCGAGCGCTGAATTCTGTGCCTCGACCTGAGGTTGGAGATCTTTGGTCGCGACCGCGGTCGTTGCCAGCTTGACGGAGGTCGCTCGGTTCACGCGCCGCGACTGCGGCGACGGCGGGCTATCGGCTGCTGTGACCGCGGCGAGTGCTGCTTGCTCATGATTCGATTCGGCTTCCGCCGCCGCTTCCGGATCCAGTTTGACCTCGGAGTCATCGTTGTTTGCGACGCTGGAGTCAGCGGCCGCCCGCAGATTAATGCGCTGCCCCTCGTAGACGAAGTCCGGGTTTTTCAGCCCGTTGAGACGCAGCAGCGTCTCGACCGGAACTTTAGCGGTAGTTGCGATCGAACCGAGCGAATCGCCGCGCCGTACGACGTACGTCGCAGCCGCTGTGCTGTCCACAGAGTTCTCAGGCATTGGTTTGCCGCTCAGGGCAGCAGGCATCGCGTCAGGCAGCTTCAGTAGTCTGCCAGATCGAAGGCTCGACTTGACCGACATGCCATTCAAAGCGGCAAGCTCGGAACGCTGCACACCGTAGCGGGCTGCAATCTTCGCTATGCTGTCGCCGCGTCGTATCCTGTGCCACCGCTGTTCAATCTGCGCGACGTACTGCTCGCTCGGGCCCAATTTCGCCGCTAACCACTCAGTCGTTATCTCCGTGCGCTTCTCGGGCACCCGCAGCTTGTAGCCGCGCGGCACCAGTCGTGAACCGTCGAACACGGCAGGCCGCAACGCGGGGTTCAAGGATTGCAGCTCCTGTCGGCTCAATCCGAGTCCGCGCTCGAGCGCCGTCAAACGCACGTAGGCAGGTAGTTCGACCTCGCGATACTTCTCCTCGGCGGCACGTTGCAAGGGGCCGAAGTACTTCTCCGGATCCTGTTCAATCGTGAGTGCGGCGAGGAACGACGGATAGAAATTGCGCGATGCGAATCCGAACGTGCGTCCGGTGTAGTAACGATTGATCGTGACATAGTCATCCGAACGCATCTCTTCCTTGGCGCGTCGCATACCTGCAGCGCCGTGATTGTAAGCGGTAAGCGCGAGCGGCCATGAGCCCAACACGCGGTAGTTATAGGCCAACAGCTGTGCAGCCGCTTCGGTAGAACGATACGGGTCGAGCCGCTCGTCGACTGCGTCGTCGATCCGCATGTAGCGTCGCCCGGTCGAGCGCATGAATTGCCACAGCCCTGCGGCCGCTACTTTGGAATAAGCCGCCGGCTGGAACGATGATTCCACGTGCGGCAGCGCGGCAAGTTCGGGCGGCAGACCCAGATTGGCAAACGTCTCGGCGATGTGTCCAGCCCAGATGGTCGAGCGGATGATACCGTCACGGAATCGATCCGCCTGCCCCAACTGGAAGCGAATTTTGCCGGACGCCTCGAGCAGTTTTTGGGGCGTGGCGCCATCACCCCACAGCGCGAGCACACGCTGTTCGTCTTTGCTGAGTGCGGTGACCGGCTGACCATCAACGAGCATTGACGGGCCAGCTTCCATATTTGGTCCGCTGCTCTTGTTAGCGACGCGGGCAGCGTTCTGCTCCGCTGCCAGGTACGCCGCGATGCGGCGCAACATGAGTACGTAGCGATCACGTGCATCGTCTACCACTTTTTGCCGCTCTTTGGCTGGTGTGTTGGGCGCGAAGCGCAGCTTTTCATACACGGCTTTCAGATTGCGTTCGTCGTGTAGAACCCCCTCGGTCGTCGAGACCTGGGTGTAGATGCTGATCCAGAAGTCCACATCGTCCTGCAACGCGGCGGGCCGCGGGATCGAGGATGCCTGCGCCGGTGACGAGTCGCTCGGCTGAGCGCGAGTTGGCGCGGCGGTCAGCGCCGCGATGGCGAGCAACAGGGCGGGCATCGCAGTTGCGAGGAGAACCGTTCGTTTCATGGCTACCGAGGCTCGTTTGCAGGGTGAGTCAGTTGGTCGCGCAGAATCGCCATCATTATGTCGCACTGCGCGCCGCGATTCAGCGTCGACAATTTTGACAAGTTCGCGCGACAAGTACACGTGACATATCCCTCACCCTCGGGAATTGATCCACGATAGCGACGAAAATCGCCAAGTCGGCGGGTGATTTCAGCTTGCACGGCTTAATGTTAAAGCGCCGAGCGGCATGGCACGTGCTTTGCTCTATCTCCAGTGAGCTGGCCCTGGATGGGCCACCAATAAGAACGAGAGACACTCCTCCACAAGCAAGCGACCAACTGCCCCGCCGTCAAAAGCGGGGCTTCTTTTTTTGGTAACGTGGTCGGGATGCGTTGTTCAGGCGGGCAAGCGTTCGAAACATGTCACCTTGTCCAATTCACTGTCCCAGTTTGCTTTGCTTGCCATGAAGAGGTGGCCCTGGGGCCTGATTGGTACAGCAGAGTCCAGGCTGCCCGCGGGAACAACCACGAGATTGATTTCCTTCAGCCAATACGGAAGAGCGGAGCCGCAATTGGAACAGAAGCTTCTTCGATGAAGCGTATCTGGCAGTTTGAACGTACTAACGAGATCCTGGCCACGCAGCCAGTCTATTTCCGCGGTGGTCGAGAACAGGTTGGCCGCATTGGATGAACCAGTGTCTTTGCGACAATGTACACAATGACAGAGGAAGAATTTCTGGAAGTCGCCGTGAACTTGGAACGCGACCCGACCGCAAAGACAGGACCCCGCATGACTCATAAGTGGCCCTCTTGCTCCAGCGATTCATTGTTCCGTCGGAGCGCTTCAGCAGATGCGCGCGGTGCGTGCAGTCTCAGGTCATGATCGTGGTGTTTCATTGCGTGCAGCCATTGTCGAAGAAGCCCGCACGTCAGCCACACGAGCCTGTTAGGCGCCAGTCTGGCACGCAGCATCGCACCTCGCTAGAGCGAAGACGTCCGGAGCCGCGCGGCAACCAATCCGGTGGCGGCGCCGAGATCCCAATCCGCCAAGAGCAAACCTTCCTGCCCATACAGCTGAAAACACGGCAACGTAACATCCGGGCGCGCGACTGCAGACGTGGTTCCGGCAGCCTCGCAAGCGCAGTTCACCGACGCGACGTAGCGTGTATTCTCCGCCGCCCGACACAATACGGCCTTTTCGTGCAGCGAGCTTTCACGGTCGGCGAATGTGAGTGGGCGATAGCGCCTGGGTTCAGCGACCTGTGCATGTGGGTGAAACACGACCTGAGCACCACGGCGTACCGACCATCGCACGGTCTAGGGATACGGCCAGCCCTCGTGGCAAATCACCACAGCGAAAGTGAACGGGCCAGACATGAAAACTCGACGTTCTGTCCCGCTTGCAGGTTAGGTCGCTTCTTCTGACAGATCGATCTGCACCTTATCCTGCCACCCCGCGTTGGCGCCCGTCGCAGGCAGTACGGATTCCTGTGGTGTCGCAGGGATGCGGAGATCGGCGAGAGTCGCTAACTCCGACGTTGCACGTAGGCGTGTGCCGCGCCACCAACCACCAGACAAGCCAGGGCAGCGGTGTCGGCCATGCAAACGCGTGCAACCTCAGCGTTGTAACCTCCGACCGACCAGGCTAACAACAGAAACGAGACTACGCTGACGAAACCAGCCATGAACGCGACCGTTTGAAATACGGGCCGAAAGGCAGCGAAGATAAAGAAGATGCCAAGGAGACCAAAGAGCACAGCACGATGGCGCATGAGGATGGCCAGGTTAGGCTCGCTGAAGGACAGGCCGTAGAGCGTGGCGAGGCGTCCACTCCCGAGCACGCCTGAGAGTGGCAGCAAGTGGATCACACCGACGACGACAAGCATCGCTGTTACCAGATTACGCATGAACATCGACTCCCAAGCGGGCCAATTCTCGAAGTAAGCGGCGCGCAGGCATCACGCGACCTGCTCACGCTGCATTATCAGAAGGTCAAGCGGCTGCGGATCGACGCCCAGTATCGTCAGGATCCCATGAGCCTGACCGCGGTGGTGCGTCTGATGATTGAATAGATGAGCAAGGATCTCACCGCGTTTTTGCGTTTGCGGCGTGCCGCTTAGCGTTCGGTAGTCCAGCATCCTCTCGAAACTCGAATCGGCAAGCCCTGCAACGTAGCGGATGATGCGTTCGTCTTCCTGCCGGCGAGCCACCGCCAGCGACGCCAAATCATCGCAGGTTATCGCGTCGAGTGCCTCCGCATGATCTCCTGTGCCGGTCAAACGCCGCATCCATATCCGGTCGGCTGTCAGCAAGTGGTTGAGAGTTCCGTGCATGCTCTTGAAGTATGCACCGACGTTGCGTCGATAAAGCTCATCGGACAGCGCGCCAGCCATGCGATACAGGCGCGCGTTCGCCCACCCGTTGTACTGCGCCATCATTGCGAAATGTGCTTGCATGATTTGTCAGGCGGCATTTGCAGCCAGCGCTATGAGTATTGCTACGCCGGCCAATCCGACCCAACCGGATGGCGGCCTCTCGTGCCGATCAGGACCCACGTTGCGCGGCGCAGCCTGCTAAAGATGAGAATCTCACCAAGGACCGCATGCACCAAGCCGATCAGCACGGCAAGGGCAGCAAGCCACCTCGCCCGCAACAGGTTCGGAAAGTTCGCTTCGCGCTTCTTGCCCGGAAGGCAGCAGTGCACCCCGCAAGTTTCCGGAATACCTCGAAGAACTGTGGTCGGCAAGCTGTTTGGCCGATCGTCCAAATCGCCAAGCGCAAAACTCAGCGCCTTGAACCAGTGCGACGCCAGGCTCGACAAGAGAGCGAGCCGAGGCATAAAGCTGTGGCGAGCAGACATCGGGCGACTGCAACGACAGGGGAACGAGGCGGCGCGATGACACGCGCCGCCTCCGAATCCACTGAAACCGGCGCTGATGACGTTCGAGTTCATCAGACTCGCACGAAGTAGGGGATTACCATCAACACCACTCCAACAACGACCATCAGCACTGTGTTGGAAACAAAGTAGGGAAAGGCCATTAGTGCAAGGCCACAAACGAGTGGGACGACCGCCCGCTGCCTCCTGCCATAGATGACGAAACCCAATCCGATTGAGCCGAAGAGCAATCCCCAAAGTAGCCACGACTCACTCAATTTGGCCCCCAGCTCGCGAACAAGGCCAGGCCGCAAGGCGGGTTCGCCGCGCGAGCGAGATTGCGGCGCGATAGGGTCGTCGGCTTCATCGCTGCTTGAGTGCCGTGACTTCGATCTCAATTTTCATTCTTGGATCAGATAGGCCCGCGGCGATCATCATGGCGGCAGGACGCGCCTTGCCGAAGTGCTTCCGCAATACAGGCCAGCACTTCGTAAAATCGGCCGCGTCGGGCAGCACGTAAGTTACACGAACGACATCCTCAAGAGAGGCTTCAGCCTCCTGCAACGCCGCCTTGATATTGCGCAAGCATTGCTCGGCCTGCTCTCCAACACCCGGCGCGATCGTCATCGCCGCGTAGTCAAAGCCTGTCGTGCCAGAAACGAAGACCCACGGATCTTGCCGTACCGCGCGGCTGTACCCAATGTCCGCCTCGAATGTAGAACCAGAGCTGATGAGCTGTCGCGTCATTCAATCTCCTGCGCAAGCAACGTTTAAGACCAGCCTGGCGTCCTGAGGCGGCCACAAGATCAGGCTGGTTGGTTCTTCGGCACGATCGATGATGCCACAAAAAACGACCCATTACGTACACGCGACGACATCTGCGCATGCTGCCGGCGGTGCGCGCCGACGCCCGCTGGCATGACTGGTTAGGGCTGAAGTAGCTGTTGCCAGTAGCCTACGTCTACGCCGCGATTCCGCTCGTAGGCAACTTCCTCACAGTACGCAACCTGTTTGAATCCACGGCGGCCTGGCTGCTAACGCGCGCGCAATCGTTGACCGCGCAAGGCTCAGGGACATCTTCAGTTCACCAGACACATGCGCGACGAGCTGCCGACTACATTACCGCAGTTGACTATCCTTGCTACCACGACGATTGATGCCACCCGTGGCAACAGCGTCATCTTCGAAGATGGATTGGCAAGTCACACAAAGTCGCACGCCGGGAACCGCGTCACGTCTAGCCTCTGGAATAGCCGACCCGCATTCCTCGCAAAACCTGGAACTCTCGCCGGACTGAATATTACTCCTCGCCCGCTTCACCGCGTCTTCAACGCTCGCGTCGATTTGTTCCTGCACCGCGCCATCGCGCGTCCAGCCGCCCGCCATATCTGGTTCCTATTCCCAGCAACGCTGATCATCAGGAGTTTACACAACACCGCAGGTCACGGGCGAATGGATCGTTAGCCGCCGGCGCGTTCAGCCGGTTCCTCGCTTGGGATTCGGCCTTGCCGCGCTGCGCAACGACCGGTCCGGCTGCGCCGAACCATACCGGCAAGCTCGCCAGCAACTGCGAGAGCCGCCGCTCTTGTTAGGGCATGGCGGCGAGCGGCGGCCCCAGCGGCAGCCGTCTCAACAACCAAATAAAAACAAGGCAGCCTCGCGGCTGCCTTGTGGAGGCGCACGCCACTTATCCCGTCAGGGCTGGGAACCAGGCGGGGAACCCGGTGATAGCGTGCGAAACCGACTCAGCCGCATTTCGAATCGCCGCAATTGAGGCAGGTCATGCAGCCGTCCATCAACACCATGGCCGCAGTGCTGCACTTCAGACAAAGCTGGGCGCCTTCGGGAAAGTGAGACTTGGCGAAGGCGTCTTGCTGCTTGCTGCGCGCTTCATATTCAGCGCGCTTCTCATCGATGAGTTTCTTCTGATGTTCATCAAGCTCGTGTTTCTTGAGAAGACCGATCGTCTGTAGATGCTTTTCGATGACATAGCCCAGCTCCGCGATGATGGATGGCATGAATTTTCCGCCGGCCTGCCAATAGCCGCCGCGCGGATCGAATACAGCTTTCAACTCGTCGACCAGGAACGTGACGTCACCGCCCTTGCGAAACACTGCCGACACAATGCGCGTGAGCGCAACGATCCATTGGTAGTGGTCGAGATTCTTGGAGTTGATGAATACCTCGAACGGGCGCCGCTGCTCGTGCACGGTACCTTCGTTCAACACGATGTCATTGATGGTCACGTACATGGCGTGATCCGACACCGGCGTCTTGATCTTGTAGGTAGAGCCGATCAGCACCTCGGGACGCTGCACCTCTTCGGTCATACGAATGACTTTGGCGGTGTTGCCATCCTTCGCGCGAATGGCATCGACCTTGGCTTGCTTATCGCCAGCCGGCTTCTCCGCCGGCTTCTCGACGCGATACTTTGCGATCTTCTTGTCTATCTTGATGGCAGCCATTGCTGAGGCGCTCCTAACGATAAAACCAGAACATGAAACTAGAACTTGCCGTAATAACCTTCTTTGAGCGCATCAAAGAGATTAGCGGCGCTGTGACGCTCGCCGTCATACTCGATTTCCTCATCGCCCTTCACCGCGACCTCTGAGCCGTCTTCGAGCGTGAACACATAGGTCGTGTTCTTGAGATCCTCGCCTTTCACGAGCACGCCCTGAAACGCTTCGGGATTGAAGCGGAACGTGGTGCAGCCCTTGAGGCCTTTCTCGTGCGCGTACAGGTAGATATCTTTGAATTCCTCGTAGTCGTAGTCGGTCGGCACGTTGGCGGTCTTCGAGATCGACGAATCGATCCACTTCTGCGCTGCCGCCTGAATATCTACATGCTCGCGCGGCGTGATGTCATCGGCCGTCGTGAAATAATCGGGCAGCTTCTCCGCCGCCTGGGTGGACGTTGGCATCGCGCGTGGATTGATCAACTCGCGATACGCCAGCAGTTCGAACGAGAATACGTCGACCTTCTCTTTCGACTTCTTGCCCTCACGAATCACATTGCGAAAATAGTGATGCGCGAACGACGGCTCGATACCGTTTGAGGCATTGTTAGCAAGCGACAGCGAAATCGTGCCGGTCGGCGCGATCGAAGTGTGATGCGTGAAGCGCGCGCCGATATTCGCGAGTTGGTCGACGAGCTCCGGCGCCACCTCGGCAACCAGCTGCATGTAACGACTGTAGCGCGCGTGCAGGATGCGCCCGGGGATCTTCTGACCAAGCTTCCAGCCGTCCGCGACCATTTCGGGGCGCTTGCGCAGCATTGCGGCCGTGACCATGAATTCTTCTTTCATGATCGGCGCCGGGCCTTTCTCTTTGGCCAGATCGAGCGCCGCTTCCCAGCCTGCGACGGCCATTTCACGCGCGACGTCTTCGGTAAAGCTGACCGACTCAGACGAACCGTATTTCATGCCGAGGCAGGTAAATGTGCTACCGAGCCCAAGGAAGCCCATACCGTGCCGGCGCTTGCGCTCGATCTCGTTGCGCTGCTGCGCCAGTGGCAGACCATTGATCTCGACCACATTGTCGAGCATGCGTGTGAATACCTTGACGACCTCGCGATATTCGTTCCAATCGAACTCGGCGAAATCCGTGAACGGATTCTTGACGAAACGCGTGAGATTGACGGAACCCAACAAGCACGACCCATACGGCGGCAATGGCTGCTCACCACAATTGTGCGCATGCAGGCCATTGGCATCGAACTCATTGATGCCGGGAATCTGCACATCGTATACCGCTTCGACGCCGTCGTTCGCCACGGATTCGACCGTGGCGACGAAGCGCTCACGATTGAGCGCACGCTTGTAGCCCACTAACAAACGCTCGAGTTGCGCTTGCTTGGCGGTATCGCCAAAACCCACGTGCTCCGCAAACACCAGCAGGTTGTCACCCGAGATCACCAACTCATGCCGGGCCCTGCTCGCGGCAATACCCAAGCGCAACAACATGCGCTGCACCCCTTCGAGCACCGACTCATCCGACTGCGACAGACGAACGGACACGCCCGTCGCCTGCGCTCCTTGAACGCTTCCGTCGGCATCGAAGAAACCGCGCAGGAAACCACGGTAGAACTCGCTCGACTCGCGCTCGATTGCCGGCGTGATTACTTTGTGGCCCGGGCGCAGCCCAAGACTGCGCGCCAGATTGGCGATTGCGCTAGAGCGCAGACGATATTCGCCACGCCCCGCTTCGTGCCAACCGGTGAAGTCGGCCGGCTGCGGCAAGGTCTGCGCGGCCACCAAGGCCGCCTCCATCACCGCACGCGGACCATCGACGATCACGTCGCCGTTGCCGACGGCCGCGGGCACCCAGGCCGACAACACGGCGCGTTGGTCCGTGAGCGTACCGTCACCGGCTAACAACCCGACCAGGTAACCCGCAGCGAACCCGGGCTCCTCGGCGCGCGCGCTGCCCCAGGAGGCCGCCAGACGATGATTCTGCAGCAGCAACTGATCGCCCGGCTGCAACTCGCCCGCAGCGCACCATTCACTCGCCACCGACCAACGGGTGAACGATGACACGCGCCGCAGGCGATGATCGGCCGTGAGCCGCAGGCTGTGACCTTCGGCCGTACGGATGCGCACCACGGGTTTGGTCGCGGTCAGGAAGAACCCTGCGTCGGCGCTCGCGTGATCGACGCCATCCACCCGCGCGACGAACGGCCGGCCAACGAGTTCCGCCACCTGCCGCGCACCCTCACTCGTTTGCACCCAGGTATCCGCGGTAACACACGGATTGGTCGCGCGAATCTGTTCACACCACCAGTTGTTGTTCATCTCATTGACGCGGTCGATGAGAATGAACCCTGGCTCGGCGAAATCGTAGGTGGATGTCATGATGACGTCCCACAGACGCCGCGCCGGCAACGTCTTGTAGACCCGGCAGCACACCAGGCCGGATTCGTCGCTGACGTAGTTGCCGTTGGCCGGGCACTCGCGCCAGACAAAGCGGGTCGCGTCGGTGATATCGGGCTGCTCGGCCTCGAACTCTCTGCGCGACAGCGGAAAGGCCAGCTGCCAATCGCGCTCTTCGCGCACGGCGCGCATGAATTCGTCGGTGATCAGGAGCGACAGATTGAACTGCCGCAGCCGGCCGTTCTCGCGCTTGGCACGGATGAACTCGATCGCATCCGGATGACCGATATCGAAGGTGCCCATCTGCGCGCCGCGCCGACCGCCGGCCGATGACACGGTGAAACACATCTTGTCGTAGATATCCATGAACGACAGCGGACCCGACGTGTAGGCACCAGCGCCCGACACGTAAGCGCCGCGCGGGCGCAAGGTCGAGAATTCGTAGCCGATGCCGCAGCCGGCCTTGAGCGTAAGGCCTGCTTCGTGGACCTTGCCGAGGATGTCGTCCATCGAATCGCTGATCGTGCCCGATACCGTGCAATTGATCGTGGAGGTGGCTGGCTTGTGATCGAGCGCGCCGGCGTTGGAGGTGACTCGCCCGGCCGGAATGGCGCCACGGCGCAGCGCCCAGAGGAAGCGCTCATACCACTGTTCGCGCACGCTGGCAGGCTCGACATCCGCCAACGCTCGCGCGACTCGTTTATAGGTGTCGTCCATCGAAGCATCGATCGGCGTGCCATCCTTGGCGCTGAGACGATATTTCCTGTCCCAGATATCGAGCGACGCTTCCTGAAACGGAATGTTGTCGATGTCCTTGTCCGCAAGCTTGATGACGCTGTTCATTTGATCCTAGCACTCCCCCAAACGAGACGTTGCAAGTTGCCCCCTTCATACGTATTCGCGGGGGAAAGAGCGCCGCAGCGCTGCCATCGCGTAGCAGCGCCGCTGAAACGGTTCTTAAGTAGGCGCCCGCTGTCAGACGGCCGCATTCATCCCTCGCCCCCCGCCGTCTCTCCTGCCCTCGTCCGACCGGTTCCCTTTTGCTGTCAGCGAGACACAAGATGTTGTGTTGGGGGGGACTCAGACTAATTACGTGAAATGGACTCGTCAAGCCGTGACGATCATTCGGATGTATAACTTTTCGCTTTGTTTTTCAGAGCTTTAGGCGATTCCGTGCTGTGGAACGCGTGACGATTATTTACCTGCAACGTCGTCGACGCCGCGGCGCGCAGTCCCATATTTTGTGTCCACCGTCACTCAACAGCTCATCCACAGCTTGTTCTATCGGATGCGACGCGATCACGCACGCCATTGTCGGGCGCGCACGTTTTGCAACTGCCACGGTCGATCGACGTCGAGATCCTCATCGAACATGACGCCGCGACCCTGCAGGGGCGTCCAATCGGTGTACGCGCCGACCAGCGGCCCAAGATACGGCCGTGCAACAGCCAGACTGGCTTCGAAATCGAGGTCATCGGCCTCGAGTACGCCGCGCCGGGGCTGACGGATAGCCTGCACGGTGGCGGCCAGCGCGCCGGCCGCAACCTGTAGGCTGGTCGCATTGCACTCCGCGACATGCCGACGTGCCTCTTCGATCGACAGCTGCGAACCAAACCAGTAGGCGTTACGTGCGTGACCAGCTAACAACACACCCAACTCGTCCACACCGGTTACGATTTCGCGTGTCATGACTCGTCGCGACGGCAACATCTGCCAGCCACGGCCCTCGAGCTCGAGCGCCGAAAGCATCGCATCGTCACAGGGGTGGTAGACAAACATGACGGTAGGGCGGTATTCGTCGCGTATCGACAGATAATCCCCGATCGAGAACACTTCATCGTGGCTCAACAGCAGGCCCTGAAAGCCGCCGAGCGACGGCAGCCAGCTGCGCGCGTAGGTGCCGCCGCCGGGTCGCTTGAGATAGACCGAACCGCAGCCTTTGCGGTGCCAGTGCGCGCCTATGGGTAGCCGACGCTCGGCGGTACCAAGTGACAGCTCAGCCGGCTGCATCAGCTCGTCGACGAAGCCATCGATCGACCAGGTGTTGACGAATTCGCCGGGTCGTTTCGGACGATCCGACGCCTGTGTGTCGCGCTCGGAAATCTGAATCAGCGTCACGCCGAGATCGCGCGCGAGCGCCGCCCAGTCTGCTCGCTCGGTCGGCACGGCGCGTTCGAGGCCAAGCGCCGCGTTGAGATCGAGCAAAGCGTGCTTGACGAAGTGGGACACCATGCCGGGGTTTGCGCCGTGATCTACAATTGCGGTGGGCGTGTCAGTGCCGAGCCGCCGGCCGAGCTTCACCATGCGTTCCCGCGCGAGATAGTTGGTCCGTTCGCGCACCGGTAACATCGGGTTGTCGAATATGCCGGGCCACGGTTCGATCGACGTATCTACGTACAGCACCCCTCGCTCGGCACACCATTCGACAAGATCGACACTCGAGACGTCGACCGACAGATTGAGCAGCAGATCGCCAGCGCGAACATACTGCTGCAGCAGCCGATCGTAATTCGCCGGCTTGAGAAAACAGTGCACGAAGCGCGCGCCCACGGCTTGTGCAATACCTCGCCCGCGCTCGTCAGCCGACAACACGATCACGCTGTTGGGCGCGGTCCGAATGTGGCGATT
>Ga0138256_10002120_pt1 | contig 21352 bp, 14 predicted proteins | sample KNB2016incub_MG_FD_105486 | JGI IMG/M metagenome (GOLD analysis project Ga0138256, IMG submission 105486) | Active sludge microbial communities from wastewater in Klosterneuburg, Austria - KNB2014incub_MG | ecosystem: Engineered > WWTP > Activated sludge > Unclassified | place: Austria... | reverse complement strand
CCGGCGGCTCGCTGCGCAACAGTCGATGCCTCGATGCGGTACCTTAAAGGAAATCCGAAACCCGCGCCGATCCCCGCGAATTCATCATGGCATGGATGCAGCACAATGGACGCAAGTTCGACATCGCGCCCCAAATCAACTTCCACCCATTTTTCAACGTCGGCAGATTCGGTGATCTGGCTGTGATATCCATACTCCGGACGCTTCGTGACGGGCACGGCACGGGGAGTGAGCGTCTTGATCTGTTCCTCCAGCACCGCCAGTTTCTCGCCACCCTCCTGACGAATGGCCGCGTCGAGTTCCGCGAGTTCCTTTTGAGCCGCCGCTTTTTGGTCTGTCAATTCGCGTCGCTCCTGTTCAATGGTCGGGTCAGTGTCGTACGGTCGTTCAGCACGATCAACCGCTGCAAAAACAGACTGCAGACTGTAATAATGCTGCTGGGTAAACGGATCAAACTTATGGTTGTGACACCGCGCGCACTGAATCGTTGTGCTGCAAAACGTGTTCAAAGCTCCGGTGACCATGTCGTCACGATCCAGATTTCGCGCTACCATGCCATCGATCTTGCTCTCCGGCACTTCGACATGTCCGATAAAATCCCATGGCCCAGCGGCAATGAAGCCAAGTCCCAGAATTCCTTCCGGATCGCCGGGGAATAGTACGTCGCCAGCAAGTTGTTCCTCGATAAAACGAGCGTATGGTTTGTCGTCGTTGAAAGAGCGAATCACGTAGTCGCGATACGGCCAGGCGTTTGGCCGCAGCTTGTCTTTGTCGTAGCCACACGTGTCGGCGTAGCGAATAACATCCAGCCAGTGCCGCGCCCAGCGTTCGCCATAGTGCGGCGATGCAAGCAGGCGTTCGACGACTCGTTCGTACGCATCCGGCGATGCATCGTCAATAAACGCCGTGAGTTCCTCCGGAGTCGGAGGCAACCCGATTAGATCAAATGTGACACGACGCAGCAGTGTCATTCGATCGGCCTCGGCAGACGGCTCCAATCCATGTTCGCGGAGTTTACTCAGAACAAACGCATCGATCGGCGTGCGAATCCACTGTCTCGCCACGACGTCCTCGAATTCCGGCGGCAGCACGGAAGCCATCGGACGCAGCGACCACCAGTCGAAATCATCCACCACGGGCTCGGCCAACAGGAAATCCGTCGGCCATTCCGCTCCCGCCGCAATCCATTGTCGCAGGGAATCGACGTCGGCTTCCGTCAGTGGATCACTGTCTTTCGGCATCAGCGGTGCAGTGCCATCCGCATCCGGCAGCAGCACATCCAGCAGGTGACTTTCCGCAGGCTTGCCAGGAACAACAAAGCCTGACTCCAGCAAATCGGTTTTCGACTGCAGCGAGAAGTCGGCCTTGCGATCATTGTCGTTATGGCAACTCAAACATCGTCGTTCGAGAATTGGCACAACCCTCTTCAAAAACAGCTCATCCGCGCGTGCCGCCACGATGTTCGTCACAACGATAAGTGCGAGCAATGAATGGACGGCGATGAAAAACAAAAATCTGGCGGGAGGCGTTCGCATGTGGATTCCTCAAGGCGAATCAGGGCGGGATATTGTGTGGCGGGAAATTATTTTGTTACCCAATATGATGCTTCAGCATAACGCCAAACGACAAATCTGCCGACCGTCATTCACACAAAACGGGGCCATCCGCAAGTTTCGAGCCTGGAAGGCAAAAGCGGAATACCTCGGTTACCGCACGGGTTTTGGAAAATCTAAAACAAATTTTTCGCAATTCGCGCCCGAAATCAAGGCGTATGGCGATCTCTGGAATTGAAGGACATTTCATGAATTTTCCGAGCGATCATCGAGACCATTTGTTACACGCGGCTCGCGGCGGAGACGACGACGCGCTGGGTGAACTGATTGAGAACTTTCGGCCAATGTTGCGGGCTGAAGCCGCGCGATCATTGACAGACGTTCAGGGGCGACTGGATGCGTCGGACGTTGTTCAGTTGACATGGTGGTCGGCGTTTCGCGCGTTTCCACACTTTGAAGGTGATGTGACGGCGTTCGTTGGCTGGCTGAAGAATATCCATGAACGAAATCTTCGTGACGCAATTCGGGACCAGCGGGCTGACAAGCGAGACATTGGAAAAGAAGTCACGCCGTCGTCATTAGCTCCGATCGTGCGGGCGAAACTGACGTCACCGAGCCAAAAGTTGATGCGGAAGGAGCAACAAGAGCAGATCGATCGATGTCTGTTGCAACTGCCCGCTGCACAGCGAGAGGCGCTGCGGTTGCGGTTTCAGGAAGAATTGCCGATCGCTGAAATTGTTCAGCAAATGGGACGAAGCGAGACTGCTGTAGCGGGCCTACTGAAACGAGGTCTGAGTGGACTTCGGGCGTTGATGAATGAATGAAGGAAAGACTCCCGACCCTCTGCTTATATCTGAGACCAATAAACGCTTTTTGAAAGCAATCGAAATGAAGATGAATCTAAGCCTGAAAACTGGTAACTGGAATCGTGCTGTCGTTGCTGCATTCGCACTGACTCTTTTGCACAGCGTATGCGGATCGAAAGTTTTCGCTCAGGCAGGCGACACTGTTGATGGTGCAGTTTGGCGTTTCAAAATCACACCGAAATTCCCGCGACAGGAGCCAGTCTTTGGTCAGTACAGAATCTCGAATTACCAAATCTTCATCAAAGACGACCCAAAGGACAAAGAATTCACAAGAGAAGTCGGCAAAGCGACTCCGAATCGACGCACGAAAGTCACAACGGTTGTTTTTAAGGAACTGCGTGTCTTTGAAAAAAGCGAGAAGGGAAGCAGGCCGCGCATCTCGAAAGCTGTCACTGCTGGCGGGGCAAAAGTGAAGATGGACGAAGTCTTCGAATGGTCTGGTCTGTTTATCGATTCAGAAGGACGCCATTGGGATTTCAAATGCTCACGTGTGAAGGAGTAACACGATCTTGCATTTAGGCGATCGGCAGAAACCGGCCTGCCGAATATCGATCGTCGCCTAAAGGAATCCGACCTGGGAGAGGTCGGACGACGTAGGTAGATCTGTCCTCAGATCTGCATCCTTCGACGTGGTTAATTCGCAATGGATCGCTCGATTCGCAGATTTGCAGATGGTAAATCTCGCCCGCCGATCACCTCAACGCCAAATATCGATTTTCTATCCAGCGTAAGAATGTCAGAAAAATATCGCCATGAACCAGCCTTCACCATCTGCAGATCCCGAAAAAGACCAACGCCTGAACGCAGTCCTCGCGGAATACCTGAAACGCAAAGACGCCGGGAGGCCCGTGAACCAGAAGGCGCTGCTTGCTGCGTATCCGGACCTATCCGATGCTTTGCAATCCTGGTTCGACGGCGAAGCCCTGATGGCAGGAGGTGTTCTGGCAACGACGAAACTTGGCAAAGTGCCACCTCGTTCAAGTGTCCGGGAGACGGTCAGGCCGAGTACATTGGCATCCGACACAGCCTCAGAATTCTCACCCCGCATGTTCGGTCGCTATCAATTATTGCGACCGCTGGGCGAAGGCGCGATGGGAAGCGTGTTTCTGGCAAAGGATACGACGCTTGATCGACAGGTTGCATTGAAAGTTCCAAAATCCGAAGGCACGGGCAATGCCGAGTTCATGCAGCGGTTTACGCGCGAAGCAAAAGCGGCGGCGGCACTGAAACACCCGAATATCTGCAGCGTCTTCGACACTGGTGAATACGAAGGAACCGCATTTATCACGATGGATTTTATTGACGGTGTTCCACTGTCAAGGTTTATCGGTTCAAGCAAACTGCAGTCGCTTGAAAGCATTCTGCGAATGTTAAAGACGATCGCGCAGGCCATTGAACATGCTCACAGCAAAGGTGTGATTCATCGAGACCTGAAGCCCGGCAATATCCTCGTGGACGAAGATTTCAATCCAGTCGTCACGGACTTCGGCCTGGCGCGTCGCGTGGAGTCCTCTGATGAATCGCGAATCACGCAGGAAGGGCTACTGATCGGAACGCCCGCCTACATGGCTCCTGAACAAGTGAAGGGCGAGCAGGCCAAAGTCGGAACCGCGAGCGACATTTATTCGCTCGGCGTGATCTTCTTCGAAATGCTGACCTGTCGGCTGCCGTTCGAAGGTAAAATCTCAGAACTGCTGGCGAAAGTTCTCCGTGATGCTCCGCCGATTCCCAGCAAGATCCGAATAGATCTTCCCGAGGACGTTGATGATCTTTGCCTGAAGATGATGCAGAAACTTCCCGGGCATCGATACGGTTCGATTACGGACGTCATTAAGGCGATCACTCTGCTGCAAAACAAGCTTAAAGACGTTCCTGCGGCACCAAGGCCGAACGCGCAGCAACAATCACCGTTTCAAATCCAAAAAGCTCATATCGAGCTGATGTTGAAAAAAGGACAATACGCCGCCGCGATTCAGGATCTGGAAAAACTGGCCGCCGAGAAATCTCCCGGCGCGAAAGTTGTCGGCGAATGGGCTCGCAAGACTCTGATCACGGCTCGTGCAGAATCAAAAGCTCTGAGTCCCGCCGGACTGGCGGCGTTATTGCAAACGGCTGAGCAGATGTTTCAGAAGTCCGATTATCTCGGCTGCATTCAGTTGCTGGAAGACGTTCCCGCTTTGCGCCGTACCGAAGGTATGGAGGACTTGGTAAAGAAAGCCCGCAAACGTGAAGCTGATGCGGAAGAATTGCTGGCTGACATCAAAGATCTTGAGCATCGTCAGCAAGTCGATGGGCTTGAACCGCTCGTGAAGCGCTTTCTGAAACTCAAACCCGGAAACTCTTACGGAAAGCGTCTGCTGGCAGCACTTCAATCATACAGCAAAACCCCAGCGTCGCGACGAACCTACCGTTACGACAAAGGCCGCCTGCAAGCAATGCCGGAACCGAGTTTTGTGAAACAATGGGCGGTGCTTGGGTCGCTGGTTTTCGTGCTCGTGTTTCTGTTGGTTTATTCGTACGTCATTTTCTACCTGAAGAGTGGCAATCAAACTCTCGCGGTACATGTGGACGATGAATGGTTGCGTGAACAAGGCGGCGAGGTGACTCTGCTGGTTGACGGCAACAGTCATACGATTTCAGCGAAGTCGGCTACAGGAGAAGATCTCAGCGTTGTTGTCACTCTGGGGGAGCACACGTTTTCGGTGAAGCATGGAGACACAGTCGTGCATGATCCACGGACGTTTCAGATTGAGAAAGACGGACGTCGAATCCTGCAAATCACAGCAACAGATATGCAGCTGACTCACTCTAGTACCGAGCCGCCAGTGGGTTCCGAAACTGTTGCGAAAGACGTTCCTCGATCGACAATGACTCCCATCGTATCTGATGTCGGCGAGTGGACTTCGCTGTTCGATGGTGCTGACGTTAGTCGCTGGTCAACGCTTGGGCCATTCACGGTTAGGGACAGGTTGCTGATAGCCCATGGAGGCAGAGCAAATGCTGTCTCTCGCGAAGAATATTCAGACTTTGAACTTGAAGCGGATTGGAGAGTTGGGCCTGGGTCGAACAGTGGCATATACTATCGGGAACGTGCCAGCACTGCTGTTTTAGCTGGGAACGAGTTTCAAATCAGCGGCGCTCAACCTGAAAACAATAAACTCATCGCAGTTGCCGGAGCGTTGTACGGAGTGGTCCCTGCGACCGAAGACGCCTCTTTGCCTGTTGGAATCTGGAATACCGCACGAATCATTTGTCGCGGCACAAGTGTAGAACACTGGCTGAATGGTCGACAGGTGGCCGCTTATGATACGAAGAGTGCCGAATGGAAACGACAAATCAACGAATCCATCATCTCAGAGGATCGAACGAGTATTGGCACACGGCTTAAAGGGCACATACTTCTGCAGGGCATGACGGGAGAAGTCGCTTTCCAGTCCATTCGGATTCGAGAACTAAAAGCCACAGCAAATTCCAACACGTCGCCGCTTACCGCCATGGATCCGTCAGCCTCCGAGGCTTTACCCCCATTGGCGATCGCCCCGTTTAATGCGATCCAGGCAGCTCAACATCAGCAGGCGTGGGCCACGGCAATCAATCAGCCGGTTGAGATTCAGGACAGCATCGGGATAAAACTGCGACTCATCCCTCCGGGTGAATTTTCGATGGGATCTCCTGACAGCGAAAAGGACCGAATGCAAACCGAAGGACCTGTACATCGTGTTCGTCTGACACGGCCGTTTTATATGGGAACGACCGAAGTGACCCAGTCTCAATGGTGCTCGGTGATGGGTACTCGACCATGGGAAGGCGACAAGTACGTGATAACGGGCGATCGTTTACCGGCCGCCGATGTGGACTACAACGACGCAGAAAAATTCTGCGAAGCATTAAGCCAAAAAGAAGATTTTGTTTACCGGCTTCCCACAGAAGCTGAATGGGAATACGCCTGCCGAGCGGGCACATCCACCATGTATGCGAATGGCATTGATGCTGAACAACTTGCATCGATTGGCAACGTCGCTGACGCCGCAGCGTTAGCGATGTTTCCAGACTGGCGCTGGGCCATTGCGACCAGCGATGGATACGCGAAGGCGGCACCGGTCGGTCAGTTCCTGCAGAACGATTTCGGCCTGCTGGATATGCAAGGTAACGTAGCGGAATTTTGCCACGGCATGTTTGATGAAGCTGGCTATGGTGCTCATCAAGGCATAGTGGTTGATCCTCAATTCAATACCGGTTCCGATCTCTGTGTGCTTCGCGGCGGCTCGGCCTACGATAGTGGAGGGTGGTGTCGGATTGCCGCACGCAACGCCAAACCACGTCCGTTTCGCGCATGGACTCAGGGATTTCGTGTCATCCGCGAAATCAAAAAGGATCTGGTGACACTTGGCTTGTCTCAAAACCAAACGACTGACTTGGACCGTATCGCCACCGGCACCTGGCTGCCTCTGGTAGATTCCAGCACCCCGCTGCCAGACCCGGAGAGAATGAAGTTTAACAACGGAGTCCTGGAACTTGAGACTTCAATCATACTTCCCAAACTCCAGGTCCGCGATGTCATTGTACGGGCAGAAGTAAAAAAAATATCCGGTCAAAACCTGGGAATTACGATCAGGCACTCTCTAGGTAAGGAATGGACACAGGCCTACGCGGCTTGGTTTAATGGGACACAATCCGACGGCGGAGATTTGTTTGGAATCGCGAAAGCGATGCAGACGTCAGTAAGTCTTGCTGCGGGAAACGCAGGCTATTCGTTCGAACCGGACCAGTTTGTCGATATGGCAGTATCAGCAATAGGAGATCAGATTAGTCTCTTTGTCGAAGGCAAGAAGGTCTTTTCAGTTACCGACGCTGATTATGGGACTGGCGCAATTGCGCTGGGGGCCTTTCGAGGCGGTAAGGCGTTGTTCCGAAATGTTCGATACCAGACGCTCGATCCAGGCGGCGTGACGGCCACAGCCATTGACGAATCGACACCATCCGCGATTCCTCGGCCGCACAATGACTCGCTAAAACACTTCTCGCAGATCGACAGTGCCACGAAGGAAGAACTTGTCACGTGGAGCAAGAGTCTGCCGAACAGGCTTTGTCCGAATTGGATTTCGATACAGCCAACACGTGGCGAGCCACTCTTTCATGCTGTGGCGCTCGAACCTCGCTATCCGATCGAATGGAGCCTTGAGTTCTACGACACAAACAAGAACAACGATATGGAGACGTTCGAAAAACTCAGGTTCGAGCGATCTATTGAAGTATTTAACATGTACAAAACCGGCGACACGTTCGAAAGGCTGACTGTCTGGTCGCAAGGCCCTTCGACAGTCTGGTGGCATGGAAGCAGCGACTTGGTCACCCAGAAAATTCAAGAGGCATCGCAACAGCATCAAGGCCAAAATTCGACACAAGCCACTTTGCTGCCACGATCACTTCCTGGCCACGACAATTACTATTCCGTCATCCTGAATTGGCGGCCTTATGGAGAGGTTCATACCGAATTGTCACTCAGCTACGACGAACTCGTGGCAAAGGTTGACGAGTATCAAAGTAAGGGCTGGCGGCCTCATATCGTAGACTCTGTCCTCTACACGACGCCGCACAAGTTTCTTGCGGTTTTCGTGGATAATCCGCGAGGTGAAAAATGGGACTTCTCACCCCGATTGTCGATCAGCGAGTATCATCAGAAGTTGTTGGAGGTGGATGCAAACGGCGGTCGGCCTCGTTGTGTTTATTCGAAGTATTCAGCGAATAGAGAAATGTTTTATGGTGTCGTTTGGGACTATCCATAGAAGGTTGCTCTCGATCAGCAGTGAAGGTACTACAGACTTGGCGGGCGGGAGAAAAAAATCGGCCACGGATGTTACCACGATGAAGGAATTCGACCTGGGACAGGTCGAACTACGTAGGCAGATCTGTCCTTAGATCTGCATCCTAGTAACACGGTTGAAGGGAATTGGCCGGGGGGCTTGTAGACTCGACGAAGATAACTCGGGGCTCGCTGATTCGAGCCCAAACGCAAAGGCATCCTTTCATGTTCAGAATCAGTTTCGACCAGGATTCAGTTTCTTCAATTGCACTTCCCTCCGACACCGCCGTCCTAATCGGGCGATCGGATTCGTGTCATTTGCGAGTCAAAGACCTTTCGGCTTCGCGAGTTCATTGTCGCGTCATTTCTCACGATGGGCGTGTTACACTTTATGATGCCGGAAGTCGCTGGGGTACGTTCGTCAACGGCAAGCGAGTCTTCGCCGAATGTGACCTTCTTCCAGGTGATCAAGTTCAAATCGGTTCAACAAGTCTCCAGTTGATTGAGGTCCAGCAATGAATGCGCCAGCGCCGGCCGAAAATGATGACCGCGATCAGAAACTTAACGCTGTGATTGTGGACTACCTAAAGAAAAGAGATGCGGGCAAAGCCGTCAGCCGACGCGCGATCTTGAATGCGTATCCGGATCTCGTCGATGGACTGCGATCCTACTTCGATGGCGAAGCGATGCTGGCCGGTGCCGAGTTCGCCCCCACGATACTGAATCCAAACGCGGCAAGGGCCGACGCACGCGATACGCTGCCGCCGGGAATGGTTGAGTCCGACACGGCTTCCGAGTTTTCGCCGCGAACGTTTGGGCGATATCAGTTGCTTCGCCCTCTTGGAGAAGGCGCAATGGGGAGCGTGTTCCTGGCAAGGGATTCAGTTTTGGATCGTCAGGTCGCACTCAAGGTTCCGAAGTCGTCTGGCTCTGGCAACGTGGAATTCATGGCACGCTTCGCCCGTGAAGCGAAAGCGGCGGCGGCTTTAAAGCATCCGAATATCTGCAGAGTTTATGATGCCGGCGAATTCGAAGGAACGGCTTTCATCACGATGGATTTCATCAACGGCGTTCCACTGTCACGCCATATCGGCTCCGGAAAGCTGCGATCTCTCGACAGTATTCTGCGAATGCTGAGAATCATCGCTGACGCCGTTGGGCACGCTCACAAACACGGCGTCGTTCATCGCGATTTGAAGCCAGGGAATATCCTCGTTGATGCCGACCTCAATCCTCATGTGACAGATTTCGGACTCGCGAGACGAGCTGAAGCATCGGACGAATCGCGACTCACGCAGGAAGGACTGCTGATTGGAACGCCGGCTTACATGGCTCCCGAGCAGGTGATGGGCGAACAGGCAAAGGTGGGGCCTCAGAGCGACATCTATTCGCTGGGCGTCATCTTCTTTGAAATGATGACCTGCCGCTTGCCGTTCGAAGGCAGCATGGCCCTGATGCTTGCCAGGTCTCTGCACGATGCTCCGCCAGTTCCTGGAGAATTCCGGAAAGACCTTCCGAAAGGCTTCAACGTCGTATGCCTGAAAATGCTGAACAAGCTCCCCCAACACCGGTATCAGTCGATGTCCGACGTGATTCAGGCCATTGATCAGCTGCAGGAAGAAATCCAACAGTCACCCGTCAGTGATCCGCCCGGTGCTCAGCAGTGTTCACTGTTCCGAAACCAGAAGACATTGCAGCCGATGCCGGAGCCTGGCTTTCTGAAGCAATGGCGTGTCCTTGCGGGCCTGACCTCTCTTCTGGTGTTTCTGTCTTTATCTTTTTATGTCATCTTTTATCTGAAAAGCGGGACTCAGTTGATTGCTGTCCATGTCGATGACGAATGGCTTCGACAGCAAGGTGGCGAAATCACGCTGCAGGTCGATGGTGAGACTCACACGATTTCGGCTAAGTCCAGGACTGAAGAAACACTGTCCTTCGGCGTGACTCTGGGACAGCACACGTTTTCCGTGCGACATGGTGACACCGTGGTGCATGATCCTCGGACATTTGAAATTAAGAAAGGCGGCCGCAGTGTCGTTTCCATCACCGCCACCGATATTCGACTCGAAAACAGCGTGTCCGGACTTCCCACACCAATGACAGACCAGTCGAACGCTGGGTTGGTGGTGGACCCGACTGCAACCACACCATCGACTGCCGGTACACCGATGATGGCAGGGACCAATGGACAGAATGTCAAAACTGAAAGATCACCCACACCGACACTCGGCAAACCGGCGAAAAACATCAACGAAATGAATTACTCGTCGCAGATTGACGGAGCGACCAAACAGCAGCTGATTGCCTGGGCTGACGACCTGCCGGAAGGACTGCGACCTCACTGGATTTCCGTTCGTCCAACAGCCACGGCTCCCTTGTTTGATGCCGTCGCCAGTGTCTCGCCAGACCGTGGGGACTGGAGTCTGGAATTCTACGACACTCAAAATCCGGAACGCGAGACCGCCTTCGGAAACGACCGCTTCGAGCGAAGTTTGGAAATATTCAACGTTTACAAGAATCCGCAAGCCTACGAAAAACTGGCTGTCTGGACCAACGGCGATTCACTGGAATGGTGGCATGGCAGCGAAGGATTTATGACCGAAAAGATCAGTGAGTACGCAATCCCGCCTGCGGGCACTGATGCTGCGCCCATGATGCTGACGCCCCTGTCTCTGCGAGGCTACGAACAGGCGTTCGCGGTCGTTTTCAAGTGGCAGCCATATCGCGGCGTCGAAACCTTTCTGAGACTCAGTGACGACGAACTGGCCAAAAAGGTGGAAGAATATCGAATGAAAGGATGGCGTTTGCATCTGGTGGATTCCGTGCGAGACAGTGCTCTGCCAACGTCCATGGCTGTCTTCACAGACGCCGCCAATAGCGACAAGTGGGAATTTTCACAGCAACTGACTGTCGATGAATATCATCGAAAACTTCTGGAAGTGGATGCTCAGGGCGGACGGGCTCGCTGTGTTTATTCCCGCGACGAAGACGGCAAAATACTCTACACCGCTGTCTGGGACTATCCCGCCAAACCGCAGGCGATGCCAGCACCTATTGCTGATGACGATTTCCAGGCAGTGGCACCGTTCAATTCGGTTCGGGCCCAAAAATATCAGCAGGCCTGTGCAGCGCATCTGAAGCTGCCCGCCGAATTTACCAACTCGATCGGAATGACGTTTCGTCTGATTCCGCCAGGGACATTCACCATCGGCTGTTCGGCTGAAGAAATCGCCACATCCAAACAGTATCTCTATACTGAATATGAATCCGACCGTCCGGCACGATGCGATTCAGAAGGCCCGCAGCAGGTGGTCACGATCACCAAACCGTTTTATCTTGGAATCACCGAAGTTACGCAGCAACAGTTTCAGATTGTGATCGGCCAGAACCCTTCGTCCTATGCAGAAACTGGAAGCAGCCAGAACATGGTTACGGGAATGGATCGATCCAACGCTCCGGTGGAAGACGTTACGTGGATGGGTACGTTGGAATTCTGCAACCGTCTGACTGAACATGAAAAACTGGAATCGGCCTATCAAATTACGCCGCAATTGATCAGTCAAACGGGCACAGGCGGCTACCGTTTGCCGACTGAAGCCGAATGGGAATTTGCCTGTCGCGCCGGCACAACCAGCCGCTTCTCCTGCGGAGACACTGCATTGCTGCTGCAAAAGCACGGATGGTTTGTCGATAACAATTCGAGCGAACTGCCGTCTGAAGTCGGGAAACTGGCCCCAAATCCCTTCGGACTTTACGACATGCATGGCAACGTCTGGGAATGGGTTCACGACTGCTGGCGACCGGACACCTACAAATCATGGACGGGCTCTGCAGCCGTCGATCCTCGTATGGACACTTCATCGGTTGATCGGCGAGTCATCCGGGGTGGAGATTTTTTCCTCGCGGAAGAAGAAGCTCGTTCCGGCTGTCGCGACTGTTACTCACACGATTCCTGCTTTCATGATGTGGGTTTCCGAGTCGCACTGTCAGTGGATGCAGTCCGGCAGCTGCTGACGCAGAAGCAATAACCATCAGTTCAGGTTCCATGTGGATGACTGAACAACCTGGTAACGGATTTCCGGTCGATTGTTACTCAGACAAAACTGAGCCATCCGCCGGTTTGCGACGCAGCATCCGAGCCACAATCATAGACTCCATTGAAGGGCAATGTGCCCACGCCGTTGGCGTTAAACACGCGGCTTGTTTAGCCTCCACGCCAACGGCGTGAGTGCCACTGGCACAGCATTGCAGAACAAGCCACGGGCCATACGATACGCATTCACGCCATGTGCCGGGGAAATTGCGACCGGCAATCATCTACTACATTGAAGGACATGCGCCCACGCCGTCGGCGTTGGGGTTAAACAGGGGAGGATCGTGATGGTTCATGCATATCATGTCATCTTCGTGACCTACGGAACGTGGCTTCCAAACGATCCACGTGGATGATGGTCCGATTTTGTGGCCGCGTGGGAATTGTTCTACTTCGGCAAGGCCACTTCCGGAATACCGACGGGCTCTTTGAAGGATGGTCCGGAAGTGGCCGTTCAGCGGTCACATATTCAGCGAAAACTAAAGTATCCTGCGGTCCAGTTGACGGGAACTCAGTCCGCCGCTGTGGGTGGGGGATTCAACACAGCCATCACGAAGTATCGGCTCGCGATCTGGGCCTGCTCGATTCTGCCGGAACATATTTATCCACAGGGCTGGATGGCGGAACGGTCAGCTACCCCGACTAACCCCTTTAGCCTCCACGCCAGCGGCGTGAGCGCCCATGTGTTGGCGCTGCGGCACAGTCGAGGCAGGTAATGCCGCGCGTCTTGGTGATGAAGACCCCGCTGATCGGTGACATGCAAGGACAAAGCGCCCACGCCGCTGGCGTTGGGGTTAAACATGCTCAGTCATGCAGAGCTCTTGCGGTGATCAGGATCACCACATTTTCGGAATGCGAGTTTTTGCCGACTGAGGATTGCGAGTGGGAAATCATCTTTGTCTTACCATCCACCAACGCCAATTCTGATTCAAAAACCATCTGCCGAATTGCCGAGTTGAGCATTTCGGCCTGCAGGCCGTTTGGGTCCTGCGGGTCTAGGCCAGGATGCTCACCGCGATCAATTCTGGAGTTTTCGAGTTTTACATTCAGCATGATTCGCTCATTCGAATCAATCTTTCCTTTGAGCCTTATCATACCTCCGGAATGCTGCATGGTTAAGTTTGGGATTCGCTGGCCCTGCGCTGCGACTGTGATTCCAGAAATCACAGGCGTCGTCTCTCCGACACTCATCATGACTTCCCGATCCACAATCGTCGATGTTTGAAATTCTCTTCGCCAGATGAGACTCTTTTGAGTCTCAGGATTCTTCAGGAATGCTTCCGGATCGACAACGCCCTCGGGGACTTCCAAGGTGTCCTTCAGTCCGATCATCTGGACTTTCAGATCCAGCATTCGAGGTGCGACAGCCGGTGCCGTTACGGCGTTAGCCGTTGATTCCTGCCAACACAGCAAGGTTGCGCACAGCAGCAGAGTATTCATAGGCGTGACTTTCAACAGAAGAACTCAAGCATGTGGAATGAATGGAACGCAGGTGGACGTTTCAATGGCCGGCAGTAGCAGTGATCACAACAAGCACAGTTTGCCCTGGCAACTTTCCGGTCACGTCAGATTCCAATGTTCGCAACAGGACTGGCTTCCCTGATGCGGCCGCGATGGTTGTGATCATCGAGAATTTTCGAGTGAAAGACTTCGGCACGAGATCTTCGTCCGTTTCTTTCGTCGATTCAGTGACTTCGTCAGGGCGTGAGGAAGAGAGCGTCGCTTCGATGAGGATGCGACCATCCGCCTGAATGGATGGCTGCAGTGCGACGCTCGTTCCGAAAACCTCCTGCACAATGTTTGGTGAAGCGCGCACCGGACTGCGCGCCGTGCCGAAACCGCTTCGAGGTGCAGTCGCTCCGCCAGGAGGACCGCTTGGTGAAGCAGCGTCGGGCGGCCGCCTGAAGTTTGGCTGCATTGTGTAGCCTGACGTCGCCGCCTGCGTGCTTCCAATGGTCATCTTAGCGTTACCTTTGTCCAGTACGCTCAGACGAAACCGCTCAGACCACCGAACTCTCTGCTGCCCACGAAGTGCCGCGACAAATTCCGCAGGGGATTCAATCACCTCGGGGATATCGACCGACGAATCCAGCGCGATCATTGTTACAGACAGCTCAATTTCCCGACGGGGAAACGACTGGCTCGCCGCAGTTCGCTCGGCAACACTTTGGGCCATCCACGCTTCTCTTTGCTCAGGATTCAGGACCGCAAGAAATTTTTGATCCCATTCCGTGTTGAATGCCGCAGTTTGCTCTTGTGTTGCACCAAAGCCCAACTGCGCTGCCGCCTCAGATCGTTGACTGTTCAGCGCGGCAAGTTGTGTCATCTGTTCGTCAGTTAACCCAACATCCGCCGCCACATGCGAATCCATCAAAGTTCGAATCCCCGCTTCTGCCAGATACAAGGATCGCAACCGCTTGCGTTGGCGCTCGTCCAACACGTTCAGTGCCTGCAGCCCGGAACTCACTCGTTGCTTCAGCACGGCCCGGTTCATCTCTTCACGAATCGACATTCTCTCTTCGTCCTTCGCTCCCTTCATCCTCTCAAGGAATGGAGTAAAGAACTCCCTTGAAACCGCCCGTGCGTTCACCGCTTTTTCGACGTTTTGAGTCTGCGTTTCCGTCAAACCCAACTGACCGCGAATGTCTGGACGTCGCAGTAAATCCGACTCGGTCCAGATGCGTGCCTGACCAAAGACCGAAGCGGGTAAAACGGTCAGTAAACCGCCAGCCAGCAGAGTCGAAAGCAGACGGAGGAACCCAGGCAAAGTTTTCATATTGCGTTCCAGGGAACATTGGAAGCTGGCCGGCAGGACAGACCCCGGCAAGGATGTGCCATCAAATTCATGTATTCAGGACGGGGCGTCTGAAATGAATTCGGTTCCAATGTAGCCGGAATGGGTCTTCGCATTCACTGCACAATGATGAGATTCACGCAATTCGCCAAACTACTCGCCGCTCGTGAGCGAGGCGTCTGCAATCTTGCTCTGCACGCGGCACTCGTTCACCAAACCAAATGGCCGTGGCTAAATCAGCTTGGTGGCTGCGACTTCAACAGCGATTCAGAGTTCCTCAAAGCGAAAGTGATGATCGATCCTGCGGCGATGAATCACCCGATCGTGAAAGGCCAGTCAGCAGAATTTTTCGTCGAAGCCGACTGGACAAACCATGATCGCTGCGTCACGGGCCTGCCGGGATTTCAAGTTCTGATGCGGGTGGACGAGAAGACGTACGAACCAGTTCGGGAGTACTTCAAGACACGCGGCGGCAAACCTATGGGCGACGATCACCCAATCGCCTGAATACACGAACCAGAGTCTGGAGGTCGATTCTTCTACATCGAGTTCGGCCATGACCTGCGCACCCTGAGCACGCCTTTTGTGCGCAAACACATCCTTGAAAGCATCCGCTGGACAGTAAAAAAGTGAAGTCTTCACGCATCGAAAACTTGACCGACCGAGATGCTGATTAACGGGTGCCAATGTCTTTCAAATTGAAGACCTGACACGCGAAGCAACATTGAATCTTCTATATTGAAGACAGCCGCACCGGGACGGCCTTCCCAATGTGGCGGCGGCTTGCAGATCGATCGTTCGTGGGTCCAAGACACATGGCACGAAGAGCCTTGACCTCATCGGATTCAAATAATCGCCGCTCAAGATCTTCGTTTCAACTTAGTTTTCTGCGAAGGGCATCAGCCAATATCAAACTGTCGCTTCCTGCGGTTTCAATTTCCTTGAGTCTCACATGAAGTGCCGTCTGGGTCCCGCTTACTGGCTTAAAGCGGTTTTCTACGAATGCCGAGATTTGAATGCCTTGTACCCACGTGGCGCGTTTCAATTCATCGATCGACGTAAGCATTAAGATTAGATTGGCGTCTACACTAGATAACTGAGCCGAAAGTGCGTCAACTGCTTGGAGCTGTGACTTAAGGTCATTACTTCGCTCCGCGAGACTAGAAAGAGTCGATGCCGCTGCACCTGTCTTGGTCGTAAGACTTGACTGTCGTTTCAATACGAGTGCAGTCGCCGCCGAAAGTTGCTTTCGCGTATCATCATAAGCCTGCTGTGCTGTTTTCCGGACGGCCACTGCAGTATCATGGACAGGCTTGGCTGCGTTTAGCTGTTGTTCGGCTGAATCTCGGACAGATTGAAGTTGTCGCCAAGTATTTTCGGCCCCCTTAGCTGCGTCGCGAATCGCCTCCCATTTAATTCGCGTTTGGTCTTTCCTGGATTTAGGCGCATCTTGGTATTGACGCCAAGCGGCTTGCTTTTGGCTATCGAGATTCGCATAGCTCTTGTATGCGGATTTTGTGTTTGCGTCCAAGCGGTTAAATTCACTACGTCGTTGATTAAGCGTGCTTTCAGTCGCCGCCACTGCGGCAATCGCCCGATTCAGCAAATCAGTCGCAGAGTCATACTTACTGCTTGCAGCAACTTCAGCGTCCTTTGCGGCTTTTAGGTCTGCCTTTGCTTGAGAAATCGCTCCGGCCCGTTCCTCTGTGTCGCTTTCGAGACGTCTCAACTGACCTTTCACCGTCTCCAGATTGTTGGAAATCGACACCAGCTGGGATTTTACATTGCCTTGTATTACAGCTGCCTTGGAGACCCCCTGCTGCAGGGATTCCATCATCGATCGAATCAGTGAGCCGTCCGCGATGACACTGATTGTCATGCGTGACTCCTCATCACCATCACTGGCGATGATTTCAATTGTTGCTTTTCCCTCGGCTACAGGGCTTAGAAAAATGGCCCCATCATCGATATTGACAGAAATTATTGAAGAATCCGACGACCTAACACTCCAATCAAATTCGCCAGCGAGTCCTTCCGAAAGCAATGTTTGCTTGGGCACAGCAATGGCACTGCTTAGGCGAATCTCGTCGCTCACGCTCGCAAATAGTGGCTTGCCTTCGAGTGACTGATTCTTGTTGTAACTGATGGGCGCGGTAATTGCGGAAAGCTGATCTGTTTTTGAAACAGCTCTCGCATATGCAAACGCTGTATCGTCCGGCAACTCAATACTTGCCCAACCATGTGAATCGAGGTCCACTTGCAGTACTTTAAATGCCCCCAACTCTCCCTGGAATCCGAATTTCCAGGTCGCAGGATCAGGAAGGTCACCATCTACCGACAGTTTGGATTTTAACGCTATAATCAATTGCACATCTAATCCAGATTCATCGCCCACAAGTTCGACAGTCGCAGTTCGCGAATCCGAATCCGTCTCCGTCAGTCTCAAAAGTGGTGCGGAGATGCTGTTGGACTTATTGTCAGACGGCATGTCGTGGTTGAATGACGTCGAGATCCACCGATTCGCAAAAGCAGCTTCAATCCCCGCAGCATCCCCCTGTTTAGAAAACGCAAAAGTGACTCCACCACTGCTGAATGGCTTCAGTTTGCCAATCTTTCCTTTCGTGACGTGAGAGTCCGAACCCAAACTCGGCGCGACGAAGAATCCGTCTGCATTCATGCCGAGGAACAGCCGTTCTACTTGTTTTACTTCCCCCCATTTGTCGCCGTTTGGATGAGGAAATTCTATCGCGGCGACTGAGGCCTTTTGGTTTGGGTCTGTTCGAAGGGATTTAATGTAGACTTTATCAATGAAATCTCGGGTTTCCTTGACGTTTTTGACATCGTGATTAGGCTCCTGCACCGGATGATTTAGCACCTTTAATTCATCCTTTAGAAGAGAGTCTTGCAGCACCGCCAATTCATGTGGCTTTTTAAATAACGATCGGATCTCCTCATTAGCAATTTCAATGAAAGGCAAACCCACATGGCCTTTTTTTGTGATTGAGCTCGTCAACTCGACACCTGCATTTCCGCCGCGAAGCTCAAGGCGTTTGTCCAGATCCCCAACATAACCTGAATAGGAAGGTTTGTTGTATGTCGCCCACCCGAGGTGCTCTTCAGTGCCGAAGAATGTAGTAACAGAATCGCCTCCAACGCTTATCGCTGGCAATCCCATCATGATCTTATCCAAGTTCTCGTCGAGTTTCTTATAATCTTTGCCTATCAGGTGTTTTACAAAGTTCATGTCGCCAGGTTTATCGCCCTCGGTACTTTTCCAATGGCCGAAGTAGTGGTTGTGCAGATCAACAGCATACGGGGTGCCGGAGAGCATCTGTATGGGCGCAAGCGTTTCGATCCCTGAGGCCAATTCGGACGACCAACGACTCTTTTTCCTTTTACGAGTCGAGTGTGGCGAAACCACAAATATGAATTGGCAAAGGGTGGATAACACGATCCAAATAGTGCCCCCTGCATTTTTAACTAACGCGATCAACGTTTCCATCTCCGACTTCCTTTGAAAGAATCTGCTGGCCACTCTGGCTACCAGCGAGAAGAAACCACAGGTAGGTGCAGGCGATTGCGCTACAGCAGGCAATCTGCAACAATAAACAAGAATCTGTCGTGTGAGGCCACTGTGAGGACTTTCAGGATTTACATTTCACTCGATGAGGTTGCAAGTGACGGAAGCCGCAGCAGTATCGATTCGATGACGATTTTCCAATTAACAGATTTGAGTGCCTTGATCAGCATTTCGAATGACTTCGTGGCGATTGCGAAGTTTGCTACGACAAAAAAGGAATGGATTGGTCGGTTTCTGGAAGGGTGGGAAGACGTTCCATCGAACGCTTGATTCAATCGTTTCCGCAAGTAAGCCGCCATCGCGGCGGGAGGTCTGCTCGTAGGGATCCTACCGGCCCATTTGCGGTTGGTCTATGGGTGGGTGTTAAGAATTGCGCTCCGAATGTGAAACGGTTTCAAGTGAACCCCGTATGTGAAATGTCGTTTATTGGTGTTTCGCAAGTAAATTTACTGTGATCGTCATCTCTGTCTCGTTCACAGCCCACGCTGTGCCGTTTTTTACGCAACCCACCGAGCCTCGCAAAATGCTTCAGTCCGATTATGTCGCTGCTTTTGATTTCGGCACGCACCGTTCGTGGCATCGTGATGCCTCAACGGTTAACGCTCATTCATGCGTGCAACTTGTCCATTTTGCAAATCGTGACCAACCGGAAAATCAAGCCACAACTCTGTTCGCGTGACGAGATCCAGACCACGCAATTGTCGCGCCGAACACTATTGGACCGGACCTTTTTTCCCAAGCAGATTCATGGACGACCAGATCTGCGTTTCATTCCGAAGAGAAACCTTCAATCCCGAATTGTCGTGCCGTGGAAATCCAGCCACAATTTCGGGTTGTATATGATCGATCTCGCGAAGTGATGAATACACGATGTCCAATTCATGGAAAACGATTGTCGCCGTGATGGCATTCACCGTCTTCGCCGCGATCGCGCGACCCGAAGAGTTTTTCGTTGCGACCAGTGGCGATGACGCAGACGCTGGTTCGATCGAACAACCGTTTGCGACAATTCAGCGTGCTCAGGAGGCAGCACGGCCAGGTGATGCGATCTTCATCCGAGGCGGCACTTACAAAATGAAGGAGTCACAGATTGTGAGAAAACAACGCATCTGGGCGCATGTGATTTGGCTGGATAAGAATGGTGGCATCGTGCCAGTGGAAAATAAGGTCAAGGCCCGCGTCACAAACACATTAGACCGAACTTGAACCGCCAACGACGGAAAATCCCGCAGCGGGAGTCGGTGTTTTTCAATGAAAATGGTTTAAAAGATCCTTGAAAAGAAAATGCAGTCTCTGGCTACGCATGAGTTGAAAGCAGCTCGAACACGCGGCGTTGCAGAGTGGTGGACTCCGTCAATTGATGGAACTCAGACGCGCTCGATTCGAAGTGGATGGCGTTACGAACCAGCGTTACCATGTCCTTCAACAGATCCTGGAAGCTCTGCACCGGAAGGTCGTCCGCAGTACGCCGGGTCGCATCCTTTTTCTTCGCGGACTTTGAACGTTTGGCCGGAGCCACCACTGACTTCCGCGTCACCTGAGCCCGGCAATGTCTTCATCATCGAAGATCAATTTACGCAGCGCATCACGCATATGCCACTCGACGTAATACGCCAGCATGCACAGGAATACATGCGCTCGAATACGATCATCGTTCCAGTGGCGAATCGGATCAATGTGCTTTTTCATTTTATGCCTGCCGATGACCTGGCCCGCAGCCAATCCGATCGCCTTTTCGCCGTGCAATGGCTTGCGACCCACCATGAATCTTCCCCGACCTCGCAACGGATCTTAGGCAACTCGCAGCAATTAACCTCCCCTCAGATTTGGTTTTCGAGTATTATCCGCCCTTTCGGTTTGAGCACGCATCACTGAAATCTCGGGGACGAGACGATGAGCGAGTTGACGGATCAACATATCAGGACACTCAAGGATGCGGCCTCGAAGCTGACGGGAACGAAGCGTCGAACATTTCAGGCCCAAGTGGCCATCGATTATATGGACGGGAGTCCGCGACGGTCCGAAAGAACGTTTGGTTGGTGGCGAAAGACGGTCGAGCTGGGGTTGAATGAACTCCGCACCGGAATCACTTGCGTCGATAATACGTCCGCACGCGGCAATCGCAAGACGGAAGTCAAACAGCCCGAGTTGGAACGCGACATTCGCGCGTTGGCCGAACCGCAGAGCCAGCAAGATCCCAAGTTTCAATCTCCGTTCCAGTACACTCGAATGACAGCCCGGGCCATGCGTCAGGCGTTGATTGACCAGAAGGGCTGGAAGTCCGATGATTTGCCTTGCGAGAAAACCATTGGCAATATTCTCAATCGCCTAGACTTTCGTTTGCGTCGCGTTCAAAAAGCCAAACCCGTCAGGAAAGTTCGCGACACCGATGCCATTTTTGACAACGTGCAACGGGAGAATGAGGCGTCCGACCAACGTGAAGATTCGCTGCGAATTTCGCTCGATACGAAGGATAAAGTCAAGGTGGGAGAGCTGTCTCGCGGTGGCCAATCGCGCGGCACCGAGGCCGTCAAAGCCAACGATCACGACATGGAATACGAAAAGAAGATGGTCCCACTCGGGATTCTCGACGTGTTGGGAAATTTGCTGACCATGATCTTTGGAACGTCACGCGAGACCAGCGATTTCATCGCGGACTGTCT
>Ga0138256_10002118_pt1 | contig 21355 bp, 20 predicted proteins | sample KNB2016incub_MG_FD_105486 | JGI IMG/M metagenome (GOLD analysis project Ga0138256, IMG submission 105486) | Active sludge microbial communities from wastewater in Klosterneuburg, Austria - KNB2014incub_MG | ecosystem: Engineered > WWTP > Activated sludge > Unclassified | place: Austria... | reverse complement strand
GGGCCTGATCGCGTTCTGGCTCTTGACCGGCAAGCCCTACTGGCAGGCCGGCGCGCACCAGGGCGCATCGGTCGCGCAGCTGATGCGCGAGATCTTGTTCGAGCCGATCCATCCCGCTTCTCAGCGCGCCGCCGAGCTCGGTGCAGCGGTCGCCCTGCCGCCGGCGTTCGATGCCTGGTTCGCGCGCTGTCTCGCGCGGGAGCCGGCGCAGCGCTTTCCCACCGCCACCGATGCAGGCAACGCCCTGTTCGCCGAGGTGCTGGGCGGTGCCCCGCTTCCGAGCGTGACGCCCGACCCCAGCGGGCCGAGCTGGCCCTCGGCGCCGCCGCCGTCGGCCGGCCTGGCCAGCGCCACGGCGGTGCCGATCGTGACCGCCGCTGCCGAGCCGCGCCGAAGCTCACTGGGCCTGGCGGTCGGGCTGGTGGTGGTGCTGATGGGCCTGTTCGGCGTGGCCGCGGCAGCCGCCCTCTACCTCTACTTCCGTCCCGGTTCCGACGATTCGAGCCGCCCGCCCATCGCGGTCGCTTCGGCCGCGGAGGTGCCTTCCGCAGCGCCCGCACCGAGCCCGTCGGCGCTGCCCCCGACGACGGCGACCGCTGCCAAGCGGCCGCTGCCGCTCGCAGCGCCTGCGCCGTCGGCCAGCGCGGCGCCCAAAGAGCCGCCGCCGTACAACGCCGCGGTGGCGATCAACGCCGTCAACGTGAAGGCCAACTGGGCGACCCACGCTTGCAAGCAGATGGACGGCATCGCCGGCTACAGCGGAACGGTGACTTTTGCGCCCGCAGGCCACGTCGCCAAGATGACCGTCAATCCGACGATTCCGGCTTCGGGGCGGGCGCTCTGCGTTCGCTCGACCATGAGCGCCACCCGCGTGCCGGCCTTCGCCGGCACCGAGACGCACGACGTGCCCTACAATGTGTCGTTCTAGACGCGTCGCCGGTGCGTGCCTGGCCCTTCTGCTGTCGGGCTGTGGCGGGCCCACCTTCATCGTGCAGCAATATTCCGGGCCGGTGCGCCCTGCCGACACCATTGCCGTCCTGCGCGTCAACGGCGACGGCGGCATCGTGCTGGTCAGCTTGGATGGCGAACCGATCCGGACGCGTGTGGCCGACGATGCACGCCTGCACGTCGAGATGCTGCCGGGGCGTCATCGGCTGGCGTTCGCCGATCTTGCCGACGCCGGTCGCCCGCTGGGGCGGGCCGCGTTCGTGGCGGGGGCCGGCAAGACCTATCGGCCGCTCTTCGCCAGCCATGGCGGCGGCGCACGGGTGTTCGAGGTCGACGCTGCCAGCGACGCACCGCTGCGAGACGCGACGGTCGCTGACCCGGGGCAAGAATCGGCGTTGCCCGATCCGGGGCAACAGCCTGCTAGGCAGCCTTTGCCGCCTGTGAGATAAATCGCGGCTCATGAGCGAAGGGCCCACTCGAGCCAGACCGCTACCGACCGTGGTTCGGTATGCCAAGGTCCGGGTGTCGGTGACCCGCGGGCCCAACACCGGGCTCTACGTGGAGAGCGCCGGCACGCCGGTGCGGATCGGGACCTCGAGCGAGAACGATCTGGTGCTGACCGACGACACCGTCTCGCGCCGCCACGCCGAGCTTCAGCCCACGCCGCTGGGCATGCGGGTGCGCGACGTCGAGAGCACGAACGGCATCGTGATGGGCGGCGTGCGCCTCAAAGACGGCTTCGTCACCGGCGATTTCCAGATCGCCATGGGCGAGACCTGGGTCGCCGTGCAATGGCTCGGCGAGACCGTCGACCGCGAGCAAGTCCAGACCGACCGCTTCGGTGACGTGCTGGGCCGGGCGCCCCGCATGCGCGAGCTGTTCGCCGATCTCGAGCGCATCGCCCCCAGCGAGGTCACGCTGCTGATCGAGGGCGAGACCGGCACTGGCAAAGATCTGATCGCCGAGAGCGTGCACGCCCAGGGCGGCCGCGCCAGCGGGCCGTTCGTGGTCTTCGACTGCGGCGCGGTGGCGCCCAACATGGTCGAGAGCGAGCTGTTCGGGCACGAGCGCGGTGCCTTCACCGGCGCACACGCCACGCACATCGGCGTGTTCGAGCAGGCCAACGGCGGCACGCTGTTCATCGACGAGATCGGCGAGCTGCCGCTCGACCTTCAGCCCAAGCTGCTGCGCGCCCTCGAGAAGCGCGAGATCCGTCGGATCGGTGCCCGGCAGACCCTCACGGTCGACGTGCGGATCATCGCCGCCACCAACCGCAACCTGCGCGCCGAGATCCAGGCGGGGCGGTTCCGGCAAGATCTCTATTTTCGCCTGGCGACCACCCACGTGGCCGTGCCCCCCCTGCGCGACCGGATGGAAGATCTGCCCCTCTTGGTCGAGCACTTCCTGACGCTCGAGCGGCCGCCGCGCCACCCCGGCGACGTGCCGGCGCACGTGTGGCAGATGTTCGAGAACCACCGCTGGCCCGGCAACGTGCGCGAGCTCAGGAACGCGGTCCAGCGCCTGACGGTCACGCCCGATCGGCCGCTGCACCACGATCACGTCGACACCCCGGCGGGGGGCGGCGCGGCCTCCATCGCCCAGAGCTTCGTCCGCGACGGCGCCGTGGTCCCGCTGCGCATCGCGCGGCGCGAAGCCGGTGACGATTTCGAGCGCGCCTACCTCGAGTTCGTGCTCGGCCGCTCGGGCGGAAACGTGACCCGCGCCGCGGCATCTGCCGAGGTTTCTCGGCAGATGATGCAGAAGTTGATGCGCAAGCACGGCATGGGCGAAGGGCGCTGAACGGGCGCTCGGGCGGTCGCCGCCCCGAAATCTGGGATAATCCCCCGGATGTCTGTGGTTGGACCCGCGCTGGACCTCACCGTGCTCGGCGAGATCGCCAGCGGCGGCATGGGGGCCGTCGAGCTGGCGCGCCTCACCGACTCGGACGGCGAGCGCCTGGTGGCCGTCAAGCGCATGCACCCCGAGTACTCGCGCGACCCGGAGTTCGTTCGCATGTTCCGCGACGAGATCTGGCTCACCGGGTCGCTGAGCCACCCCAACGTGGTCGGGCTGGTGGGCTGGGGTGAAGACGACGGCGGCCCTTACCTGGTGATGGAATACGTCGAGGGCGTCGCGCTTGCTCGCATCGTCAGCGGCGGACGGCGTGCCGGCGAGCCGATCGACACCGCGCTGGCGGCGTATGTGGCGGCGCGCTGCGCCGAGGGGCTGCACGCCGCACACTCGCTGCGTGACGACGCCGGGCGGGCCCTCGACATCGTTCACCGCGACGTCACGCCCAGCAACGTCTTGGTCGGGTTTGATGGCAGCGTGAAGCTGACCGACTTCGGCATCGCCAAGGCCACGGGCAAGAGCTCGCAGACGCGCACCGGGATCATCAAGGGCAAGATCGCCTACATGTCTCCCGAGTACGCGCTGCGGCGGCCGGTGGACGGTCGCGCCGACCTGTATTCGCTGGGCATCGTGATGTACGAGCTGGCCGCAGGTCGCGTTCCCTTCGCGGCGAAGGGGGATCTCGAGCTCTTGAAGCAGGTGGCCTACCAGAGCCCCCCCAGCCTGCGCTCGGTGGTGCCCGAAGTGGACGCCGAGTACGCCGAGATCGTCGACCGACTGCTCTCGAAGGATCCGCAGGACCGCTACGCGGACGGGGCCGAGCTGGCGAAGGCGCTGGACGACCATCTGACGGCCCGCGGCCGATCCGGCGACGACCTGATCCGCGAGCTTCGCGAGTACGCGGGGCGTCACGCCGGCACCGCGCGCCACAAGCTGGAGTTGATGCTGGACGACGACCCGCCCGCCGCGCCCGGCGCCGACGAGTCGCCGAAGCGCCCGCGCCTCGAGACCCGCACCTTCACCTTGTTCCGCCGGCCCCCCGCCCGCGAGCGCACCCCGCGCACGCCGCGCGAAGACGAGCGCCCCCGCACGCGTCGCGTGGCGGTGTCCGGCTACCCCCCGCCCCCCAGCGAGCCGAGCGCCGCCACCCCACCCGAGCGCACGCTCGATCCGGTGGGGCGCCCCTCGCACCCGCCACCGCCCGCCACGGCCAAGAGCCAGCGATCGTCCGCGGTGGTGGGCGGCGTCATCGTGGGCAGTCTGGTCGCCCTGCTCTTGGTCTCGATCTCGGTGATCGCCGCCGGGCGCAAGCCACGCGCGCCCGCTCCGGCAGCGGTCGTGCCCGAGGCGCCAAGCGCCGCGCCACGCGTGGTCGAGGTGCCGCCTGCCAGCGTGGAGTCGTTGCCCATCGAGCCCGCTCTGCCCCCCTCGGCGCCGCCCAGCCAGGGGCCGGCGCAGAAAGAGCGGCCGCCGACTGGCAAGATCAAGGGCACCCCCGCTAAAGTCGTGGGCCCCAGCAAAGGGACCCGACCCTGTACGCCCGACAGCTTCGATTACCCGGCGTGCCTCAAGCGCTGACCGCACTCGTGCTGTGCGCGGGCGTCGCGCGCGCAGAAGTGACGGCGTGCCCGGTCGACACCGGCAACCCCCGCCAGATGGAGGCCAAAGGTCGCGCGTTGTTCGACGAGGCGCTGCGCCGCGAGCCGGCCGATCCCCGCGGCGCCCTCGAGATCCTCAGCTGTGTGCAGCGCATTGCCGACAAGCCCGCGGTGTCGTTGCGGGTGGGCCTGATCGCCGAGCGGCTGGGCAACAAGCGGCTCGCCGCCGAGTCGTACGAGCGCTATCTGGCGCTCGCCGGCGACGCGGCCCCGGATCGGGTCGAGCTCACTCGCCACATCGAGAAGCTGCGCGCCGAGCTCGCTCAGGCACCGGTCACCCCCCCGCCGCGGCCCGACCCCGAGCCCCCGCCCCAGCCGGTGAAGCCCCAGGAAGCGGACTCGCCGACGCTGGGCTTCGTGACCCTGGCGGTGGGTGGGGCGCTGATGATCGGCGGCGGGTACTTTCTCTGGTCCGCGAAGTCGCGCAACGACGACGTCCACGACCTCGAGCCGGGCAGCACGTACTGGAACAGCCCCGAGGCCCAGGGCGAGATGGACGCCGCCAAGCGCGAGCAGACCCTGGGCGTGGTGGGCCTGGCTGCGGGCGCCGTGATCACGGGTCTGGGCGCCTGGCTGATCCTCGATCAGAAGCGAGGCGTCGCCGCCACGGCGACCGTGAGCCCGAAGTCGTCGTCTGCCGCGCTTCGGGTGCGCTTCTAGCCGTGACCGGCGCGCTGCTCGTCCTCGTCTGGCTGCTGGTCGGGGTCTTGGCCAGAAAGAGCGGCCGGATGCCCGCGCGCTCGCCCGAGATCGCCACGCGCATCGTGATCGATCTGGCGCTGCCCGCGCTCACGCTGGTCACCTTGCACTCGCTCACGCTCCGCTCCGATCGCTGGGTCGAGCTGGCGGTCGCCGTCGGCACCCCGTGGATCGTGTTCGGGGTCACCTGGCTCGCGCTCTCATTCGCCGGGCTGTCGCGCGAGGTGCGCGCGTGCCTGCTCCTGACCGCCGGCCTCGCCAACACGTCGTTCGTCGGCTTTCCGCTGGTCGAGGCGCTGTGGGGCCGCGAAGGCCTGGCGCGGGCCATCTGGGTCGACCAGGGTCAGTTCCTGGTGCTCAGCACGCTGGGCGTGCTGGCCGCCAGCGCCGGCCGCGGCGACAAGCGCCCCAGCGCTGCCGAGCTCGTCCGCCGCTTGCTGGTGTTCCCGCCGTTCATCGCCTTCGTGCTCGCCCTGCTGCTTCGCCCCGTGACGCCGCCCGCGGTGATCCCCTGGGTGCTCGAGAAGCTGGCGCTCTTGGTGGTGCCCCTTGCGCTCTTCGCGGTCGGTTGGCAGCTGCGCTTCGAGCCGCGAGAGCTGGCCCAGCACGCTCGCCCGCTGCTCCTGGGTCTCACCCTTCGGCTCGCCGTGGCGCCGCTGGTGATCTATCTGCTGGTGCAGCGCGCGTTCGGCTCGACGGATCTGGGCGGCGACGTGGTGGTGGCAGAGGCCGCCATGGCCCCGATGATCACCGGCGCCCTGCTCGCGATGGAGCACGGTCTCGCGCCTCGCCTCGCCTCCGCCATGGTGGGCCTGGGCGTGCCGCTGTCCCTCGTGACCGTGCCGCTGTGGGCGTGGGCGCTCAGATAGCGTGGTAGCCTCCGCGCCTCGGATGGCTTCGGGGTCTTCGCTGTCACGCGTGCGCGCGTACTTCGCGCGCGACCGGTCGATGCTCGTCCTGACCGCGGTGGCTTTCGCTCCGTGGTGCTGGCTCACCCTTGCCGAGCGGTGGCGCGCAGCTGGGCATGCACGCTTTCCTGGGCACGCCGACCCCGCCTTCTATTACTCGCTCGCCAAGAACCTCGCGGCAGGGCGCGGGCCGGTCATCGACTACGTCTGGCATTTCTGGGTGCACCATGACGATCTGACCCACTTCGGCCCGGACTACTGGTTGCCACTGCCATCGTTGGTCCTGGCAGCAGCGTTCAAGCTCGCGGGGACGAGCGTTGCCGTGGCGCTGCGGACGACGATCGCCGCATCGCTGGCGCTGGCGGGTGGCACCTGGGCTCTCGGTCGTGCGCTGGGCCTGCCGCGGTGGGGGGCGCTGGCGGCGGCAGCGCTGCTCTTCATCTCCCTGCCGGTTTCGAAGCTCAGCGTGCAGGTCGACTCGAGCCTCTACTATTCCACCTTCGTTCTCCTGGCCTTCGCCGCCGGTGTTCGGGCCAGAACGGCTGCGAAATGGTGGGTCGTGGCGCTTGCAGGCGTGCTCAGCGGTTGCGCGCAACTCTGCCGCAGCGACGGCGTGCTCGTGCTTCTGGCCTTGCTGGTGGCTCAGATCGCCTGGTGGGTGCCGGATCTCCGCAGGCGCCTGCTGCTCACCCTTGGCGGGCACTGCCTCGCGCTCGTGCCGTACGCGATCGCGCTCTACTCTGCCACGGGTCGCGTCATGCCCGGTCACGGGGCGCTGCCGTTCCTCACCGAGTACGAAGACCTCTACGCGGTTCCGCCCGGTCCCGGGCTGGCGGACGTTCTGCGCAGTGGGATCTGGGAGGCCGTGCTGCTCCGCCAGCGCGCGGCCGTCGATCGCGCGGCGGACTTCGTTCGCGACGTGTCCGGAGTGCCGGCGCTGGCGTTGATGCTGGGCGCCGGCGCGCTCGTGGGGGCTCGCCTGGCAACGGGGAGGGGGGGACGCTCGGTTCGCGGTTCGAGCTGGCTCGCACCGCTGAGCTTCGCGCTCTTCCTCTGCGTGCTCCACGCGGCGGTCACACCGGTTGCGTCCGCGGCCGGCGCCTTGTCGCGCTCGCTTCCGACGGTCGTCGCGATCTTGCTCCTGGTCCAGCTCCGCGCACTCACCGAGCTTCGGGTTCCGGGTGTCGCTGCTGCCGTTCTCCTGGCGGCTCTGCTCGGGTGGCCATGGTTCGAACGGTCCAAGGGGGTCGCGCAGCGCGTGGTCACGGAGCGCGACCAGGTTGCAGATCAGCTCGAGCCGATTCGGCGCCTGCTGGATCAAGAGGCACGGTGCTTTGCGACGCCGCTCGTCGTCATGACGCGCGACCCGTGGGAGCTGACCGAGCTGACCGGGCACAGAAGTGTGCAGATCCCCAACGCAGACGCGGCGACGATCGTCGCGACCGCGCAGCGCTTCGGTGTGACCCACCTGATACCATCGCCGCGCCGTCGCGCGATGGAAGCCCCACAGATCCACGACGCCTTCCAGCCCACGTCCGTGGCGCCGGTGCTCCGGTGGCGGCTCGGGCGCCACACCTGCCCGTGAGGCCTTTCAAGGGAGGGCATGGGCGGGGCGGTGAACGACCCCCGCGGCGACTGCGTGCGACAGCCGCCCGACCGCCAGCAGCGCGAGCCCGCGCTGCCGCGGGCTCGGCTCGTCGAAGCCCAGCGTGTGCGCCGCGTAGCGCAGCAGCGCCACGCGGTAGTCCGCCATCGCGTCGGCGCCGCGCGGGTCCATGCGTGCGGCGATCCTTCGCAGCGCGCCCACCAGCCGCGCGTGCCGACGCTGGTCGGGCGTGCTGGCGAGCGACTCGAGGTCCAGCTCGAGCGTGGGGCTGGCGAGCCGGACTTCCTGCAGCCGGAGCGCGCCCGCGAAGCTCGCGTCGTCATCGACCCGGTACGCGATGTACGCCAGGTCGTTCTCGATCTTCGCGAAGTCGGTCAGATTCGGCAGCCGGCACAGGCGCGCGAAGTCGATGATCCAGAGGTGCGAAGGCACCAGCTCTTCGTTTCGGCGCGAGAGAAGCAAGTTTGCCAGGTTGAGATCGGCGTGCACCAGAGAGGGGTGGACCTCACGCATCAGCGTCTTGCCCGCGAGGCGCGAGTAGAAGTCCTCGGGTGCGAGCCACGCGCCCGAGAGCTGCGTCAGGTATGCGCGAGCGTGCTCGGCGCCGCTGTCCTTCGCCACGGCATCGGCGTTGCGGCAGACCGCGTCCACGAATTGCGGGTTGCCACGCGCGTCGGTGAAGCCATAGGTCGTGAGCAGATCCGCGTTGTCCTTCTCGGCCGTCCGGTAGAGGCGGCCGAGCGCACGGTCGAGCGCAAGCTCGAGCGCCGCCTCGAGCAGCGTTGTCATGGTCTCCGATGGATCCGATTCGTACCAGCGCTTGAACGTGGCGGGCGTCGAGGCGCCATCGTCGCTCTCGGCAAGGGCCACTCGCATGCCCGCGAGCACAGAGCCCTCGCGGTACGCCAGCAGAGTCGGCACGACGTCGCCGAGCACCCGGGCCACGCGCTCGTTGCCGTGACGCTCGCGGGCGATCTCGTCGCGCTCGCCGATCTTGAGCACATGCGCCCCGGCGGTGTCGCTGGCGATGAACACCTGCGCGCCCGAGAAGCCGCCGCCAAGTGGGGTGAGCGCGGCGCCCTCCGAGCCGGCGAGCTCGGCCACCAGGGCGTCGCGCTCGGCGACGCGCTCGGAGGCCCACCAAGACGGAGCCGGCAGTGACGCGGGAGCAGGCCGAGGCGCCAGGCGCGGCAACGGCGCCTCGGGGGCGAGCCAGCAGAGGAAGCTTGCGGGCGAGTGGAAGACCTCGACCCCCAGCACGGCCGAGAGGCTCTCGAGCGCACGCCAGTGCGCGTCGATGGACCGCGACGCCGTGAGGCCCGAGCAGGTCGCGAGCCGCCTTGCGCCGAAGCGCGTGCGGAGGTCGTACAGCAGGAACGAGACCTTCGCGTCCGTCCACACGCCAATCACACCGATCGGGGTCTGGGGCGTAGCGCCGACCTCGTGCAGGGCGCTCGCCAACGACGACTGTTCGAAGTCGTTGAGGTCGGCAGCGGCGACGAGCCGCCCGCCGCTGGGCCCAACCGCTGCCGCCCCTTCGGTCCCCGCGACGCAGTGCGGGCGGAAGAGCTCGAAGTGCGCGGCATCGCGGACGGGGTCGTGCTGATCCACCACGTGGATCACCGCCAGGTCCGGGGCGGCGTGCGCGGCATCCAGGAACGGGAGCAGCGCGCCGTGCCGGCCCACCAGGCGCTCGGCCTCGAGGCGCCCGACGTGAACGAGGTTTGGCAGCGGCTCGTCGGGGCCGAGCCGCCCCACGAAGTCCCGCTGGATGCACTGGGTGATCAGGACGCCCTTGGCCACGCCGCCCGAGGGCCAGGATACCAAGGAGTGGCTCAGGGGTTGACCACGAAGCGCCGCTCGCCGTTCTCGAAGAACGCGACGATCTGGCGGGCCGCGGCCAGGCCCGCGTTCACGTTGGCCTCGCCCGTCTGCGCGCCCAGCTTCACCGGCGTGACCCACACCCGGCTGCCGAACTTCTCTTTCAGCGTCGCCAGCGTCTCGGCCGAGGGCGCAATGTCGCTCGCGTAGCGGAAGTCGTCGCGCTTCTCGAGCACCTCGAGCAATTCGGGCTCGTTGATCACTTCCTTGCGCGCGGTGTTGATCAGGGTCGCGCCCTTGGGCATGCGCATCAGCCGATCTTTGCCGATCGACCCCTTGGTCTCGGCGGTGGCCGGGATGTGCAGCGAGACGTAGCGCGAGCGCTCGTAGAGCGCGTCGACCGAGGCGGCCGCCTCGACCCCGGCGGCCGTCATGGCGGCGGCGCCCACGAACGGGTCGAAGGCGAGCACGTCCATGCCGAAGCCCTTGGCGATGGTGGCCACGGCGCGGCCCACGGCGCCGAAGGCGTGCAGCCCCAAGGTCTTGCCCTTCAGCTCCGAGCCGGTCGAGCCGTCGAACTGGTTCCGGGCGCACATCACCATCATGGCGGCCACCAGCTCGGCCACGGCGTTGGCGTTCTGCCCCGGGGTGTTCATCACCGCCACGCCGCGCTCTTTCGCGGTCTTGACGTCCACGTTGTCGTAGCCGGCGCCGGCGCGCACCACCAGCGCGAGCTTCGAGGTGGCGGCCAGCACCTCGGCGTCGACCACGTCGCTGCGGATGATCAGCGCATCGGCGTTCTTCGCGGCGTCGATCAACGGCCCCTTGCCGCTGTACTTCTCGAGCGCCACGGCTTCGTAGCCGGCCTCTTTCAAGATGGCGAGGATCTGATCCCGGGCGGAAGCCGAGAATGGCTTCTCAGTGGCAAGTACGACACGTTTCACGATGGCTCCTCCTCGAAGTGCGGCCCTCGTAGCGCGGCGCACGGCGCACCGCAACCGATCGCCGTCAGCCCCACTCGCAGAGGTATTCGCAGAGGTCGTCGCCGCGGGCGCGGCACTTGGTGTGGATCACGCGAGGATTGCGCCCACCACACAGCTCGATGGCCTTCTCGTGCCAGCCGACCACCGTCAGACAATCCCAGGTCGAGAAGGTCTTGCTCTGCAGCGTGCGCAAGACGGCCTTGCGCGCACCCGAAGCGTGATAGGTGCGCGACCCGGTGTCGTAGTAGAGCCGGTAGATGGCCGAGGCGCTGCGGAGCAGCCCGTGGGGGTCGCGGCCCTGCACGAACAGCTTCTGCGTGTCCCCCAGGTTGAACTCGGCCGAGCGCGCCCCCATCAGCTTGAACGCGGCCTCGCCCCCGCCCAGCTCTTCCGCGATGGCCGCGTCCAGGCGCTCACCCGCCTCGAACGGGTACCAGACGTTCGGCAGCACGGTGCCCGCGAAGAGCTTACGGTCTTCGTCGGTGAGGGCGCGCAGCACCCGTTTGACCGTCGCATCCCCCTTCTCACCACGCACGAAGGCAAGGCGAGAGAGGATCACGCTCCCCCGAATGGAGCCGGTCTTTGTCACGAGCAGAGCATCCTACCGATGCGCCCGGGTGAAGTCGTGACAATTCAGCCGTCGGCGAGCTGCGTTTGCTCGACGACGCCAGCAAAGGTTTCGCTGCCGACAGTCACGTACAGCTGCCCCTCGCTGCGGGTCAGCTCGAACGACAGGTTTCGTTCGGCGCGCGCTTCGAGCGCGGCGACCAGCTCGGGCTCGATGCGAAACACCTGAATCGACGCCGCCTTGTGGATCGCCTGAGCGCCCTTCCTCAGCGCGTCGAGGTCCAGGGTGGTGAATACGGACACCCGCGGCGCGGCCTTGGCGGCCTTGTGAAGGCGCTCGGCCGAGGGCGAGCCGACGTCGATCCAGGCCAGCAAGAGGCCCGTGGGGTCGCGCACCGAGATCGGTGGCTCGTCGGTGGAAGAAATGCCGCCCTTGCTGAAGGCGATGCCCTCTTCGTACGACAGGCAGTAGCCGAGCGCCCGGGTGATCAGGTAGCGCAGGCTCTCGGAGGGGTGACACGCCAGGCGAAGGTCCAGCGCTTCGTACACCCCACGATCCACGTCGGAGACGCTGACCTGCCAGCGGTAGATGGTGGCGGTCAGCGCCATTCGGAAGGCGTCCGTGGCCTTGTCATGCGCCCAGCCTGACACGGCTTGCGCGTCCCGAAAACCTCGTGATAGGACCGCGCCCCATGACGATTCGGGGACTCGTTTTCAAGGGCGTGGTGCTGTTTCTCGGGGTGGGCCTGGCTGCGTGCGGCGCGGCAACGGACGACCCCACCGAGCCGGAGCCGACGGACGACACCGAGCAGGCCGTGGGCAAGCCGGTGAAGCCGTGCCCCCAGTCGCTCATCTTGTGCCCCGACGGCTGGGAGGCCAAGTCCGGCCCGAACTGCAAGCAGACTTGCGTGCCGAAGAAGTCGACCTGCACGCCGGGCTGCGGCGCGGGGGAGACGTGCCAAGAGTGCAAGGGGGTCAGCGGCCCGGTGTTCGTCTGCCTGCCCAACGGCGCCATGTGCTGACGCTCGCGGCCGGCTCTGCGACACTGTCGCCGTGCTCCTGGTCGCGCTGACCCGCTGGTCTCGATCGCCAAGCCCCGAGCTGGTGGCGGCCGAGGTGCAGGTGCTCGCGCCGCTGCTCGGCGTGGGGGCGTACGAGCTCAGGCTCGCGCTCTCGGGCCAGCTGCCGGTGGTGCTGCTCGAGACCGACGACCCCGCACGGGCCAAGGCGCTGCTCGCGGGTCTGCGCGGGCGCGGTCACGGCGCGGTGGCGTGCGACGGCGAGTCCGTCGCGTCATCTGCCGCGATGTTCCCCGCCAAGAGCTTCGGGTTCGAGCCCGACGCGCTGGTGTTCGAGTGCCCGGGGCAGCCGGCCGCGCGCGTGGCGCACGCCGAAGTGCTCGCCTGGGTGATGGCCACCCACGCCCGCGAGGAAGACAGCTCGCGCGAGGTCCGCGAGAAGAAGCTGAGCCTGTCGCGCGCAGCCCTGAGCGGCGGCCTGGTGAGGTCGAAGACCACCACCGTGACCCAGCGCGGGTCGGCGCTCGAGACCGAGCGCGTGCTGTATGTGCTGAGCCGCACCGGGCGCGGGCACGTGCTCTTGCGTGAAACTCGCCTGCACTACACCGGGCTCGGCCCGCGGATGGGGAAGAGCACGACCGAGAGCTTCAACACGCTGACGCAGGTGCTGCGACAGCAGGTGCCAAGCGCGCTGTTCGACGACCGCTTGCTCAAGCAGCGCGCAGCCAGCTCGCTGCAGGTCTCGCGCACCAGCTCGTCGCGCACCGTGGTCACCTCGAACGAGAGCGACGTGGACGTGGCGGTGCACCTCTTGGCGGTGGCATTCTTGCAGGGGCAGCTGTGACGACGAAGACACTCGTGGGCTGCGCACTGCTGATGATCGCCTCGGCGTGCGGCTCGGACGACGCGAGCGACGCGGCGAAGGACGCCAGCTTGCCCGACGCCACCCAGGACGTCGCGGCGGAGGCGCCGGCCGACACGGGCGTCGCCGACGGGCCGGCCGACGCCAGCAGCGACGCCTCCGCGCCCGATGCGTCCGCCGAAGCGTCCGCGGATGCGGATGCGGGCTGGGGCTGCACTGAGGTCGCTCACATCGGCGACAGCTTGACGGCCTACACCATCGATCCGCTGAAGCAGGCGTATGCCAAGGTCGGGATCAGCGCTCAGGTCGATGCCTACGGCGGTCGCGCCATCATCCAGAAGCTGCCGGCCGATCCCAAGACGGGCAAGCAGGCGGCGCTCGACTTCGTCGCCGCCGGGTTCTCGGGCTGCTGGGTGGTCGCGCTGGGCACCAACGACACGGCGAACATCGCCGCCGGCGCCTGGTACACCCGCGCGCAGGCCATCGACCAGATGATGACGGCCATCGACCCCAAGGGGACGAAGCCGGTACTGTGGGTCAACGCCTATACGACCAAGACCACGGGCTACTGGTCGAACGCGAACATGCTGCTGTGGAACGCGGCGCTCACCGACGCTCTCACGCGCTGGCCCAATTTGAAGATCTACGACTGGGCCAAGGTGGCTGCCACGGGCAGCGCGCCGTTCAGCGACGGCATTCACCACACCACCGCCGGCTACGCCGTGCGTAACCAGTCGATCGCAGCGGCCCTGGCCGCCGAGTAGCCTGGCCATCGCCAGGGCGTCGCCGGCGATTCGCCAGCCCCTGGCCGCGAGAATCACTGACAAACTGCCCCGTTTCCGGCGGCATGGCCCGTGCAGTCCCTCGCGCATGCACCCCGAACCCGCTAAGATCCGCCCTGTGAGCACGAGCTTCGTCGCGCTTCGGTACGCGGTTCGACCGCAGCCTTTGGCCTGGGTGCTTCCCGAGGGCAAAGTGCCGGAGTCCGTCCCCCACGATCGCGCTGCCAAACGTCTGGAGTCGGTCCTGTCCGAGTGGGCCAAGGGCCTCGACCGGCCGGTGGCCGTCGCTCGCAACCTGGCGGTGCGCTGGGTCGAAGACACGCCGCAGGTCGGAATCGATCCCGACGTGTGCGTGCTCGATCCGCCGCCGCCCGGTTTCGATGACGCGAACAGCTTGAGGCTCTGGCGCAAAGAGCACCACGCGCCCACCGTGTGCTTCGAGATCGTGAGCGCCGGCCACCCGCACAAGGACTACCGGGACGTGCACGAGCGTTACGCCGCGCTGGGCACGCCCGAGCTGGTGGTGTTCGATCCGCTCCTGGCCGGTCCCGCATCGCTGGGCGGGCCGGTCCCCATCCAGCTCTGGCGCCTGGACGCCATGGGCGCCTTCGAGCGCGTGTACGCAGGCCCCGGGCCGGTCTACGTCGAAGGGCTCGACGCCTTCGTGAGTGTCCGCGGGCGTCACCTGGTCGTGAGTGACGACGCCCGCGGCGACCACGAGTGGTTGCCCGCCGACGAGGCCGCTCTGCGCGAGCGCGCGGAGAAGGAACGCGAGCGCGCGGAGAAGGAACACGAGCGCGCCGAGCGGCTGCGCGCGGAGCACGAGCGCGCCGAGCTGGCCGAGCGCCTCGCCGCGCTCGAGGCCAAGCTCGGGGTCTCGGCCAAGAAGCCCGAGTAGCCGCCGGCTTCGCGGCGCCCCACGGTTGAGCAGCCGCTCCCGATTGGTGCACCAAAGCCGTGCGCCCGCGGCCAATCACCGCAAAATTTCGCGGTTTTCTGCCGGCATGCCCTTCGCAATGGCTCCCGGGCAGGAGGCATCACAGATGACGTTCAGCATTCGATTCTGGGGAGTTCGTGGAAGCATTGCGGCGCCGGGCCCCGAGACCGCGACCGTGGGCGGCAACACCAGCTGCGTCGAGGTCGTGTGCGGCGCATCGCGCTTCATCCTCGACTCGGGCACCGGCATTCGTGCCCTGGGCGACGCGCTGATGAAGCACGGCCCGGTCGAGGCCACGCTGCTGCTCTCGCACCACCACTGGGACCACATCCAGGGGCTGCCGTTCTTCACGCCGATCTACATCCCGACCACCAAGCTCACGGTGGTGGGCCCGCAGACGGACCGGCTGAGCAACATCGACGTGCTCGAGCACCAGATGTCGAGCCCGGTCTTCCCGGTGCGGCTGGAAGAGCTGCCGTGCGCCCTCGAGACCCGCGAGGTGATGGCAGGCGACGTGCTCGAGCTGGGCGGCGCGCGCATTCGCGTTGCCAAGGCCAACCACCCCGGCGGATCGCTGGCGTACCGCATCGACTACGGCGGGCGGAGTGTGGTGTATGCGACCGACACCGAGCACTATTCGTGTGTCGACCCCGCGCTGCGGGCGCTGGCGCTGGGCGCCGACGTGCTGATCTACGACTCGCAGTACACCCCGGCGGAGTACCGCGGCGAGTGCGGCCCGTCGAAGGTGGGCTGGGGTCACTCGACCTACGAAGACGGCGCCAAGCTGGCCCACTCGGCCGACGTCGGGCAGTACGTGCTGTTCCACCACGACCCGCGCCGCAACGACGAGCAGGTGGCGCACGTCGAGCGCCTGGCGCAGTCGCTCTTCGCCGGCTCGGTGGCGGCCCGCGAGGGCATGGTGATCGAGCTTCCGGCGCGCGCGGTGGCTGCGTGATCGCGCTGCCCCTGGGCTCGGGCTCGGGTGGCCGCCTGCCCTCGGGTATGCTGGCGGCCACCCCGCTCTCCATGTCCCGCCTCTCTCTGCTCATCGATCTCGCTTCGTTGCTCGGGCGCGAGGTCGACCTCGACACCCTGCTCGCCACGGCGTGCGAGCGCATGGCCGAGTCGCTGCGGGCCGACCGCGCCAGCATCTGGCTGGTCGACGCCGAGCGCGGCGATCTGGTCACGCGCGTGGCGCTCTTGCCCGAGGTGCCCGAACTCAGGCAGCCGATGGGTCAGGGCCTGGCCGGGCACGTGGCGCGCACTGGCGAGACGGTGCGCGTGGACGAAGCCGCCAGCGATCCGCGCTTCGACCCCAGTGCCGATCGCGCCACCGGCTATCACACGCAGAGCATGCTGGTGGCCGCGATCCGCGAGCACGGGCGCGCGCCGGTGCGCGGCGTGATCCAGCTCTTGAACCGCAAAGACGGCCCCTTCGATTCGGAAGACGAGCGCTATCTGGAGGCGCTGGCGCAGCAGCTGGCGCGGGCGCTGTCGCTGACCACGCTGCGGGCGCCCGACGAGTCGGGCCCAGGCTTGATGCTGCGCGGCCCGTTCAATCGCATCGTTGGGCGCAGCGCTGCCATGCGCAAGGTCTACCAGCGGGTGGGCCTGGCCGCGCAGACTGACGCCACGGTGCTCTTGCGCGGCGAGACCGGCACCGGCAAGGGGCTGTTTGCCCGAGCCATTCACGTGAACTCGCCCCGGCAAGGCGGCCCGTTCGTCACCGTGGACTGCACCACGCTGCCCGCGCAGCTGGTCGAGAGCGAGCTCTTCGGGCACGAGCGCGGCGCCTTCACCGGGGCCGAGCGGCGCGTGCGCGGCAAGGTCGAGCTGGCCCACGAGGGAACGCTCTTCTTGGACGAGATTGGCGAGCTGCCGCCGGAAATGCAGGGCAAGCTGCTGCGCTTCTTGCAAGAGCGCAGCTACGAACGCGTGGGCGGGCGCGAGACGCTGCGCGCCGACGTGCGCGTGGTGTGCGCCACCCACCGCGACCTCGAGAAGCTGGTCGCCGAGGGCAAGTTCCGCGAAGACCTGTACTTCCGCACGCGGGTGGTGGTGATCGACGTGCCGCCGCTGCGCGAGCGTGGCCCCGACGAGATCGAGATCTTGGCGCGCCACTTCGCCGAGATGTACGCCGATCGCTACGGCCGGCCGGTGCCGGTGCTCGAGCCCGAGGCCATGGCCGTGCTGCGGCGTCACCGGTGGCCGGGCAACGTGCGCGAGCTCGAGCACTGGGTCGAGAGCGCGGTGGTCCTGTCGCCCGACGGGCGGATCGCCGACGAGCTGTGGCCCCAGTCGCGGCGCGGTGGCGAGCCGGCGCCCAGCAGCGCCGGGCAGCGCGACGCCGGCGTGACCCTTCCCGCGGGCCTCACCCTCGAGCGCGCGATCGAGCGCTACATACAGGCCACCGTCGACGCCTGTGGCGGCAACAAGACCGAGGCCGCCAAGCGACTGGGCGTGGGGCGCAACACCGTGGGCCGCGCGCTGAAGAAGTGAGCGGCCGGCCCGGGTTGCAGAAACCCAGCGCCTCGGTCGATACTCCGCGGCCATGATGCGCCGCGCTTCCACGCTCGTCACCCTGACCCTGGTCGTTTCCGCCCTGCTCGCCTGCAAGAAGAAGGCGCCAGCCACCGACACCGGCGCCACCGGCACCGGACCGGCCAGCACCGGCGCGGCACCGGTGGCCCCCGCCGAGCCGGCACCGACCCCCGGCCGCTTCATCAGCGATCTCGATCTGGCGCGGGTCTGCAACGAGCTGCCGATGAAAGAGGCCAAGGCTTACGACTCCGCCGCCGGGCGCATCCACCCGACGATCGTCTTTTCGCGCAAGAACGACACCGACAAGTTCACCAAGTCGTACGACAGCGACTTCGACGGCTGGAAGACCGACGAGGCGAAGGACTACGAGCTGGTGGCCTGCGTGACGGCCAAGAGCAGCACCAAGGTCAAAGAGTGCAAGTTCGACTCGAAGACGCCGGTGCACTTCCTCGATCTCGAAGATGCCTCGTACGAGATGGTGGTGTTCGAGACCCAGACCGGCAAGCAGGTGGCCAAGAAGACCTTCGAGCTGAAGGTCGACAAAGACTGCCCGATGATCTGGATGTTCAAGAACGAGCGCGACGTGAAGCAGGCCGAGTTCACCCAGGCGCTGATGGGCTGGGCCAAGCAGTGGGTGGCACCCAAGGCGGGCGGCGGCGCTGCGGACGAGAAGGCCGAGGCGCCCGCGCCCAAGGCGCCGGATCTGAAGACGCCGGCGGCGGCGCCCAAGAGTGACCCGAAGGCGGCCACGGCCAAGACCCCCGCGCCCGCGGCCAGCGCCAAGACGGCGCCCGCGGCCAGCGCCAAGACGGCGCCCGCGGCCGGCAAGACGCCCGCGCCCACCACCACGGGCAAAGCGCCCGCGCCGGCGGCCACGCCCGCGCCGAAGGCCCCGCCCGCCAAGCCGAAGTGACGCGCCAACGTCAAAATACGCCCGACACCGGCCCGCCGTCCTGCTTTGACCATGGTCATGACTAGGGCTATGGATAGGGCATGCAGGTGTCGAAGGGCGTCCTCAAAGCCAAGATGCTGGAGTACTTCCGCCGCATCGAGGAGTCGGGCGAGGAGCTGATCGTCACGGACAACAACCAGCCCGTGCTGAAGATCGTCCCGATCCGAAAACGACGTCCGGCGCGCGAGGTGTTCGCCGACGTGCGCGGGCGAGTCGTCTACCACGGTGACATCTTGGAACCGACCGCCAGCGAGTGGCCCGAGACGTGATCCTTCTCGACACGCATGCTCTGCTGTGGTGGGCGCTCGACCCCGGCCAGCTGTCGCCCGTTGCTGCAAAGGTCGTCGATGAAATGGAACAGCAAGGGGGGTTCGCCAGCTCGATCTCGATCTGGGAGCTCGGGGTGAAGATCATGCGCGGCAAGCTCGACCTCGGGATGAGCATCGATGAGTTCGCGCGCCGCGTGGAGCACGCCGGAGTCGTCTCGCTCGTGCCGGTCGACACCACGCTTTGGCTGGCCAGCCTGGCCTTGCGCTGGGATCATCGCGACCCGGCGGACCGCGTGATCGTGGCAACCGCGCTCGCCAAGGGCGTTCCCGTCCTCAGCAAGGACTCGACGATCCGGCAGTTCGAGGGCGTTCCCTCCGTGTGGTGATGAGCAGGGCTCTCGTGTTAGGCTTTGCGACCCGGTCGAATGGTCGACTACTACGCGCTTCTCGGGGTCTCGCCGCTGGCCAGTCGTGACCAGATTGCCCGAGCCTACCGGCGGCGCACCGTCGCCCGCCACCGAAGCCGAGTCATCGAGCTCGAGGGCCAACTGCGCCAGATGCGCGAGGCGTTCGAGACCCTCTCGAACCCCGAGCAGCGCAGAGCCTACGACACTGAGCTGGACGCGAAGCGCCTGCCCGAGCGCAGCACCGAGGACGACCGCCTGCGCCGTGAGGGGCGGGTCCGGGTGGCGGTTGCCCGGGAAATCGGGGTCGCTTCCCGACGGATGGGCCGGCAGGCCAGCGTCGAGAACGCCGCCGCGCTCCGCGCCATCACCGAAGCGCACGAGGCGCGCGAGCGGCACGAAGCCCGAGCGCGGCGGCGAAAAGAAGTGGTCAGCCGGATCTCGCAGATGGTGCTGCTCGCCGCACTGACCGCAGCAGCCTGGTACATGCTCGGGCGCCTGGGCTGACTGCGCCGGAACCGCGCCCCCGTTTCCCCCAGGGCTTCGGGCTCTAGAACCGCACGCGCGCGATGAAGAACTTGTTGTTCAGCTTCTCGTCCGTGATGGCATCGAAGCTCTTGTGGTCGCCGATCTCGCCCTTGAGCGAGTGCGACCGGCCGTGCTCGGTGGCGAAGTAGAGGGTGGTGACGCCCTTCTTCTTCTGCTCGTCGATGAACTCTTTGAACTTCGCCCCCGACGACACGAAGGCGGGCGTCTTGTTGCCGGTGTAGAAGTTCTCGCCCTTCCAGTTCATCTGGTACGAGATCAGAAGCTCGTCCGGGCTCTGACGATCGCGATAGTAGGCCAGCAGCGTCTCGCGCTGCCCCCAGTGCGGCGCCGCCTTGTAGAGGTAGACGTTCACGCCCCAGGCGGCCCACAGCACGCTGGCCGCGAGCAGTGCCACGGTGGCGTGGGCGCGCAGGCGCGGGACGGCGATCAGCAGACTGAGGGCCGCGGGCACGAAGGTGAAGGCGGTGAGGATGGCCTTGAAATCGAGGGAGGTCGGCCAGGGGCGGCGATAGTTGTAGGTGAAGAGGTGCATCAGCCGGGCTTGCCCCTCGATGTCACCCTGCATGGTGTAGAACATGTCGCGGCCCGCAATCACCAGCACGAAGGCCGACGCGATGGCCACGGCGCCGATCACCAGGCCGTCGTAGAAGCGCGTGTCGACCACGCTTGCCAGAGCCGTGCCCTCGGGGCTCGGGTCGGCGGCACCGGACAGCGCGAACGCCTCGCCGGGTGCGCTGCCGCGGCCACTGGCGGGCGCCTCGGCCCCGGGCGCCCCCGCGCGGCGGATCACCCAGTAGCCGATGCCCAGCGCCAGCGCGATGCACACCCACCCCAGCCACTTCACCGGCGCGGGCGGCTTGTCGCCGACCAAACGGCCGCTGATGGCCCCGGGGAAGAAGCGCATCGCTCCGTACACCGCCAGCGTCACGGCGGTGCCCAGGCCGGCGACGGTGATCGCCAGCGAGCGCCCGCTCGGCAGGCGGCGCTCGCCCAGGGCCCGATCGAGCATCAAGCCCACCAGCATGGCCGTGGGCGGAACCACCGGGAACACGTAGTGGTGGAACTTGGTCAGCGTGATGGTGAACATGCCGAACGCCGTCACGAACCACAGCGCCAAGAACGCGCCGGCGTCCCCCCGGGCGTCGCTACGATCGTTCGGCCGGCGCAGCCACCAGCCCAGGCCGGCGACTGCCAGCCCGGTCCACGGGAACAGCCCGTAACCCAGCTGCCAGATGTAATAGCGAAAGCTCACGTCGTCGCCGACGTTGGTGTCGTGCACGTGCACGAACGCGCGCTTGTACATGTCGTGGAACAGCAGCCGATCGGTGAACGGCTGGCCGTGACGCAGGTACATCTGGACGAACCAGGGCAGCGCCACGCAGGCCACGATCAAGCCCAGGCTCAGCGCCTCGACCCGCTCCAGATCGCGCCAACGACGGGTGGCCGCGACGTACGCGCCGATGATGGCGATGGGCAGCACCAGACCCGGGGCGCCCTTGCCCATGGTGGCCAGGGCCACGAACACCCACGCCGCCAGGAAGTAGAGGCGCGAGAGCCGCCGCTCGCCGCGGTTGATCCAGAGCAGCACCCCGGCCACGCCCGACCAGAGCAGCGCCGCGTGCCAGGGCTGAAACGCTTTGTTGATCGGCAGCTGGTTCTTGCACGCCTCGTTGCCCGGCAGCCCGCAGTTGCCCCCGCCCGAGCCCGAGAAGAACTGATCGAGGTGCCAGCGGAACCCGCGTGAGCCGCTCAGGTGCAGCGTGAGGTTGCGCGAGAGCAGGTAGAGCACCTGCGGCAGCACCAGGAGCACGATCGCGCCGAACACCAGGTGCCACAGCGAGAACCGCAGCTTCCACCGCCCGACCGTGATCTCGTAGACGCGGGCCTCTTCATCCGGATCGGTGTGGAACGCCAAGAGCGCCAGCCCCATCGCGGCCGACAGCGGCGCCACGTAGAGCATGTCGGTCATCGACTGGTGCGCGATCAAGAACCAGTAAGG
>Ga0138256_10002117_pt1 | contig 21361 bp, 10 predicted proteins | sample KNB2016incub_MG_FD_105486 | JGI IMG/M metagenome (GOLD analysis project Ga0138256, IMG submission 105486) | Active sludge microbial communities from wastewater in Klosterneuburg, Austria - KNB2014incub_MG | ecosystem: Engineered > WWTP > Activated sludge > Unclassified | place: Austria... | reverse complement strand
CTCCGTGCCGACCTCGACGCCGGCGACGGCATCGACGACGAGCAGCGCCGTCTCGGCGGCCGTGAGCGCGCTCTTCACGTTGCCGACGAGGTCGGCGTAACCGGGCGTGTCGAGGAAGTTCAGCTTGTGGCCCTCGTACTCGACCGGGATGACGCTCGACGAGATCGAGATCCCGCGGCGATGCTCCTCGGCGTCGAAGTCCGACACCGTGTTGCCCTCTTCGGGCCTGCCCATCCGGGTCGTGACCTTCGTCAGGTACAAAAACGCCTCGGTGAGTTGCGTCTTGCCCGCGCCGCTGTGCCCCACCAAGGCGATGTTGCGAATCTTGTCCGCGCTGTACTCTTTCATACGGGACCGCTGACCTCCTGGCAGGTACGTCGGGGGTTCCGTCCGTCATGCGCCGATCGCGACGCGCGCGGACCGGGCGAGCGGTACGCGGCGCGGACGGGAGTTGAACGACGGGCGCAAGTATAGAACGGGTGCGATGGGCGCGCGAACGCCCGTTTGCCGGCGCGGCACCGTCCGATTCAGGGGGTGTCGGCGGTCCCCGTCGCCGGCGGCAAAGTGGCCAGGCGGTCGCGCACCGTCGCCGCCGCCATCTCGACGATCGGCGGCGCGCCGACGCCGAGGGCGCCGACGAACACGACCGCGCCCGCCATCCGAAACGACAGCGCCTCGACGCCCGGCCCGCGCCAGCGCCTGACGTCGTCCGCTCCGTCCAGCGCCCACGGCTCGCTCGTCAGGCCGAACGCGCTCGACAGCGACGCGACGGCGCCGCTGCGCACGAGCGACTCCGCATCGGCCGCATCGTCGTACAGCACGGTCACCTGGAAGACCTCGGCTGAACCGTCCGCCGATCGAAAGGCCGCCACGTGCCGGTCATCCGGCGCAGCCACGCCCGGCAGCGCCCTGGCCGCCGAGAAGACGCGCCCGAAGTCGACCGGACCGGCGCTCGGCACCCAGCGGCCCGTCGCCGCGAGGTCCGCGGCGGTCAGCGCGTACACCCCGGCGCGGGCGCCGTACCGCCCCTCGCCGCCGCCGGACGACAGCGCGATGACGAGCGCAAGGAGGCCGACGCCGCCCACGAGCACGTACGGCCAGCGGCGCGGGCGGTCGGGGGTGAGGCCGGTGAGCGGTATGCTGTTCATCGGCGCCGATTATATCGTGCCGGCGCACCGTACAATGGGCGCATGCCCCGCTGCATCGTCGTCGACGCCTTCCACCCCGACCCCGCCGCCATCGCCGCCGCCGCGCGGATCCTCCGCGCCGGCGGCCTCGTCGCGTTTCCGACCGAAACCGTGTACGGCCTTGGTGCGAACGCGCTGGATGCCGACGCCGTCGGGCGGATCTTCGTCGCCAAGGGCCGTCCCGCCGACGATCCGCTCATCGTCCACGTCCTCGACGCCGCGGGCGCCGGCGATCGCACCCTGGCGGCCGCATGGCCGCCCATCGCGGCGCGCCTGACCGACGCATTCTGGCCGGGCCCGCTCACCGTCGTCGTCCCCCGCGGCCCCGCCATCCCGCCGATCGTCACCGCCAGCCTGCCCATGGTCGCCCTGCGCGCCCCGGCCCACCCCGTCGCGCGCGCCCTGCTGGCCGCAGCCGGCGTGCCGATCGCCGCGCCGAGCGCAAACCCGTTCGGCCGCACGAGCCCGACGACGGCCGCCCACGTGATCGCCGGCCTTGGCGACCGCGTCGACCTCGTCCTGGACGGCGGCCCATGTGCGATCGGCGTCGAGTCGACCGTCGTCGACTGCACGACCGACCCGATCCGCGTGCTCCGCCCGGGCGGCATCCCGCTCGAGGCGATCCGAGCCATCGCGCCCGACGCCATCGCACCGGACGGCATCGCACCGGGCACCGTCCCGGCTGCCGCCGCCGCCGCCTCGCCGTCCCCGGGCACGCAGCCGCACCACTACGCGCCGCGTGCCCGCCTCGTCCTCGTGACCGGCAACGATGGCGACATCGTCGCGACGATCCGCTCCGCCGCCGTCCGGCTGGCCGCCGCCGGCAAGCGCGTCGGCCTGCTCGTCGCGGCGGGCGACGAAGTGCCTGTGGACGCCGAGCGAATCGTCGCGGTGTGCCTCGCCCCGCTCGACGACCCGTCGCTGGCCGCCCACCGGCTATTCGCCGCGCTCCACGCCCTCGACGCGCAGGATGTCGACGTGATCCTGGCCCGCGACTGGCCCGCCCGCGACCTCGGCCTCGCACTGCAAGACCGGTTGCGGCGGGCGGCGCAAGGTGGAACCGTCCTCGCCGACGGCACCGCGGCGCCCGTCATGGCACGCTCCTAACCGGACCTGGACTGCGCCATTCCCGACCGCAATAGGCTTGTTGACCGCCTCCGACGATCCCAAGCCGTTCCGATGCGGGGGGGCCAGGGGGGCGCTGCGCCCCCCTGGCCGAGGGTGCAGGGGGGCCGGCTGACGTGCCCCCCTGCGAAATGCACGAACCCAGCGGCCGCGCCGAGCCGTACCCCAAACGGCGGCCCAGCACCTACCTACGGCTGCTGCAGCTGCTGCCGCGGCACCCCCGCGTCCTGCGGCCGCTCCCCCGGCGTCACCTGGACGCGCACGCGCTCGCCGTCCCGGAGCACAGTCAACTCGAGCGTCTGACCCGGCGAAGCCTCCGTCGCCACGTACGTCAGGAGATCGTCGAAGTCCGACAGCGGTTCGCCCTCCACCGCGATGACGAGATCCCCTCCGCCTTCCGCCTGTGCCGCGCGCAGCGACAGGTCCACGTTGCACGGCACGTCGCCCTCCAACGCCCCGTCCGACGGACCGCCGCAGATCGTCTGGAGGATGTAGGCGCCCTTCGTGTCCTCCGGATAGCGGTTCGCGGCCACGACATCGTCCGTCACCCCGCGGCCCTGCACGCCGAGGAACGGCCAGCGATAGCGCCCGTCCCTGATCAACGCTGGCGCCACGCGCGCCACGATCGACGCCGGGATCGCGAAGCCGACGCCCGCGTTCACCGGCGCCGTCTCGGACGCCGGCCGGATCTGGGCGTTCACGCCGATCACCTCGCCGCGCATGTTCAGCAGCGGCCCGCCCGAGTTGCCCGGGTTGATCGGCGCGTCCGTCTGGATCGCCTGCGGGATCCCGTACCGCGATGCGCTGGATGTGTCCGGGATCAGCCGGCCCAACGCGCTGATGATCCCCGCCGTCATCGTGTTCGCCAGCCCGAACGGGTTGCCGATCGCAACGACGCTCTCGCCGACCCGCAGCGTGTCGAAATCCCGCAGGAGCGGCAGGCTCCGGACGTTGTCCGGCACGTCGTCGACCTCGATCACCGCGAGGTCGCTGTAGGCATCGCCGCCCACCACCCGGCCCGTCCGCGTCGTCCCGTCGAAGAACACGACGCCGACCGTCTCGGACTGGCCTGCCACGTGGAAGTTCGTGACCACGTGCCGCTCGTCGATCAGAAAGCCGGAACCCTCCCCGGCCGCCTGGTCCGCCTGGAACTGCGCCGCCATGCCGATCTGGATGCTCACCACGCCGGGGTTCGCCGCCTCGAACAGCGCCGGCAGGTCGCTGCGGTCGCCCGGCCCGGACTGCGTCGCCGGCAGCGGCAGCGCCCGGAGCGCCGGCGGCGCCTCCTTCGTCGCGATCGCGTCATCGAGGCGGCGTGACTCCGCCGCCGACAACGCCCGGGATCCCCGGTCGGCGTTCCGAGCGGGCCGCTCGACGTCGCCCCCCGCCGCCTGGCCCGACGCACGTGACTGCGCCCTGCCCGGCACGTCGGCCCGCGCCTCGGTCGTCGCGTCGTCGGCCGCAAGGTCGTCGCGCAGCGCCGGAGCCTCACGCGCCGTTCCGCCGCGGACCAGCCGCCCGGCGGCCAGGTCCGGATTGCGCAACACGATCGCCCCGCCCACGAACACGGCGCAGCCGACGATGGCCAACGCCAGCGCGCCGCAGCCGTACATCAGGACTTTCTCTGCTCGACTCATGTTCGACCTTCCTTGATCGTTATTCGTCACATCCCGGCCGCCGATCGGGTATATAGTCCGTCGTCCGAACGGGCTCGATTATAGGCTGCGGAAGGTGAGCGGACCGTGAGCGTTGATCCGTCCGGGAACGAATCCAACCGCCGCGGATGGCCGTTCGCCGCGCTCCGGATCGGCCGCTGGGCGGCGATCGGACTGGCCGTTGCCGCTGCCTGGCAGCTGGCGCGGCTGCCGCGCACCGTCGACAGCTTCGCCCTGCGCCTGCTCGCGGTCTCCGGCGGGATGGTCGTGTACGCGTGGTTCCGTGAGCCGACGTCACTGGCGGTCGTCGGACGGCCGCTCCTGCTGCCCGGCGATCACTCGGCCTCCGTGCAGCGAGCCGCGCTCCGCAAGGAAATCGAGCGCGCCGCGAACGAGCCGCCGTTGACGCTCTATCGCCTGATCGCCGCCCTTCTCCTGGCCGCCGTCGCCATCGCGCTCCTGGCCTGGACGTAAGTCACCCGCGCCCCACCGCCCCCTGCCTGAGCCCGTCCACCCCCTGCCTGATCGGAGTCCCGACGATGCCCAAGCTCGCCCTCGCCGCCGCGACGCTCGCCGTCCTCCTCCTCCTCCTGGCCCCCGCTGCCTGCCGCCGCACTCCGACGCCCCCCGCCACCGAGCCGGCGCCGACCTCGAGCGCCGGCGGCGCGTCGCCCGGCGGCGGCGGCAAGCTCCTTTCCCCGGAGCCCACCCCCGGCGTCCGCCTCCGTCTCGGCGATGCCGACCCCGCCGCCGCGGGCGGCGACGCCGACGCCGGTCCGCCCGTTCTCGCCGGCGAGCCGCTCGACGACGCCACCGTCGCCCGCCACCTCGACCGCCTCCCGCCCCTCGGCGCCGACGCCGGTCCGCCCGTTCTCGCCGGCGAGCCGCTCGACGACGCCACCGTCGCCCGCCACCTCGACCGCCTCCCGCCCCTCGGCGCCGACGCCGCCGCCACGACGACGTTTGCCGTCCGCGCCGGCCCGCAGCCGCCGGCGATCCCGGGTGACACGATCGCCGTCGCCTTCCCTTCGCAATCCGACACCGCCGCCCCGCCGCCCGACGCCGCATCGTCCACCGCCCCGCTGGCCGTCCTGCGCGTCCAGCCCGAGGGCGACGTGCCGATCGCCTCCCAGGTGGCCGTGACGTTCAACCGCCCGTTCGTCGACCTGACCGGCAACCGGGACTTGGACGCCGTCGCGTCGCCCGTCCGGCTCAGCCCGCAGCCCAAGGGCAAGTGGCGCTGGGTCGGAACGCAGACCGTCCTCTTCGAGCCGGAGGGCGGCCACATGCCGATGGCCACGGCGTACACCGCCGTGATCGAGGCGGGGACGACGGCGAGCGACGGGGCGGCGCTGGCGACCGGCAAGACGTGGACGTTCACGACCCCGCCGCCGAAGGTCGTCTCGGTTTCGCCGTTCCCGTCGGATGTGACGTCCAAGCCCGAGGAGCGCAACGCGCCGATCGAGCGGCAGCCGGTGTTCGTCCTCGTGTTCGACCAAGCCGTCGACCCCGCGCTCGTGGCGCCGAAGCTCGCGCTCAAGGCCGCGGGGCGCGCCGCCGGGCTGCGCCTGGCGACCGCCGACGAGGTCGAGGCCGACGAGACCGCCCGCACGGCCGGCGCCCAGGCGACGGCCGGCCGCTGGGTGGCCGTTCGGCCGACCGACGAGCTCCCGCTCGGCGCCGCGATCGATCTCGAGGTTGCCGCCGGCGTACCGGCCGTCGAAGGCCCGCTGACGAGCACGACCGCCACGGCCTATCACTTCTGGGTCTACGACGCCCTCGCCGCCACGCGCCTGTGGTGCGACGGCCAGCGCGGCAACGGCGACCCGGTGAAGGACGGCCGCGGCACGACGGAGGGCTGCGAGCCGTTCGGCGGCTGGCAGATCGGCTTCAACAACCCGCTCGACCAGGCCGCTTTCGATCCGTCGACGGTGACCGTCGAACCCACCGTCCCCGGTCTCGTCGTCCAGTCCTGGGGCGACACGATCAGCCTGCGCGGCGTCACGAAGGGCCGGACGACCTACACCGTACGCGTTCCCGCCGGCCTGAAGGACACGTTCGGCCAGTCGCTGGCCGCCGAAGTCGTCGCGACGTTCAAGACCGGCACGGCGGCACCGGCGCTCGCCGGGCCGGGCGACCGGATCGTCACGCTCGACCCGGCCGGCCCGAAGGATCTCGTCGTGGCGGCGCTGAACCAGGACAGGCTCGGCGTGGCGCTCTACAAGGTCCGGCCGGATCAGCTCGTCGCCTTCAACGCGATCCACGACAGCGGCGTGCCCGACGTTGCGCAGCGGATCCGCGAGGCCTTCGGCACGCCCGTCGTCGATCGGACCCTCGACCTCAAGGCCGAGCCGGACACGATCGCCGATGTGTCGATCGATCTGACGAAAGCGCTCGACGGCGGGCTCGGGCACGTCGTGGCCGTCGTCTCGCCGGCCGCGTCGCTCATGGACAAGCTGCGCCCCGACGAGGACTGGCGGAACCGCCCGATCGTCCGCTGGGTCCAGGTCACCGAGATGGCGGTCGATGCCTTCCGCGACGGCGAGAAGGAGCTGGTGTGGGTGACGCGGCTGGCCGACGGCAAGCCCGTCGCCGGCGCCGCCGTGCGCCACGCCCTCGTCGGCGACGGCACGACGGACGCCGACGGGCTGGCGCGACTCGCCCTGTCCGAGCATGCGAACATCGCCGCCCGCGAGGACGTTTCCCAGCCGATCCTGGCCACGCGCGGCGCGGACACCGCCTTTACGATGGACGGCGGCTCGTGGTACCGCCGCCCGAGCGCCGGCGCCGAGCTGCGCTTCTTCACGTTCGACGACCGCGGCCTGTACCGCCCCGGCGAGACCGTCCACGTGAAGGGCTACGTCCGCCGCATCGGCCTCGGGCTCGGCGGCGACGTCGAGGCGCTGGGCGCCGGCGGGCCGACGTCCGTCAGCTGGGTGCTGACGAGCATGTGGGGCGGCAACGAGCTCGCCAAGGGCAGCTGGCCGGTGAACGCCGCCGGCGCGTTCGACGGCGCGATCCCGCTGGCGGCCGACGCGCCCGTCGGCGATGCGCAGCTGCAGCTCGAGGCCCGCAGCGGCGAGGTGTCGGGCAACGCCGGCCTCTCGTTCGGCATCGCCGAGTTCCGCCGCCCCGAGTTCCGTGTCGCCGTCGACGCCGAGACCGCCGTCCACACCGTCGGCGACACGAGCGTCGTCGCCGCCACGGCCGACTACTACAGCGGCGGCCACCTGCCCGGCGCGTCCGTCACGTGGCACGCCGTTGCGAGCCGTACCTCATACAGCCCGCCCGGCTGGGACGGCTTCACGTTCGGCGAGTGGACGCCGTGGTGGTGGGGCGGCGGGTACGGCGGCGGATATGGCGGCGGCGACGTCATGATGCGATCAGACGGACCTTGGAACCCGGCGCCGACGACCGACCTGACCTGGACCGGCCGGACGGACGAATCCGGCCGGCACCGCCTGGCGGTCGATGTCGAGAGCGTCGTGCCCGTCGCGCCGGCGAGCGTCGCCCTCGAGGCGACGGTGCAGGACGTGAACCGGCAGACCGTCACGGGCAAGATGTCGCTCCTCGTTCACCCATCCGCCGACTACGTCGGCCTCAAGGGATCGGGCTACGTCGTCGAACCGAACAAGCCGTGGTCCGTCGACGTGATCGTCACGGACATCGACGGCGCCGCCGTCGCCGGCCGTGCCGCGAGCGTGAAGGCGCTGCGCGTCACGTCCGTCCAACGCGCCGGCAAGATCGTCGAGGAGACGGCCGAGGTCGGGTCGTGCGATGTCGTCTCGGCCGCCGAGCCCGTGCCGTGCGCCCTGACGTTCGACGCCGGCGGCACGTACCGCGTCGTCGCCGAGGTCACGGACGACCGCGGCCGCCTGAACCGCACGACCCTGACCCTCTGGGTCAGCGGCGCCGACCTGTACCCCGACCTCTCGGGCCGCCAGCAGGGTGTGGCCGAGGAGACCGTCGAGCTGATCCCCGACAAGGCCGAGTACGAGGGCGGCGCGCGTGCGACGATCCTCGTCAAAGCTCCCTTTGCCCCCTCCGAGGCGCTGATCACCGTCCGCCGCAGCGGCATCGTCTCCAGCGAGCGCCGCACGCTGGAGACGGCGTCGACGACGATCGAGGTGCCGATCGGGGAGGGGGACGTGCCGAACGTGACCGTCGCCGTCGACCTCGTCGGCGCCGCCTCGCGCACCGCGCCCGGCGAAGCAGCCACCTCGGCAGGGCCGGACGACGCGGACGCCGACGCCGACCAGCCCACCCGCCCGGCCTATGCTTCCGGCGCGATCGACCTGCGTGTTTCGACCCGCATGCGAACGCTGAACGTTGACGTCGCACCCGCCTCGGCCCAGGTCCGCCCCGGCAGCGCCGTCAGCGTCACCGTCGCGGTGACGGATGCGTCCGGTGCGGGCGTGCCGGACGCCGAGGTCACGCTCGTCGTCGTCGACGAAGCCGTGCTGGCGCTCACGGAGCACGAGATCGGCGATCCCGTGGCGGCGTTCTACGGCGCGCGGGATGCCGGGGTCACGGTCCAGAAGGGCCGCGGCTACGTCGTGCTGGCGACGGCCGATCAGATCGAGGCGGCCAGCCGGGACGAGGGCGTTCTGTACGAGTCGGCCGGGGCAGATGGCGCCGTGTACAACTCGATCGAGTCGGCCGATGCCGACATGTCGGCGGCGACGATGCGGATGGCCGCGCCGATGGCCGACGACGGCCGCGGCGGGGGCGGACCCGGCGGCGAGCCGCCCGTCGTCGAGCGGATGAACCTCGATGCCTTGGCCGCCTTCGTCCCGTCGGCCAAGACCAGCCCCGACGGCCGCGTGTCCGTCGACGTCCGGCTGCCGGACAGCGTGACGCGCTACCGAATCTGGGCGGTCGTCACCGACGGCGGGCAGCGGTTCGGGAAGGGGGAGTCGAACGTGACGGCGCAGCTGCCGCTCGTCGTCCGGCCGTCCGCGCCGCGCTTCCTGAACTTCGGCGACGTGTTCGAGCTGCCGATCGTCGTCCAGAACCCGGGCAGCACGGGCCGGACGGTCGACGTCGTCGTCCGCGGCGCAAACCTGGACTTCACCGGGCCGGCGGGCGTCCGCATCGATGTGCCAGCGGGCGACCGCGTGGAGGTGCGGTTCCCGGCGAAGGCGGTCATGGCGGGGACGGCGGTCTTCCAGGCCGCGGCGCTGGCCGTCGACGACGTGGCGGTGGCCGACGCGCAGCGGATCACGCTCCCCGTCTGGACGCCGACGACGACCGAGGCGTTCGCGACGTACGGGACGATCGACGGCGGGGCAGAGGGCGGGGCGGCGGCGCAGATCGTCGCGCGGCCGTCGGGGGCGATCCCGACGTACGGCGGCCTGTCGGTGACGGCGTCGTCGACGGCGCTCGGCAACCTGACGGACGCGGTGCTCTACCTGAACACGTACCCGTACGACTGCACCGAGCAGATCAGCTCACGCCTGCTCGCCAACGTCGCGCTGATCGATGTCCTGGATGCCTTCCATGCGCCGGGACTGCCGTCGCGTGCGGAGGCCGAGGTGCGGATCGAGGCCGACATCGCCGAGCTGATCCAGCGGCAGCGCGGTGACGGCGCGTTCGGCTACTGGTCGTCGTCCGACGACCGGACCGAGGTCTGGGGCAGCATCCATGCGATCCACGCCCTCGTCCGCGCCCGCGCCAAGGGCTACGCCGTCGACGCCGACGCGGTGAAGCGGGCGCTCGACTTCCTGCGCGACATCCGCAGCCACTTCGACGCGCGCCCGTTCCCGTGGAGCGAGGAGGCCAAGCGGGCGGCCGAGGCGCACGCGCTCAGCGTCCGCGCCGTGGCCGGCCAAGTCGACGGGACGCGCGCGGCCGCGCTGTTCGGCGAGGCGGGCGAGAACGCGCCGGTGGACGTCATGGGCTGGCTGCTCGGCGTCATCGCCGCCGACGAGGCGACGAAGGGCGGCGAGGCGCAGGCCGAGATCGTCCGCCGTCTGATGAACCGCGTCGACGAGACGGCGGCAGGGGCGCAGTTCACGGTGGGCTATGACGAAGAGGGCGCGAACCTGATCCTTGCCAGCGACCGCCGCGCGGATGCCATCGTCCTGGATGCGTTGATGACCGCGCAGCCCGACAGCGACCTCATCCTCAAGGTCGCTCGCGGCCTGCTGGACAGCCGCCGTCGGGGGCGATGGGGCAACACGCAGGACAACGCGTTCGTGCTGCTGGCCCTCGACCGCTACTTCCGGACGTACGAGGCCGACGAGCCGAACTTCACCGCCCGCGTCTGGCTGGGCGATGCCTTTGCCGGCGAGGCGCGCTTCCAGGGCCGCTCGGCCGACCGCCAGCAGATCGACGTCCCGCTGGCCCAGGTCCCCGAGGCGCAGACGCGTCTGACCGTCGGCAAGGACGGCCCCGGCCGCCTCTACTACCGCCTCGGCCTGCAGTACGCCCCCGACCCGCACGTCGACTGTGTTGGCTTGGGCAGTGCCGGCGCCGACTGCCCGGCGCTCGCCCCGCCGCCGGACAGCCGCGGCTTCACGGTGGAGCGGACCTACGAGGCCGTCGACGATCCCGGCGATGTCCGGCGGACAGCCGACGGCGGCTGGACCGTCAAGGCCGGCGCCCGCGTCCGCATCCGGCTGACGCTCGTCGCGCCGGCGCGGCGCTACCAGGTCGCCCTCATCGACCCCCTCCCGGCCGGCTTCGAGGCCGAGAACCCGGATCTGGCGACGTCGGCATCGCCGCCGCCGGACACGGGCGACGGCGACGGCGTGATCCCGTTCGACGCGCCGTGGCGGTGGTGGGGCTGGTGGTGGTACGACCACTCCGGCTTCCGCGACGATCGGGCCGAAGTCTTTGCGTCGTGGCTGGAGGGCGGCGTCTACCGCTACACGTACATCGCCCGCGCGACGACGCCGGGAACGTTCATCGCCCCGCCGCCGAAGGCGGAGGAGATGTACCACCCGGAGGTGTTCGGGCGCGGAGCGCCGGAGCGGGTGCGGGTGGTGGACAAGTAGGCCAGGCGCGTCCGGTGCGTCATCTCCCGGTGCTTAATCTCCCGGTGCGTAATCTCCCGGTGCGCCGTCTCCCGATGCGCCGTCGTCCGACGTGCCGTGCAGGCGCCGGAACGCCGCACCTTCGCGCCCATGGATCGGTAGGGGCGGGTCTCAGACCCGCCCCATCGTGCGTTGACCGTGAAGGAGCGGCTACCCGTCACCCCTCCCCTCGCCACCCCGCCGGGAACCCCTGCCGCGCCAGCCGGCTCAGCGGGATCGACAGCGCCTCGAGGCGGTCGGGGCCGAAGGCGTCGGCGAGGTCGTCGTCCGCGTAGACCTGGCGGGCGGCTTCGAACCAGCGCAGGCCGTCGCGGCGCTCGTAGTGCCAGTACTCGATGGCGGCCCAGTCCGTCCGCCAGTCGAGCGCCGGGCGGCCGAGGGCGGCGATCCGGCGCCAGCCCTTTGCGGCGGCGAGAGCGGTGAAGTCGACCCAGTAGCCGTCCGGGACGGTGTTGGCACGCACGCCGCCGTCGGCCTCGTGCGTCTCGTCGCCGCCGCCCGCCGAGAACGCCCAGCCGGGGACGGTGAGCGGCGTGCCGACGGAGCCATCCTGCGCGTCGGCGCGGAGGTACATCCGCCATTGCGGGCCGCCGCCGCCACCGTTGTCCTCGCGCACGAGGACCATGTCCCGCCGGCCCCCCGGCCCGCGGAGCTCCATCTGCGTGTCGAACGCGCGACCCGTCTTGTGCCAGCTGAAGTAGGCCGAGGCGGAGCTGAAGAAGCCGACCGGCCGCCACATGTCCGACAGCGTGCCGAGGAAGTCGGCGCCCGTGGCGGCGCGTACCTCGGTGCGCAGCGCGGCGAAGTCATCGAAGAGCGCGGCGTTGATCCGCGGGCCGGAGACGCGGACGTCCGGCAGGTCGGCCAGGCCGGGGCGCCCGGCGGCGATCGGCGCGGCATCCGGGGCGGCGCCGCGGGCGGATGACGCGCCGGCGGAAAGCGATCCCGACGGTCCTGACCGTGGGTCGCCTGCCCTCGCGGACGGATCGAGCGCTGGAAGCGCGGTGTCGGCCGACAGCGGCGACCACGCGACGGCAGCGGCGCCGGCGGACAGGAGCACCGGATCGCCGGGCAGCTGGGCGATGTCGTCGCGGCCGAAGCGGACGCGGTTGCGGAACATCACGCTGCGCCCGCCGCGGTCGGCCGTGACGACGGCGACGGCCTGCCCCCCGGCCGCCCAACCGAAGCCCGCGGCCTGCGGCGCGAGCGTCGACGGCAGCTGCGCCGACGCCGTCCCGTCGATGCCCACCGCCTGCACATCCAGACGCAGCGCCCCGTGCCGGCCGGCCAGATAGGCGAGCGAGCCGCCGTCGGGCGACCACGATGGGGAGCGCAGGTCGTCGGGCAGCCGGGCGGGGCGGCGCCATGTTGCGCCCCGACGCGCCGTGTCGGCGGCTGAGTCGGCGGCCGTGTCGGCGGCCCCCGCAGCCGTTGCATCGCCCGCCTCGTCGGGCGCCGGGTCCACGAGGACGCGCCGTTCCCCGCCGGTCGCCGGCACGGCCTCGATGCGGTACGACCCGTCATGCCACGCCGCAAACGCGATCGTCGCGCCGTCGGGCGACCAGGCGGGCTCGATGGCGGGGGCGTCGCCTTGGGTGAGGCGGAGCGGAGATTGGGGCGGTGACGCGGCACCGCCCGAACCGGCGATCGGAACGTCGAGGCGGTAGATGTCGAGGTTCCCGTCGCGGTAGGACGTGAAGGCCAGCGCCGTCCCGTCCGGCGACCACGCCGGGTCCGCGTCGTAGGCCGGATCGTCCGTCAGCCGGTCGAGCCGTCCGCCCGCAAGGGGCACGGTGAACACGTCCCAGCGGCCATCGCGACGGGCGGCGAAGGCCAACCGGGCGCCGTCGGCCGCGGCCGCGATCCGGCCGATCGATTCGAACCCGTCGGCGACGACCCGCGGCGGGCCGCCGTCCGGCCCGAGCGCGCCGTCGCTGTCGAACAGAGCGATGGCCGGGCCTGCCGGGCCGGCGACGACGGCGGCGACCGCGCTGCCGGCCCACGGGGGCGGGGCGGTCGGCGAGGCGAGGATGCGTGCCTCGTCCAACGGCCGACCGTCGCTCTCGCCCGGACCGCCGGGCGCGTCGCCGACGCGTTCGGCGCGAAGCCACGCCAGGGCGGCGGCGGCGGCGATGGCGGCGAGCGCCACGGCGCGAAAGGTGCGAGGCCGGTCGGCGGGCATCATGACGGACAACGATAGTCGTTGTCGATGAGCGGCGCATGAACGAGGATTGGACGGCGACTCCGGTGCGCGGTCACTGCAGGACCTGCGGACAACCACCTCTGTCGGAGTTCCGAATCGTGTCCAATGACCGAGTACTCGTTCTGACCGAGTACGCGTGGCCCGTCACATCTCGATTTGCGGACGACGAACCACCGGCAGCTGAAGCTGGCCGGCTGGTGGCCTTCGGCCATTGCGCCCGCCTTCGCGGGCGCTTCGGACTTCTGGGTGCCCGCGCAGGCGGGCACCATGGCGGCCCGCCAGGGACGCCTGCAGCCGGCCAGCTTCAGCTGCCGGTGGATTGCGACTCGCCGTCATCCGCAGATCGTCGCGTGACGGTCTACTAGTTCCGCGGCACCCACTTCATCGCCGTCCCGGCCGCCATCCCGAACCGCCCGCCCACCTTCCGCGTCGCCGCGTGGCCCGTCTTCGGCAGGCCGAGCCGTCCGTTGCCGACCGTCAGCGTCGTCGTGGTCGAGCACTGGAGGTCGATCGGGTCGGGCAGCTGCGTGGTCAGCGACCAGCCGCCGGCGGCGTGCCCGACCTCGTGGACGCTGACGCGGGCGGGGTAGTCGAAGCAGATCGTCCATTCGCCCGAGGCGTCCGTGCTGCGGCGGTGGTGGCGCGGCAGCTCGGGAACCGGGCGCTGCTCCACGATCTCGAACGCGATGCCCTCGAGCGGCGGCTCGCCGTCGCCGAGGCGGTTCACGTCCGGGAACAGCTTGGCCGCCGCCTGGCGCTCGGATGCGCTCACGACGCGGTCGCGCAGGCCGTCGCCGTCGAAGTCGTAGAACTTGAAGAGGCGCAGGCAGGCCGATGGGCCGTCCGGGCAGCCGGTTCGTTCGGGCGGCGGGGGCGGCTCGTCCGTCGGGCCGGGTCCGCCGGGCGTGCGGGTCGGCCGCGGCGTGTTCGTCGGCCGGGGGGTGCGCGTCGGGGCCGGCGTGGAGGACGGGCGGACGGTGCGGGTCGGTGGCGGCGTCTCGGTGGGCTTGCGCGTGCGCGTCGGCTCGGGCGTGTCGGTCGGCGTGGCGGTCGGCTTGGGCGTCTGGCTCGGCCGGGGCGTTGCCGAGGGCACGGGCGTGTTCGAGGGCCGCGGCGTGGCTGACGGAACGGGCGTGTTGGACGGCACGGGCGTGTTGGATGGGATCGGTGTGGCCGACGGAACGGGCGTGTTGGACGGCCGCGGCGTGTTGGAGGGGATCGGCGTCGCGCTCGGGACCGGCGTGTCGGACGGCAGCGGCGTGACCGTCGGCGGCGGGGTCGGGGAGGGCCGCGGCGTATTGGAGGGGATCGGCGTGTTGCTCGGCACGGGCGTGTTCGACGGGACGGGCGTGTTGCTCGGCACGGGCGTGTTCGACGGGCGCGGTGTCGACGAGGGGATGGGCGTGTTGCTCGGCACCGGCGTGTTCGACGGGCGCGGCGTGCTGGACGGGATCGGCGTGGATGAGGGCACGGGCGTGTTCGACGGCACCGGCGTGTTGCTCGGCACCGGCGTGTTGGAGGGGACGGGCGTGCTGCTCGGCACCGGCGTGTTCGACGGCGTGGGGGTGATCGTCGGCGGGCGGGTGGCCGTCGGCGTGTCGGATGGCACCGGCGTGTCCGAGGGCCGCGGCGTCGACGATGGGGTGAACGTCGGTGTCCGGGTCGGCGTCGGCGTGTCGCTCGGCCGTGGCGTGGCCGTGGGGGTGTCGGGCGTCGCGGTCGCTTGCTGCGCGCAGAACACGAGCTCGATGTTGTCGATGTAGACCTCGACGCCGACCGTCGCGTCCACCATGAGGCGCAGCTTGTGGCGGCCCGTGCGGTTCCCCGGCGCCACGACGACGGACCGCGATTGCCATGCGCCGGGGGCGATGAACGCCGGCCCGTCGACGGCGGCCGAGCTGGCGACGAGCAGGTTCGTCGCGTCGCTGAAGTCGGCCGTCAGACGGAACGAGGCGGTGGCTGCGTTGCCGCGCACCACGCGCCAGTAGACGTCGGCCTTCAGCGTTGCGGCGGCCGGCGCGTTGGCCGCGAAGGCGATCTCGTTGGATGCCTCGCCGTGGCCGACGGTGCCGACCGGGCCCTGGACGTCGAACATCAGTTGGCCGAGCGTCCCGTTGGCCGTCGTGCCGAGGTTGCCCAGGACGCGGCGGGCGTTCTGCAGATCGGTCCAGAACGGGATGACGCGTGCCACGGGGTTGTACTGCTCGAAGTCGCCGTTGCGGCCGCTCGTCGTCACGCCGCCGCTGTGGGTGCGGTTGGGCGCCGGGTGGATCGCGCAGCTCGGGGGCGGCGGGGGCGGCGGGGTGGGCTCGCGGCGGCAGCTGGCGTAGAAGAACTTCACCTGGCTGTAGCGACCTTTGCCCTTGCGTCCGCCGCCGCTGCCGCGGTCGTAGTCGTCCTGGTCGACGAACACCGTGGCCGGCGAGTTCGGGCAGAGCCGATAGCACGGCGGCTCCTCGGTGAACATGACCACGCGATAGGGCGGCGGGTGGCACAGCGAGAGCACGACGCGGATGTCCTGGCCGGCCTGGCTGCCGTCCCGGCTGATGTCGTAGCGGTCGATGAAACGGTCGACGAGCTGTTGGCCGTCCGACGTCGATGTGATGATGATCCGCAGCGGGGCGATCGGGCAGGCTGCGGCCTGATAGCGGTCGTTGTCGCGGAAGAAGCCGTCACAGCCCGGGCACGCGAAGCCGACCGGCCCCTTGCCGACCGAGTCCGGGAACGCCCAAACGGCCAGCTGCCAGTTGTCGAAGCACGGCGTCGGGCCGACGGTGGGGGTAAGGGATGGGATCGGCGTGATCGTCGGCGTTTCGCCGGGACGGAGCGTGCGCGTCGGCGTCGGGGCGATGACGGTCCGGGTGGCCGTCGGCGACGGCGTCGGCAGCGGGGTCTGCGTGGCGGTGGCGAGCGTGCCGGTCGGCGAAGGGGTCGGTGTCGGCGGCGTGCCGGTGACGGTGCTCGACGGAGTCGGGCTCGGCGGCTCGGTGGGCGACGGCGTCGCGCTGGGAGGGGGCGGCGTGTCCGTCCCCATCTTGGGTGTGTTCGTCGGCGGCGGCGTGAACTGGCCGGTCGGAATCGGCGGGATCGTCGCCGAGAGCGCGATCGTCGGCAGCGGCGTCGCGGTCGCGCTCTGCCCGGTGGGCGGCACGATGCCCGAAGCCGTCAGCTGGCCGACGAGCAGGACGGCGGCAGCCAACCAGAGGCCGACGGTGAGAACGAGCGCCCGATGATCGCGGCGCCAAAGGCCCTTCATATCGTCGCGTCTACTCGCAGGTGGGCGCGCCGAGGCGACGACGCGCATGAGGGGAGGTGCACGCTGGGTTGCACCGTCATGTCAGGCCAGTAGGCTGCGGGTGGGGACGCGCTACGCATCGCCCATTCTCCAACATCGGCCCCCGATCGGCAAGTCGCCCCTGTGGCCGCATGCCGGTCCGGCACCCGAGAGTCGAGTGCTACGACGTGCTAGCATTGCCCAAGGTTGCGGCCGTACCGGTGCGGTTTGTCGGTAGCGGCGCGGCAGGCGAGCGTAACGGTCGCCCCCCCCTCGCGCGTCTGGATACGCGCTGCCGGCTTGTGCGCCTCACCGTCGGCGCGCTGCGGTGGGCCGAACGCCCCAACGCTGCAGGCCCGTGACATCCGTCCGACAGTTCCCATCCGTCCGGCAGTCCTCATCCGTCCGACAATCTTAGCGGCGTCGACTTTGGCGTTACATTAAGATTAAGAGCCCCGAGGTCTTGATGCCCAACCCATCCCGCCCTTTCCGTCCGCTGCCGCAGGAGCCGCGCCGCCCCGATGCGATCCGGCCGAAGACGCTCCTCGGCGTGCCGCGCATCGTCCTGCCCCTCACCGCGGGGCTCGTGGCGTGCATCGCGCTGGCATTGATGCTGGCCTCACCCGCCGCCCGGCCGCCGGCCCTCGCGCAGGCGCCGGCGCCGACCGCTTCCCCGACGCTGCCGACGTGGTCGCCCGGCGGCACGTGGCGCGCCGTGCACAGCCCCAAGGTGAAGCCGCTCTTCCAGGCCGCGACGACGCCCCAGGGACTGAACGCCGTCCACGGCATCGAGCGGCCGGGCGGAGGGTACTTTGCCCTGGCGGTCGGCGACAAGTGCGCGATCGCCAGGTACGAAGGTGTGGGCACCGCCTGGACGCGCGATCGAAGCTTCGAGGCCCAGTGCGACGGCACGCACGTCGTTGACCTGCGCGACGTCTTCATCCGCGCCCCGGACGACGTCTGGGTCACAGCGCGCTACACCGGTGGCGGCGGCCTCGAGCGCGACTGCGTGATCAAGACGCCGGCCGACCGCGACGACGTCGACTTCGACGAGGGCTGCGGGCTGATGGCCCACTGGAACGGCACGGCGTGGCGGGTGCAGAGCAACCTCGACATGAAGATCAACCGCCTGGCGCCGCCGATCAACGCGTTGAACATGGTATACGACGAGGCGACGGCCAAGTGGTATGGCTGGGCCGTCGGCAACGACGCCGCGTTCGACAACCTGAAGGGCCTCATCCTGGAGTTCATCGACGGGCCGAACGGCGGCAAGTGGCAGGTGACGAGCGCCCCGAACAACAACGCCGTCGACCTGCGGGACATCCACGTTCTCAACAAGGACGAGGCTTGGGCGATCGGCGAGCACGGCGCCGAGGCATGGTTCTACCGAACGGACGGTGGCGCGGCCGACTGGTCGCGGCGCGGCCTCTCGGGGCCGGACCACCTCTATGCGCTCGACATGGTCGATCCGTTGTACGGCTGGGACGGCGGCCAGCGCGGCCGGATGAATCACTACGACGGCAACTGCCACGACACGAACCCCGAGACAGCGTGCTGGTTCGACAACAAGGCCTACCCGGTCCGATCGGCGAGCGGGCAGCCCGTGACCTCGATCGAGATCCGCGGCATCGACCTCGTTGCCCGCGGCGTCGGCTGGCTGGTCGGCACGAAGGTCGACAGCAGCTCGATGATCGCCTACCTGTTGGACGACCACTGGACCCCGGTCGCCGTCGTCGACGATCCGGACGAGAACCTGAATGCCGTGTTCATGCGCACCGCCGACGAGGGCTGGGCCGTCGGGGCGAAGGGCGTCATCCTGGACTACCGGGCGAACGCGCCGACGCCATCCCCGTCCCCCACGCCGCGGCCGCCGAGCGCGACGCTCCCCGCGACGCCGACCTCGACCGCTTCCCCGTCGCCGACGACCGGCCCTTCCGCCACGCCCTCCGCCACCGAAGACCGACCGACCGCGTCGCCGACCGTTGCCACGCAGATCCCGTCCGGCGAGCCGACGACGCCGGTGCCGAGCGTGACCGCAAGCGGGACGCCCGACGTGCCCGCGTCGGCGACGGCGACCGAGACGCGGCCGGCGTCGGCGGTCCCGACCGTGGATCCCACGTCGGCGGGTGGCGGATCGATCTATCTGCCCTACGCGCGCCGGTTCGTGACGCGGCGCTGATCGTCGCGGTGGGCGCCGGGCCGGCGGGGCGCTACGGCCGAACCGCAAACGGCAGGTGAACCGTCTGCGGCAGCGCGGCCCAGTGGATGTGGCCGAGGAGTGACTGGTAGCCGCCCACCGGCTGCTCGGGCTCGCGTCGGATCGGGAGGCGGGGGTTGCGGCTGCGGTTGCAGCCGCGCTGCGCGCCCTGATCCAGGAGCCAGATGTCGGTGTCGCGCCCGCTGCGCGCGGCGGCAAGTGCGGCGAGCGGGCACTCGAGGAGCAGGACGGCGCGGTCGCCGCGGATCTGGACGAGCACCGGCACGTCCTGGGCCGCGGCCGCCAGCTGAAACGTCGCGATGCCGTACAGGAGCGCCTCCGTCGGGTCGACGGCCGCCAGCAGGCGCCACTCGACGTCGATCAGCCGCCCGACCTGGTCCGAGCCGTCGACGCTCGGGATCGTCAAGTCGCGTGCCGAGACCTCGCTCCAATTGCCGCCGTTCAAGCGGAGCACGACGCCGCGCGGCATGCCGGGCGGCCGGGTCGCCGCGTCGTCGCGCCCGATCGCCCAGCCGGCGCGCGGGCTGACCATCTGGAGGTCGATGACCGTTCCGCGGACTGCAACCGGGTTCGGCGCCCAGCGTGCGCCGAGCCACTGGTGCAGCGCCCCGTCGTCGCCGGCCGCCCAGCCCATCTCCGTGCCGCCCGGGCCGACGGCGGCGTCGAACGGCGCGACCAAGCCCTCGCAGCCGGCGCCCAGCGCGAACTTCACGCCGGCCCCGCCGCACACCGGACCGCCCGCGGCCAGCGGCGGCGCGCCGACGACGCGGCTCCACGCGCCCCCGTCGTACAGCATGAGCTCGCTGTCCCGCCGGGCCCAGAGGCGCCCGCCGCCGACGTCGCGCAGCTGGCGGGGCCCGCCGCCCGCCGGCAGGTCGGCGGCGTGCCACGCCCCGTCCCGCCAGCCGAGCAGCTCCGTGGTGCCGGGCCGCGGCTCGACCCGCCATGCCCAGGCCGTGTCCGGGCCGCCCGGCTCGAGGAACCAGCGCGCGTCGGTCGCGGTCAACCGGAAAGCGGCGGGTGCCGCCCAACCCGCACCGTTGCCCTGGAGCGGCATCGTCCCGCGGGCGGAGGCCAGCCAGTGGGCACCGGGCGCACCGGCCGGCCCGGGCAGCGCCACGACGTCGCCGCCGAGGGCCGCGGCGCCGGTGCGCGCACCGGATCCGTCGCCGGGAGTTGGGCCGGCGAGCGGGTGGATGAGCCGCAGCGCATCGTCCTGCAGCTCGAACAGCCCGACCGCGCCCTCGGCCGCCGTCGGCTGGCCGGATGCGCTCGGCAGCCACGCGGCGACGACGATCGTGCCGTCGGCGCGGGCGGTGAGGTCGAGCCAGGCCAGCGGCGGTTCGATGTCGACCTGGTGGAAGGCGGCGCTCCAGCCCAGGTCGTCGACGGAGGTGTCCGACCAGCGCGTGCCGTCGAAGCGCCAGAGCGCGGCGCCGTTCGTGAAGCCGCGAAACGTCGGCAGGCCGGCGATGGCCGCGCCGGTGACGGCCGGACCTTCGAGCGTCTGACGCACCGTGAGCGCCACGCGCACCCACTGCAGGCCGTCGGGGCGGGGCGGGTTGGCGTCGCGGTCGGCGGCAGGGGGCGTGAGGCCGAAGGCCGTCCAGCGCGCGCCGTCCCAGGCCATCACGTCGCTGCCCGCCGCCGCCAGACCACGGCCGTCGGCGCCGAACGCCAGGTCCGTCAGACAGCCGCGCTGCACAGGCAACGCCACCTCCTGCCAATCGGAACCGTCATAGCGCCACGCGACCGGCCTTGGCTCGGCCACGGCCGTGCAGCCGCCGATCCAGAGGTTGCCCGCGGGATCGAACGCCGCGCTGAACAGGAGCCGGCCGTCCAGCTTGGGACCGGTGACGAGCGCGGCACGCCGGCCGTCGAATCGGACGATCGCGCCGGCGTTCGTGGTGTAGTCGAAGCCGACGGCAAACACCTCGTCCGCCGCGGCGCCGACGACGGCGTACAGGTCGGCGGGCGAGACCGGACCGACGGTCTGCCACTCGCCGTTCGTCCGCCGGGCCATGCCGCCCTCGTGGCCGACCGCCCAGACGTCGGCGCCGGCGGTGCCGACGGCGTATGCAAAGTAGACGCCCTTGGTGTCGATCTCGCCGGCGGCCCACAGCGCCCCGTCCTGCCAGCGTATGACGCGCGGCCGCGACATGAAGGAGAGCCACAGCGACCGCCCATCGTCGGCCGCGCTGACGACCTCGTCATCGGCGCTGATCGCCTGCAACGCATAGCTCGGCACCCAGCTGGCGATGCCGAACTGGCGCATCAGCGCTTCGAGGTTGCCGGGGCGCGGCTGGGCGAACGCCGGCCGGACGGCGGTCGCGCCGGCGAGCGCAAAGAAGGTGGCGACGACGACTGCCGTGGCGGTCGCGAGGACGGCGGCCGATGGAGCGAGGCGGGCTGGGCGGGCGAGGCGCATGCGTGTGAACCTCGAGGGGCGTGCGCGGCGCGTCGGGAGGGCGCTTGAGAGGGCGCTTGAGACGGCGCTTGAGAGGGCGCCTGAGAATGCGCTTGAGAGGGCGCGCGGGAGGGGCATGATAGCTTGAACGACGAACGGACCATTGGGGTTGGGGGCGCTCCGCGGGCCACGCGACCAATCTGGGTCAGCCCGGTTGGGTTCGATGCGCATCGATGCCCTGGCGTATGATTGCCG
>Ga0138256_10002116_pt1 | contig 21373 bp, 16 predicted proteins | sample KNB2016incub_MG_FD_105486 | JGI IMG/M metagenome (GOLD analysis project Ga0138256, IMG submission 105486) | Active sludge microbial communities from wastewater in Klosterneuburg, Austria - KNB2014incub_MG | ecosystem: Engineered > WWTP > Activated sludge > Unclassified | place: Austria... | reverse complement strand
AGATGATTTTGCTTTATCAATTTCAAATTATAGGTTACTTCCAATTTCTCTTCTTAATTTCTTTGCAATTACTCTACCATGGATAGAAATCATCTCAGGTATTTTATTATTACTTGGAATTTCTGTGAAGGAAAATTCAGCAATAATTCTCACAATGCTTTCAGTATTTACAATTGCTATAATTATAAGTTTGTTTCGGGGATTAAGTATTGATTGCGGTTGTTTTGGTAAAGGGACTCAAATTGGATTGTTAAAGTTAGGTGAAAATTTATTAATGATTACGGGATCAATTTTACTCCTGAGGTTTGGTTCTGATTATATCATACTAAATCAAAAAGATTAACTCTTATTTTCTTTTTTATTAAGAACATCCATTGTATCTCTTAATACACCTAAAGATCTTTGACTAAGCAAGTCAATTTTAATCAATCCTAAATCTTCAATTGAGTACATATCTGGCTGCGTAATTATCAACCCTAGTCCTTTATTCTTTGCATACTCTAAGGCACAATATTCAGTAATTTTATTTGGTGTTATTACTATTCCACTTGGATGAATACTTAAATGTCTAGGAAAATTTCCAATCTTTGAGGCCCGATTTATAATTGCTTTCCATGGTTCTTTATTAAATCCTAAACTCCTTGATTCAGGAAATTTATCAGTAACATTTGGAAGATTAACCGCGTTTGTCCAGGGAATTAATTTGCTGTATTTAGAAATTTCTCGTTCAGAAATTCCAAAAGCCTTTGCAGTTTCACGAAATGCAGAACGTGCTCGAAACGTAATTGTTGTAGATATCATTGCAACTTTATCGAAGCCATACTTTTCAAAAACATATTTTACAATTTCATCTCTTTCTTTCCAGGAAAAATCTATATCAATATCGGGCACACTTTTACGCGCACTATTCATAAATCTTTCAAAGTAAAGATTATGTTTTATCGGATCGATTTGAGTGAAGCCTAAACAGTATGCGACCAGACTATTTCCAGCAGATCCTCTGCCAATAAACATCATTCCCCTTTTCTTTGCTTCATTTACAATATCCCAAACAATTAAAAAATAGTCAGAAAGATTTTGATCTTTTATCACTTCAAGTTCGTTATTCAATCGATCATTTATCTTTTTTGTGATTGGTGAATATTTTTTTTCCAATCCTTCATTAACTATTTGAGATAATAGTAATGGAATATTATCGTTTTTCGCACTGATAAACTTTGGATATTTGTAATCACCAAAATGCAAATCAACTTTGCATTGATTTGAAATAAATTCTGAATTTGATAGAGCTTCAGGAATTTTCTTAAATATTTTTTCTATATCAGATTGGTTTTTGAAATAATATTCTTCATCAACTAAATCATTTTCATTTAGTGTTTCGATAGTTTTATTTAATCGAATAGCTGTAACAAGTTTATGTATCTCATAATCGTCTTCTCTTAAAAAGTAAATGGGATTTGTAGCTACAATTGGAATATCATTATCCATTGCAAATTGATAAGTCTTAAGTGCGCTATTTTTGTTCGTCTTGGTCGAGATAATTTCAGCATAAAATGAATTTTCTGTGTTTATCTTTTCAAGTAAATCAATATGTGGAGTTATAATAAAAAGATTCTTCCAAACTTGAGAAAGGACATTTAAGATTGAAAAATCATCATTAAGTTTTCTTTGAGTAATTATTTTACAAAGATCAGAGTATCCATCATTATTCTTTGCTAGTAAGATTACATATCTTTTTTCATCTTCAGGATCAGTTATGCAAGAACCAAGAATTGGATTAATATTTGCATCTATAGCTTGCTTAGCAAATTGAATTAAACCATTCATTGCATTCGCATCAGTTAAGGCAATTGATCTAATATTTTGCTTTGTACAAGTTTGAATTAATTCTTCAATCCGTATTGTGCCTTGAAGTAGGGAAAAGTTTGTATGTACATGTAGATGAATCATTAAAGTTGAAATAGTTGATGTGAAATTAAGGAAAGAGTAAAAATATGAAAAGATTATTCTTGATTTATTTTAGATGTTTGAAAGCTTTTTCTGCAATATCTTTTCTGTAATAAATTCCATCAAAACTAACCCTTTTTATTGCTTCATAAGCTTTTTGCTGAGCTAATTTTAAATCAAAATTTTTAATTACAGAAGTGATTCCCAAAACTCTGCCACCATTTGTTAAAATCTTATCATTTACTTTTTTAGTTCCCGCGTGATAAACAATTATTTTCTCATCTGATAAATCTAAGCCACTAATCTCAAATCCTTTTTTGTAATCATCGGGATAACCTTTTGAAGCTGCAACAACACATACAGCAGAACCACCAGAATATTCAACAGATTTTTTATCCAAATTTTCACTAGCAGCAGAATATAATAACTCTAAGAAATCTCCTTCAATAATTGGTAAAACAACTTGCGTTTCAGGATCGCCAAATCTGCAGTTAAACTCAATTACTTTTGGTCCAGCTTCCGTAATAATCAATCCAGCATATAAGCAACCAATAAACTTATTCCCAGTTTCTTGCATCTTTTTAAGAGTAGGTTCAATTATTTCTTGCTCAATCTGCTCTAATAATTCTGCTGTAATAATAGGCGCTGGAGCATAAGCACCCATTCCACCAGTATTTTTTCCTGTATCCCCATCACCAATTCTTTTATGATCTTGAGCGGAAGGCAAACAAACAAAATTTTCACCATCGGTAATGGCAAAGATTGATGCTTCTTCACCAACTAAAAATTCTTCAATAATAATTTTGCTACCAGATTTCCCGAAAATTTTATCTTCAAATATTTCTTTGATAGCTGATTGTGCTTCTAATAAATTATTGCAAATCAAAACACCTTTACCCGCCGCAAGCCCATCTGCTTTTATTACTAAAGGATAATTTGCAGAAAGTAGAAAATCATTTGTTTGTGATAATTGATTTTCATTAAACTCGACGTATCCAGCTGTAGGAACACCAGCATCTAACATTATCTTTTTTGCAAATGCTTTACTTGATTCTATCTGTGCTGCTTTTGCTGAAGGACCAAAGACTTTTATTCCGTTTTGTCTTAGATAATCTGCAAGTCCATCAACTAATGGTTGCTCAGGCCCAATAACTACAAGTTCGATTTTCTTCAGAGAACAAAAATCATTTATTTGTGGATGATCTGAAATATTTAATGAAATGTTATTGGCTAAGTTTTTAGTTCCAGGATTACCTGGAGCACAGAATAGCGTAGAAAGCTTTTTACTTTCTTTAATCTTTAATGCAATTGCATGTTCTCTTCCACCTGAACCGATAAGTAAAACGTTCATTATCCATCAGCTCGCAGTTTTAATTGAAATTGTTTTGTAAGTAGTTCAGTTAGATTATCACGTCTATACTTTTCTACAATTTCATCTGATGGAACAGGGAGAGTATTATTTTTATATTGATCGTAAACTTTTAGAATTGTGTTTTTTATTTCATCAATATTATCAGGACTGCAAATAAATCCTGCACCAGATTCTTCAATCGCCATTTTAGCGGCTCCTTCAGGAACACAAGCAAGTATTGGTTTCTTTGCTCCAATATATTCATAAACTTTTCCCGGGAGAATAGCATCTATATTCCTTCTTCTTCCAACCATAAACCATAAAACGTCTGCAGATTTAAGTTTTGCAATTGATTCATCATGATTAACATATCCATGATCTTTAACAAACGCTTGTATCTTAAGTTTTCTAATTAATTTTTGATTTTCTTTTCTTAAAAATCCAACAAAATGTAGCTCAATGTTTGAAGCAATATCAGGTCGCTCAATCGTTAATTGTTTGAATGCTTTTAATAAATATGCTGGAGAATTGTAAACCATAAAAATTCCAGAGTACATTAAAACCATTTTGTTTTGTGGTTTCGGTTGAGCTGGTATTTTTTCAAAATCTTCATGATCAAATCCATGAGATATAATTACAACATCATCAAAAGTTAAGAAAGGATAAGTATGTAATAGCTTTTCCTTTATTTTTCTATTTGTAACAGTAATCCTATCCGCAGCCTTTAAAGCCCAATATTCTTTCTTCTTGTGAAGCAATCTATGAAATGGAGTTAAGTAAAACGCAAAATAACTTCGATACCATAGATCGCGGTAATCTGCAAATAATGGCACATCATGCTTTTTCTTTATTTTGGAAATTATATCAAATGCTGAAAAAGGTGGACAAGTTATAAATATCGCATCAAATTTTTCTTTGGTAAGAATCTCATCAATTTTTTTATAAGCTAGCTTTGACCAAGAAATTTTGTTATCAGGGATAAAAATTGATTGACTGATTTTATCAAATATCTTTCTAATAAATTCACTTGGCAGTTTCATTGTGCCCATTTTTGATAAAAGAGAATTTGGTTCACGGCTTCCAGAAACCCTGATTATTCTAATTTCGGTATCAACTAACTCTTTTTGAAGTGAATTGTCGTGAGCAAAGTAGGCAACATTACCGCTTGTAACTACAGTTGGTTCCCAATTGTAGTTTTTCATATACTTAACAAACTTCAAAGTTCTTTGAACTCCACTTAGCCCCATTGGGGGAAAATAATATGCAACAACCAGAACTTTAAACATTATTTATAAAACCCTATTTATGACTTTGATAATTTGGAGATTCCTGAGTTAAAATTACATCGTGTGGATGACTTTCTTTTAATCCTGCAAGTGTTATCCTAATAAATTTACTTTTAGTTTTGAGTGATTCAATATTCGCATTTCCTGTATATCCCATAGAAGCTCTTAAGCCTCCAACAAGCTGATAAACTGTATCTTCAAGTGGTCCTTTGTAAGGAACTCTTCCTTCAATTCCTTCTGGAACAAGTTTTTTAATATCATCTTCAGCATCCTGAAAATATCTATCTTTACTTCCCTTTTTCATTGCACTCAAAGAACCCATTCCACGGTATGATTTGAAACTTCTTCCTTCATAAAGTATTTTTTCACCTGGACTTTCATCAACACCGGCAAATAATCCACCAATCATAACAGAATCTGCTCCAGCAGCAATTGCTTTTGGTATATCACCGGTCTGCTTAATTCCGCCATCGGCAATTAAAGGAATTCCATATTTTTTACTTGCATTAAAAGTTTGGGCAATTGCTGTAATTTGAGGAACTCCAACACCAGCTATTACCCTGGTAGTACAAATTGATCCTGGTCCAATTCCAACTTTAAGTCCATCTACCTTAATATTTATAAGATCAAGTGCAGCCTCATAAGTTGCTATATTACCAACGATTAACTGTGTATATTTGAATTTTTTTCTTATTTCTTTTACTGTCTTGAGTACACCTAGCGAATGCCCATGAGCAGTATCAATAACAATTACATCAGCTCCAGCATCAGTCAATCCTTTAACTCTATCTACAGTATCACTAGAAACACCAACAGCTGCTCCGACTCTTAGTCTTCCATGCTCATCTTTACACGCATTCGGATGCTTTTTCTTTTTCAAAATATCTTTAAAAGTTATCAATCCTTTTAATGTACCTGATTTATCAACGACTGGTAATTTTTCTATTTTATATCTTTGCAAAAGTATTTCAGCTTTTTCTAATGTAGTTCCAACTGGAGCTGTAACAAGATTTGTTTTAGTCATCAAATCAAAAACTTTTAACTTTTTATTGGGTTCAAATCGTAAATCTCTGTTTGTAAGAATACCAACAAGTTTATAATTTTTATCAATTACTGGAATACCAGAAACTCTATAGTTCTTCATTATTTCTAAAGCATCACCAATTGTTTGATCTGGAATTAGAGTAATTGGATTTCTAATCATACCACTTTCAGAACGCTTGACTTTATCTACTTCATTGCATTGTTCTTCAATTGTTAGATTTTTATGTAAAATTCCAATCCCACCTTCTCGTGCAAGTGCAATTGCCATTGCAGATTCTGTAACAGTATCCATCGCAGCAGAGATTATAGGAATGTTTAGTTTAATTTCTGGAGTAAGATAAGTTGTTAGATCAACTTCTTTAGGAAGTACATTAGATTTCCCAGGAACTAATAAAACATCATCAAATGTTAGTCCCATTTCTAAAAACTTTTTAGGCAACATATCTTTATTCCTTAAATTTCAAAATCTATTATTTAATTCGGTTACTCAAAAGCTGCTATGCCTGTAATATCTTCACCAATAATCAAAGTATGCATTTCATGAGTTCCTTCATACGTGATAACTGATTCTAAATTTGCAGCATGACGCATTACTGGATATTCATCCAATATTCCATTTGCTCCCAAAATCTGCCTTGATTCTCTGGCAATATCCAAAGCAATTTGACAATTATTTCTTTTCGCCATCGAAACTTGAGTATGTTTTAATTTGTTTTGATCTTTTAACCTCCCTAATTGCAAATTCAATAATTGGGCTTTAGTAATCTCTGTAACCATATATACTAATTTACTTTGTGTCATTTGATATCCAGCAATAGGTTTACTGAATTGCTTTCGAGATTTTGAATAATTCAATGCCGAGTCGTAACAAGCCATCATTGAACCAACAACTCCCCAAGCAATTCCATATCTTGCCTGATTTAAACACATTAAAGCGTTTTTCAGTCCCGCAGTCTTTGGGAGCAAGTTATTCTCTGAAACAAAAACATTGTCAAATATCAACTCAGAGGTTACGGATGCTCTTAGAGAATGCTTCCCTTTCATCTCCGGAGCTGTAAATCCTTTCATCCCTTTCTCTACCAGAAATCCTCTAACAACTCCATCCAGCTTAGCCCAAACAACAGCTACATCAGCAATGGTGCCGTTTGTTATCCACATCTTTGCACCGTTTAGGATGTAACCTCCATCAGCCTTTTCTGCTTTTGTAATCATCCCACCTGGATTAGAACCAAAATCTGGTTCAGTTAATCCAAAACATCCAATTTTATTTCCTTTAGCCAATTTTGGTAACCAAGTATCTTTTTGTTCTTCACTTCCAAAAGTAAAAATGGGATACATAACTAATGCGCTTTGAACAGAGGCAAAACTTCTAACTCCACTATCACCTCTTTCCAATTCTTGCATAATTAGGCCATAGGAAACATTATTTAGTTCGGCACAATTATATTTTGCTGGCATTGTTGGCCCAAATAATCCCATTTCAGCCATTTTAGGGATCAAATGAATAGGAAATTTTGAGTTACGATTGTATTCTTCAATAATGGGAATGACTTCATAGCTCACAAATTCTCGCACAGTATTCCTAATCATTATTTCTTCTTCAGATAATAAGGAATCTATGTTAAAGTAGTCCACTCCAACGAATTTGTTCACAGTTTCTTTCTAAAATTGAATAGCTAAAATTATTAAAAGGTGATTTGAGAAACAATTTTAATAATAGAATAACTGGCATTTTCTACTCTAACATTTAACCTTGATTAATTTGCTAAATAATGTAATCTTAGTATGTGATAAAATTCAATCAAAAAATATTAAAATTTTCTGCGTATTTAGTATTGGTTGGCTATTTAAGTGCGACAATTGCTTACGCTGTACATTATCACAATGTTGATATTGGCAACAAAAACTCATTATTAAGCACTGATAAACATAACAATAGTAATCATGTTTTTATAAATGGTTCAGAAATATTTTGTCCAGTCCATTTTGCTTACAACTCTTTAAATAATTCAACAATTTCATCTGATAATCCATTTTTAACATTTAAAAAAGTTCCTGAATTTTTTGGAAGCTTACTAGTCTCATCAAAACCAACAAAAGAATGTATTAATCATTACCAACTTAGAGCACCTCCTATTTCTTTCTTCTCTTAGCACAATTTTTAAACCATTTTTATACTTCATAAGGAGAAGAATATGAATTCTTTTGTAATTAAATATTTTTATTTATTTGTTCTAACGATCTTTAGTTTTATAATTTTTAATAGTTGCAGTGATGAAACTGATCCTGTAATTCCACCTTCAGAACATTTTGAACCCGAAGGATGGGTTGTGAGAGATGCGACAACAAAGCCAATTCTTGTAGTTTGGCAAGGAGTAATTCAGACTAATTGGAATTCAGTCGAAGTTCCAGATACACTTTATGCACCTTTGAATGCCTTATCTGATCATTATACAATTAAGTTTTTAGATCTAAATAAAAACATTATAAATCCACCAACTGATGTGGATCATGAATTTGGATGGATCATTACAGACACTTCAAAATTATCAATTGTGCGTGATAATCCAACTGATTGGGCATTTCATTTAAAGGGTAAAGCACTAGCGACAACATCTCTGGAGTTACAGGTTTTGCATGTTGGACACGTTGATGTTAAAACACCTAAAATCCCAGTTATTATTAGAGAAGATACAACTGCTTACGGAGAACCAATTGGTTTAAGATTAAGTTATGAAGAAGATGGAACAGTACTTGCAACAGCTACAGATTTAACCTCCACAGGTTCTGTAGATGTTCAAAAGGATTCCTTAACTGATCATATTGAAATTGAGTTTTATGATGACCAGAACAGATATTACCAACCTGAATATCCTTTACACACATTAGATTTTACTGTCGCTGACCCTTCGATTGTACAGATTTTGCCTGAATCTGGTGAGCCATGGGTTATTAGAGTTAAAGGCTTAACTACAGGTTCAACATCTGTAACTTTTAAATTGGTAGTTAATGGGGCTGCTGAATTTGTTTCTTTTCCAATCAATGTAAACGTTCAATAAATGAAAATAAATTATTTTAAATCTCATCATCTTTTTAAGATGATGAGTTTATTTATCGTTTTGTTTTTTCAGAATTATTTTGCTCAATCAAATGAATTGGGAACTCTTGAAGGAATTGTTCTGGATGGTGTAAATGATTTACCTTTACCAAATGCTGTAGTTAAGCTTTTTGAAATTGATAAATACGATGTATCTGATAAAAATGGAATTTTTGAATTTAAGTTAATTCCATTTGGCAATTATAATGTTGAAGTTTCTTTTGTTGGATATAAAACAGAAAAAACCTTAATAAACATTAACAAGGAACTTAATAAAGGATTAATCATACATCTTTTTAACCTACCGATTGAAACATCTACAATTGTTGTAACAGGTTCACACACAACAACAAAATTTGATGATATGAATGAGTTTATAAATGTACTTAAAGGAAAAGAACTTCAAAGAGAAATTGGATTGACTTTAGCATCTACTCTAAAAAATGAAACTGGTTTGGCTATAAGAAGTATGGGACCGGCGCCTGCAAGACCAGTTATTCGAGGTTTAGGCAGTGATAGAATAGCAATTACAGAAGATGGAATTCAAACAACAGATTTATCTGCAACGTCACCAGATCATGCTGTTTCTGTTGAACCATTTACAATTGAAAGAGTTGAAGTTGTTAGAGGTCCAAAAGTATTGTTAAAAAACTCAACAACAATGGGCGGAGTTGTTAATATTATACGAAACGAAATCCCTATCGAAGTACCAAAATCATTTACTGGTAATACAGGATTCTATGGCGAAACTTCCAACTCAGGTTATTTAGGTGCATTTGTTGGTCAATTACCTTTAGGAAAATTTGTATTTAGAAGTGAAGTGACATATAGAAAAGCAAATGATTTAAGAACTCCAAATGATGTACTAAAAAATTCAGATATTGAAACAAACAACTACAGCGCGGGAGTTAGTTTTATTGATGATTGGGGATTTACTGGATTAAGTATAAGAGAATTTAATTCAGACTATGGCGTGCCAGGAGGATTTGTTGGAGCTCATCCAAATGGTGTTAATATAAGTATGTTAAAGCGGCAAATAAACGGAAAAATTAATTTAAAAATAGATACCGAATCATTTGAGAATATTGAATTACAGCTTTCCCGAGATTATTATAAACACACTGAATACGAAAGAGCAGATTTAATTGGTGCTCAGTTTGTTATATATAATTTTCGAGGAAGCCTGGATTTATCAAACAAAAAACTTGGTTTATTTGATTTTGGGACATCTGGTATTTCATTTGAAATAAGAGATTTTAACATTGGTGGTTTTGTATTTACTCCTCCAACAAAATCATTAAAAGTTTCATCTTATTCATACCAAACTTTTGAAGTTAGTGATTTCAGTTTTGAAGCTGCATTTAGATTTTCTTTTGATGATTTTAATCCAAGATTTGCAAATCCCAGTTCTGATCCTAAATTTGTGATAAAGAGAAATTTTCTAACCTATTCTCTATCTTTTTCTGCTCTTTATTCAATCAATAAAAATCTTTCTGCTGGAATAAATGTTAATAAATCATCAAGAGTTCCTACAATTGAAGAACTCTATTCTGAGGGACCACATTTGGCAGCATATTCTTATGAAATCGGAAATCCAAATCTAGAAAGTGAAAATGGAATTGGTATAGAATTATTTTCTTTTTATAAAAATGAAAATATCTTTTTAATGTTAACAGCATTTAGAAATGATTTTTCATACTTTATAACTCCAAGAAACTCAGGACAAATCAATAGCCAAACACTTCTTCCAATATATAAAACTGAAGGAGTTTCAGCATTATTTTATGGATTGGAAAGTTATTTTGAATTAAAATTTTGGGACAATTTTACAATTTCAAATTCTTTAAGCTACACTTATGGTGAATTTAATGAATCATCTTCCCCCCTACCTCAAATTCCTCCATTAAAGAATATTGTTCAATTGAAATTTTCTCAAGACAATTTGTCAACTGGAATAAGTAGTGAAATTGCTTCATCGCAGCGCAGGGTTGATTTATTTGAAACTAAAACTGATGCTTATGTAATTTTTAGTTCTTATGTTCAGTACTCATTTGAAACAGGCAGTTTAATCCATAATTTTTCGTTAAATGGTGATAATCTATTCAATAAAGAGTACAGAAATCATCTATCACGTGTTAAAATTATTATGCCCGAAGCTGGAATTAATTTTAAATTTAGCTACAGATTATATTTTTAATAATACCAATTAAATATTATCTTTGGCCTGCAATTTTTCAGCTATGGAGAGATGGGTGAGTGGCTGAAACCAACGGTTTGCTAAACCGTCGTAGGGATTAAACTCTACCGCGAGTTCGAATCTCGCTCTCTCCGCAAAGCTTCTCATTTGAGAAGCTTTTTTATTTTATGACTAAATTTTATACTTACATACTTAAAAATAAAATTCACAATAAACATTATTATGGGCATACTTCCAATCTGGACAAGAGACTGAATGATCACAATTCTGGTCTATCAACTTTTACTAAAAAGTATCTTCCCTGGGCTCTAATTTACTCTGAAGTATTTAATACTCGAGATGAAGCAATGAAAAGAGAAAAATACTTTAAGAACATTGCCGGATATCATTGGTTAAAAGAAAGAAATATTATTTGAGCTTTAAGGCTGAAACCAATCCCATTGGGACTAAACCATCGCAGGGATTAAACTCTACCGCGAGTTCTCCCAAAGGGATGGCTTTGCCAGAATCTCGCTCTCTCCGCAAAGCTTCTCATTTGAGAAGCTTTTTTATTTTATGACTAAATTTTATACTTACTTACTTAAAAAGTAAAATTCACAATAAACATTATTATGTTTATAGAAGTTTTTAATCAGACTTTTGCTAATTTTAATCCCAATTAAATTAATTATCCGTTTTTACATAAAATCATTTCAAATAAATGTTCAGCAAAACAACAGTGGGATATAGTAATATTATGTTTAAGAAAATCTCTTTATTCATTATTCTGCAATTACTTTTATTTATTACAATAAGTTGTGATCATAAACCAGATCCAGGGCTAGATGATAAACTAAAATTTGATAAACAAGAATTTGTTGATCAAATAAAGTTATCATTTAGTACAATCGATTCTCTTGATATAATCAAAAAATCTTTGGATGATAAATTTGATACTTTAAAATATATTTATTCCAAAAGGAATTATGAACCATTTATTATTGAGAGCTTTAATTCAAAATCCAAAATCGATTCCATTTTAATAATTTTAGGAAACGCATACGAGCACGGTTTAAATGCTGAGATGTATGATTATTCTATAATTAAAAATAAAGTAAAAGAGATTTTCGGTGATTATACAAGAGCAGATGACAAAGTAAATATAAATCTTCTTGCTATATCTGAAATATTATTAACAAATGCTGTCCTGAAATTTTCGGAACATATGCGTCATGGCGTTGTAAACCCAAGAAAACTTTATCCTGAAGTTTATTACTTGCCTGTAAATGATTCCTTAAATCAAAAATACTTTGAGCCATTAGAACAGAAAAATATTGTTACGTATTTACAGAATATCCAGCCTAAAAGTGAAAAGTATAAAAAGCTACAAACTGAATTATTGAAATTCGAAAAACTAAAAGAAATTTACTATCCTCATATTGCAGTTACAGAGAATAAAATTGAAATTGGAAATGAGTCTGCGTTATTAAAAAATATTTACCAAAAATTAATAGTTTTTGGATTCATTGATACATCAAAAACAAAATTGAGTATTAGTATAATTTATGATTCTACATTATCCCCTTTTATAAAAGAGTTTCAGAGAGCTAATGGTCTTATTGCAGATGGAGTAATTGGTAAACCCACTATTGAAAGACTAAACATTACACCAAAAGAATATGTTGAAAAAATTAAATTGAACTTAGAACGATTTAGATGGATTAATTATTCTGATACAGCAAAATATATAGTTGTTAACATTCCCGATTTTAAACTGTATGCTGTAGAAAATGAAATTGAAAAATTTGATATAAAAATATGTACAGGAAGAAAAACAACCTGGGAAACTCCAAATCTTTATGGACAAATTTCGTACTTTGTTCTAAATCCCACTTGGTCGGTTCCAAGAAGTATTATCGATGAAGAAATTGTTAGCGGACTTCGTCGTGATTCAAGTTATCTTAAGAAAAGAAATTTTGTTGCTTATAAATCTGGTAAGCAAGTTAGTTTAAATGGATTAACTGCCCAAGAATTAGCAGCGAATCGTTACAGCTTAGTTCAAAACCCCGGAGCTGGAAATGCCTTAGGAAAAATAAAATTTATGTTTAAAAATCCGTTTGGTGTTTATTTGCACGATACACCAACACGAGCACCATTTAGTTATGTTAATCGTGCTGTTAGCCACGGCTGTATGCGTGTAGAAAAACCAATGCAATTGGCAGAATATTTTCTTAGTAACAATTCAAATTGGACTTTAGATTATTTAAAGATAGAAATCGGACAAAAAGTTGAAAATCAAACTGTAGTCGAAGAGTATAAAAGTAAGAGATCAGAATTAAGAAAAAATTCCAGCTACGGTATAACAACTGAAGTTAAGTTGGATAAATATGTTCCCTTATTTGTTGATTATTATACAGTTTGGGTTGATAAAGATGGCAAGTTAAATTATCGAGATGATGTTTATGGCAGAGATAAAAAATTGAAAGAAAGTTTATTTACAATTAACAAGTAATTAATATTTATTAAAACCTTAAACATTTTTATCTGACTGTTTTATTTGGGGTAGTTTCTTTTTACATTTAATCAGTAATTAACAGATTATCAAGTATTGAGTGTATGTTTACTAATAAAACTCTTCTTAAAACAATAAAAATATTTCTTGTAGTTTTGTTTGTTTACAATTCCTTCGGATACTTACTACTTTACTTCCCTGTTCAAACTATTATCAAACATGTAGTTCAAAAATCAATCCACGAAAAGAAAATCAAACCTGAAGATTTAAGCATTTTAACTTTCAGCATAAAAGATTTAGAAGAAAATAAGTACGATTTTATCTGGAAAAAACCCGGTAAAGAATTCAGGTTTAATGGCAAAATGTATGATATTGAGGATGAAGTGGTTAACGGCGATACTATTAATTACACAGTATATTACGATCAAAAAGAAAATATTCTTGAACATCTTTTTTCACTTCAGCATCAAGATAATAAAAAAGATAAGACTTCAAATTCCGCTCAAAGAGTTTTATTGGTTGGATTTTATTATGAAGAGATAAATAATATCAAATCAAAAATCGAACGAAATACTTTAACAAATATTCCGCTAAAAAAAAATGAAGCGAATTTTGTAAATTACATTTCTGATATTCCAACTCCCCCACCACGTAAAATCGTGTAAATCAAATTAAAAATAATCTCAGAGCTATTTATTTAATTGTTTTTTCTGAGACTACACAATCATTTAAAGGATAAGTATATGAGCCTTTTTAAAAGGATTATACTGATGTCTTTTCTCTTTGCGTTAATGTATATAAACTTAAACGCACAAAAGAAAGATTCAATACTTTATATCTATCGCTCGGATATGCTTGATTCTATCAAATTTGAAACTGACGAAGTTATTGTAACTGGAACAAGGACAAATCAAAAAATAATTGATATTCCTTATTCTGTTGTTAGAATCAGTCCAACTCAATATAAGTTTGATAGAAAAGTATCTATAAGCGATGTTCTAAGTGCAGTGCCAGGCGTGTTTATGCAATCGCGTTATGGTAACCACGATGTTAGAATTTCTATTCGTGGTTTCGGCAGCAGATCAAATACCGGAATACGTGGAGTAAGAATTTTACTCGATGGAATTCCAGAATCAGAACCAGATGGACAAACGCGAATTGAAGCAATAGACTTCAATTCAATTGGTAGTATTGAAGTGGTTAAAGGTAATTCATCTTCACTTTATACAAATGCACCAGGTGGAGTTATTAATTTTATTAACGATTTAAATTTTTCAAAATCTTTTGCAACGCAGTTTAATGATTTTGGAGCAAATGGATTAAGAAGAAATGGATTTAAAGTCGGTGTAAGAACCAAACAATATGGATTATTAACTTCCTACACATATCACAATTATGATGGTTTTAGACCACATAGTGCCGATTACTGGCACATATTAAATACTGTTTTAGAAACAACACCAGGTGATAATACCAATCTTCAATTTCTTGGTTACTTTGCAACTGGATTGATTCGATTACCAGGCTCTTTAACTAAAGAAGAATATGATGTTGATCCTTATCAGGCAGCACAACGTGAAGTTGATTGGGATTTTCGCCGCATATCTAAAAAAGGAAGAGTTGGAGTAAGATTCACATCTAAATTTGGTGAGGATCTAAATCAGGAAATAGAAATAATCGGTTACGGCACTGTTAAATACTTTGAAAGAGTTGCAAGAAATTCTTATAGAATATTTGATAGATATGGGATTGGTGGATCAGTAAAATTTGTTACTAAAGCAGAGATATATAATCATGATAATGCATTTACAATGGGTGGAGATTTGTTTTATCAAACCGGTCCTGTATCAGAATTTAATAACATTGGCGGAGCAAAAGGTGACGAGCTATTAAACTATGCGGATGAAACTATTGGAAATACCGGCATCTATTTACTTAATAATCTTGAGTTATATAATAAAAAATTATATTTCTTAATGAGTGCTAGATATGACTATATATATTTCGATCAAATAAATAGATTACTTGCAGTGCGTAACACGAATAGAACATTTGCAGATTTTACACCAAAGTTTGCGCTTAACTTTAAAGTTACACCCTCAGTTGCTGTCTATACATCTTTTGGATATAGTTTTGATTCACCTGCCGGGAACGAATTGGATAATTATCCAACAAGTTCAAATCCTGGTTTAATGATCAATCCAGATTTAAAACCACAGAAATCAACAAACTTTGAACTGGGTATTAAAGGTAATCTGTTAAATGATGAAAGTGATTATTTTACAAACACACTTTTTGATTTTACTTTTTACACCACAATTGTAAATGATGAAATCGTTCCTTTTGAAGTATATGGAGATTCGTTTTTTAGAAACTCAGCAAAAACTAATAGGAAAGGTTTGGAAGCTGGAATTACCACCGAAGTGTATAGAGGATTGAAAGCTATTCTATCTTACACATATTCTGATTTTAATTATGATGAATATGATGCTGTAGTTATTGGTGTTGATTCTTTAGGTGAGATAACAACTTCAGCTGGTGATTTTAGCGGAAATGTTGTACCAAGTGTACCTAAACATAATCTATTGTTTGCTTTAGAATACACGCATCGTCTTACTTCAAATTTAAATGGGTTTATTAAAGGAGCATTTCAATCTTTAAGTGGAATGTACGTAAATGATGCTAACTCAGTGGAAACTGATGGTTATCAATTATTAAATTCTACAATAGGATTAGAAATGTTTCTAGATAATTTTAATATATTACTTTCTGGTGGAGTTAATAATCTACTAGATCAGAAATATGTTGGATTTATAAATATCAATTCATCTAACGGAAGATTTTATGAAGCAGGAGAACCCAGAACATTCTTTGCTTCATTAAAATTTAATTATGTTTTTTAGTTTATTTAAAAGGAAATCATGGTAAATAAAATTTTTATTCTATCAATTAGTTTCCTGATTATTAACACCGTCTCCTTTCCACAGGGAGGCGGTTTGATAATTGGAAACAATTACAGAATTTTTCCAAGTACAACTTCTCAATCAGAAGTATTTATTGTAAATCATCCAATAGATAATAATATTTTATTTTCATCTGCAAATACTTTGCAATTCACTCCATCATTTTTTGTTAGCGAAGGTATTTATGTTTCTACAAATCAAGGCACTAGTTGGAGTGGAAGTGATACGTGTAAAGGTGCAAATATTTTTTTTCACGGTGGTGATCCATCAATAGCAATTGATAAGAATGGAAGTTTTATAATAACAAGAAAAGGGTCGTCATCCTTTCCTGGTGCTTATTCTCATTACTCCACAGATAATGGAATTACCTGGTCATCACAAAAAACAATTTCCTCAGACGATTTAGAAAGAGCAAGTATTATTTCAGACACAGATCCTACTAGCTCGACTTATGGAAGAACATATTTAGTATATGCTTTGTTAACACCGCCTTATCCAATAAAATTTTCTTATACAGATAACATTAGTAGTAGTTGGCATTCTGTCGTGGCAATTAACAATCCAACTGTTCGTGGTGCGGGAGGTGAAATCGCTTTTGGACCAAACAATGAAGTATATGTTTGCTGGGCTGGCGTTTCAAGTACTTCACCATTTACAGAAGTGCAAGTTGGATTTGCGTCATCCACAAATGGCGGAGCAAATTGGAGTGTAATAGAAAATGCGTTTCCTATGAATGGAATAGTTGGAATACTAACTTCAAAACAAAGTATTAGAGTTAACGGTTTGCCAAGAATGGCAGTTGATTTATCGAATACTTTAACAAGAGGAAATATTTATATCGTTACATCACAAAAAAATCTTTCACCTGCAGGCAGTGATCCGGATATTGTTCTTAGAAAATCTACTGATGGTGGATTATCGTGGTCGAATGGAATACGTGTAAATCAAGATGTTTTAAATAATGGTAAAACTCAGTTTTTCTCCGGTATCACAGTTGATGATTTTGGTGGTGTTAATGTTATTTTTTACGATGATAGAAATACATCAAGTGATTCTTCTGGAGTTTTTCTTGCAAGATCTACTAATGCAGGAAATAACTGGAGTGAATACGAAATTAGTGATCATAACTTTAGACCTTCTGCAATTGGTGGATTAGGACAAGGTTATATGGGTGATAACATTGATATTACCTCAGTAGGAAATAAACTTTTCCCTGTTTGGATGGATAACTCAAGTGGAAATTACCAGATTTGGAGTGTACCGATTACAATTCAATCAGTAGGTGTTGATGATGATGCTCACGAATTAATTCCAAATGGATTTGAATTAAAGCAAAACTATCCAAATCCGTTTAATCCTAATACAGTAATTGAATTTAGTTTACCACAAAGTTCTGATATTTCTTTAAAAGTTTTTGATTTGACAGGCAAAGAAGTTGCTTTGTTGATTAACGAATTTACTGAAGCAGGTAATTATAAAATTAATTTTGATGCAGCAAAACTAAATATATCAAGCGGAGTTTATTTTTATCATTTAGCTACAAATGGATATTCGGAAACTAAACCGATGATATTGCTAAAGTAGTATAGATTTATCTATACTAAATATGCTGTTAGATTAAAATTACTTTATTATCTTTACAAAAAATTTTTACAAAATTAGGTGAAAGAATGATAAGAATATTTTTTGGATTTGTGTTATTTGTGTTTGTTGTTGTAATAACTTCTTGTGGAGAAAAAGAACAGCCAGAAGTAAAACAGATGAACCAGGCTAACGTTGAGGCTATGAATGGTTCAGTTCATAATGTAATGGTTGAAGAAAAAATGGATGCAAGCAATTATAGTTATTTAAAAGTAAAAGAAAATGGGAACTCTTTTTGGATAGCTGTTAATCAAATGGAAATTGCTCCTGGTGAATATGTAATTTTTTCTAAGTCGATGGAAATGAAAAATTTTAAAAGTGAATCATTAAATCGAACATTTGAATCAATTTTATTTGTTGATGATGCAAAGAAAAGTGGAAGTGAAGAACAATTAAAGGCTCCTCATCAAAATATAACTGGTGGCAAAGATGCATCAATAAAAATTGAGTCTATAAAAGGTGGTTATACTGTTGAACAAATTTACAATCAAAAATCCACATTAGAATTTAAAACGGTTAAAGTGCGCGGTAAAGTTGTAAAAGTTAATAACGGAATTATGGGAACTAATTGGGTTCATATTCAAGATGGAAGTGGAACAGAAGGAACACACGATCTGCTGGTTACTACCAATGAATCAGTACAAGTTGGAGCGACTATTATTGCAGAAGGAAAAGTTGTTAAAGATAAAGATTTTGGTTCTGGTTATTTTTACAATGTACTTTTAGAAAATTCAAAAATTATTGCTGAATAAATAAAATTTAAGCCCGGAGTCTATATTCTGGGCTTTGTCAATTGTATTATTTTTCGTTTTCAGATTTTATTAAAATATCTAAATACTCCTTCATTATTTCCAAATTTTTTTCTTTCTGCAAACCATAATTTTTCTTCGCGTATTCAGTAAAGAAATGATGTTGATTAAAGAATGCAATAGAGTGATTCATCCATTCAATATCAGATAATTTTTTAATTCCGCGTAACTCAAATTCCTCTCTTAATAAATCTCCCCTTTCTTTAATATTTTTTTCACCAAGATGTAAAAGATCTGCATCACAAATAATTTCTTCTAATTTATTTGTAGGATTTTGTGGGATTTTTGTCGCACGGATACAATCTAGAATTTGCTCAATTTTTTCAGAAGGATAAAAATATTTTTCAAGAAATTCTTTCGCATACATTGTGCTTTGCTCTTCATGTCCTGTACAACAATGAAAATGTCCTGTGTCATGAAACCAGGCAGCGATAAGTAAAATCTCTGAATCATTTTCTGATATTGATTCTGCTTTCCCAATCACCTCAACGGCATCCACAACATCAATTGTATGCTTTATTGTATGATAAAGAACTTCGTTCCCCAATTTAGCTTTAAAGAGTTCTCTAACGTAGTCTTCAACTTCTTTTATAAAATGTAAATCTAACATCGTTCTCTAACTAATTTCTCAGTAATTATTGTATATTATTTTGTCCAGATTTTTTGTGAATAAAAATATGCTAATTGTTAAGTTTGAATGGTGACAATTATCACAATAAAAATTAGAATCACACTTATATGAAGACACTAATATTGCTGCGACATGCTAAATCAAGTTGGGATTTCCCTGATCTCTCAGATCACGATCGACCATTGAATAATCGTGGTAAAAAAGATGCACCATTAATGGCAGAAGTACTTAAGAAAAAGAATATTGCAATTGATTTAATTATCTCAAGTACATCAAAAAGAACAATGGAAACTGCTAAAGTTTTTGCAAATACTTTAAATCTTAAAATAATAGAAGATCGAAATCTTTATCTTGCTTCTGAACCTGAAATTAAAAGAATTGTAAAAGAAATTGATGATTATTATGACAGTATAATTTTAGTCGGTCACAATCCAGGAATGACAAATTTGATTAACCTTGTTTCGAATACTGGAATTGATAATCTACCAACTACGGGAATGATAGGAATACCTATGAAGGATACTTGGAATAATTTTGGCTCAGAAAAGTGTGAGATTTTATTTTTTGAATTTCCTAAAAAAATTAAACAAGACAGCATCAATTAATAAAAAAATCTCTCAGCTAAAATTTTATATAAATGATTTTTAATAGACTAATTTTGATTTAAATATTCATTAATCGCTTTTGCAGCTTTTCTACCTGCGCCCATTGCAAGGATAACTGTAGCACCGCCTGTAACAATATCGCCACCGGCAAATACACCTTTTTTAGATGTTGCCATCGATTCTTCATCAACAAGGATATTACCCCACTTGTTATAATTAATATCCGGTGTGGTTTGTTGTATAATAGGATTTGATCCATTACCAATTGCAATTACTGCCATATCGATATTAAGAACATAGTTTGAGTCTTTAATTGGAACAGGTTTTCTTCTTCCTGAAGCATCAGGCTCACCAAGTTCCATCTTTATCAACTCAACGCCAGTAAGCCAGCCGTCTTTATCGCCAATAAACTTATTTGGATTTGCTAAAAGCAAAAACTCAATTCCCTCTTGTTTAGCATGATGGATTTCTTCCTTACGAGCAGGTAACTCAGCATCAGATCTTCTATAAATTATGTAAGCATTTTTTGCTCCAAGTCGCTTTGATGTACGTACTGCATCCATAGCTGTGTTACCGCCACCAAATACTGCAACGGTTTTATCTTTAACATTAAAAACCGGTGTATCAAATTCAGGGAACTTGTACGCTTTCATCAAATTAACTCTTGTTAAAAATTCATTTGATGAATAAACTCCGTTAAGATTTTCACCTTCAATATTTAAGAAATAAGGTAACCCGGCACCAACTGCAATAAATACAGCATCGTAACCATTTTGCATTAATTCATCAATCGTATCTGTAAATCCAATTACAGCATTTGTTTGAAAATCTACACCAAGACTTTTTAGTGATTCAATCTCAGCTTTTACAATTTCTTTTGGTAAACGGAATTCAGGAATTCCATAAACTAAAACTCCACCAAGTTCGTGCAATGCTTCAAATACTGTTACGTCATGTCCTGATTGAATTAAATCACCGGCACAACTTAAACCAGAAGGCCCACTGCCTATGATTGCAACTTTCTTTCCTGATTTGGGTTTAAGTTCAGGATTTTTTAATCCGAGATGTTCGCGTTCATAATCTGCAACAAATCTTTCTAATCTTCCAATTGCTACAGATTCACCTTTAACACCAACAACACATTTTGCTTCACATTGTTCTTCTTGTGGGCAAACTCTGCCGCAAACAGCTGGCAGCATATTATCTTCTTTAATTTTAGAAGCTGCACCAAGAAAATCACCTTCTGCGACAAGGTGAATGAAATCTTTTATCTTAACCTCAACAGGACAACCATCAATACAAACTGGTTTT
>Ga0138256_10002115_pt1 | contig 21377 bp, 20 predicted proteins | sample KNB2016incub_MG_FD_105486 | JGI IMG/M metagenome (GOLD analysis project Ga0138256, IMG submission 105486) | Active sludge microbial communities from wastewater in Klosterneuburg, Austria - KNB2014incub_MG | ecosystem: Engineered > WWTP > Activated sludge > Unclassified | place: Austria... | reverse complement strand
TCGGCCTCGGACCCAATGGTTGCCTCGGTGCCTATGTTCTGGACAAGCGCAACGACCGAGTCGTCACCTTTGCGGCCGCGCATACGGTGCTCGCAACCGGGGGAACCGGCAAGGTCTATCTTTATACCAGCAACCCGGATACGGCGACCGGCGACGGCGTCGCCATGGCCTGGCGAGCCGGCTGCCGAGTGGCGAACATGGAGTTCATCCAGTTTCACCCAACCTGCCTTTACCATCCCCACGCCAAGACCTTCCTCATTACGGAGGCGATGCGCGGCGAAGGCGGCCTCCTGCGCCTTCCAGACGGAACGCGCTTCATGCCGGACCACGACGCGCGCGAAGAACTGGCGCCACGGGATATCGTTGCCCGCGCGATCGATTTCGAGATGAAGAAGCGCGGCCTCGACTGCGTGTACCTGGACGTTTCGCACAAACCGGCCGGCTTCCTGATCGAGCACTTTCCGACGATCCATGCGCGCTGCCTTGAGCTCGGCATCGATATCGCTCGGCAACCCATCCCGGTCGTGCCGGCTGCGCACTACGTATGCGGCGGCGTCACGACGGACCTCTCCGGCCGTACCGACCTGCCCGGTCTGTACGCAATCGGGGAAACCGCTTTCACCGGTCTGCATGGCGCAAATCGTCTGGCGAGCAATTCCCTCCTCGAATGCCTGGTGTTTTCCGCCGCGGCGGCGGAAGCAATCCTTACCTCGCCAGTACGCCCCGTGCGCGATCTCCCGCAGTGGGACGAAAGCCGGGTTACGGATGCGGACGAGGAAATCGTCATTTCCCACAACTGGGATGAACTGCGCCGCTTCATGTGGGACTACGTCGGTATTGTTCGCACCAACAAACGGCTCGAGCGCGCGCGCCATCGCATCCGCCTGCTCGAAAAGGAAATCGACGAGTACTACGCCAATTTCCGCGTGAGCAACGACTTGATCGAGTTGCGAAATCTGGTTCTATCGGCGGATCTGATCGTTCGCTGCGCGCTGCGCCGGCGGGAAAGTCGCGGCCTGCATTTCAGTCGCGACTATCCGACCCTGTTGACCAGCCCGCGCAACACCATCCTCCGCAATCCGCTCAGGCCGTAGCGGCTGCATGCCAGCGCAGCCACGCGCACAAGTGCCGCCAATCGCGCCGGCCGAGCGAGTCCGACATCAGCAATACCGGCCAGGACCCCCGACCACCAGCCTGCGCCAACAGTAGCACGATCAGCCACGGAAAGACGGTGGATCCCGAAGCGGCACGCGCATCGACGCGCTCACCTCCGACGGTGAGGCATTCGATCCTGCCGTCTTCGGCCAGGAGCAGTTCGCAGATGGAATTCGCTGAAGCCAGCAAGGCATGCCGCTGCAAGGCGTTCCCACCACACAGCGCAACGGCTACGGCGCACCCCAATCCCAACCAGGACGGCAGCATTGGGGCAAGAAACACGGCGGCGAGTGCCGCACCGTGAAGCGCAAGGACCAGAAAGAACAACTGAAAGGAGCGCCGCAGTATGATCCGCAGAGGAAAACGCAGCGGGATGCCCGCAGCCTCAAATTCTGCGGAAGGCGAGCGTTCCGTTGGTTCCGCCAAAGCCGAAGTTGTTCTTGAGCGCAACGGCAATATCCAGGTCGCGCGCCGTGTTGGCGCAATGATCGAGGTCGCACTCCGGATCCTGCTCGAACAGGTTGATCGTCGGCGGCGATACCTGATGGAATACCGCCAATGCCGTCAGCACCGACTCCAATCCTCCGGCGCCACCGAGAAGGTGCCCGGTCATCGACTTGGTCGAGTTGACCACCAGCTTTCGCGCGGCGTCACCGAAGGCGAGCTTGATGGCATCCGATTCGTTCTTGTCGCCAAGCGGCGTCGACGTGCCATGCGCGTTCACATATTGAACCGAATCCGGGTTGACACCCGCGTCACGCAAGGCGTTGAGCATGCTGCGGCGCGGCCCGTCTGTGTTCGGCGCGGTCATGTGGTAAGCATCGCCGCTCATGCCGAAACCGGCAAGCTCGGCATAGATCCGGGCACCCCGGCGCTTTGCGTGTTCGTATTCCTCGATCACCATCACGCCGGCGCCTTCGCCGAGAACGAAGCCATCGCGTTCCCGGTCCCAAGGACGGCTTGCCGTCGCCGGATCGTCGTTTCGTGAGGAAAGGGCCTGTGCCGAGGCAAAGCCGCCAATCGCCAAGGGCGTGACCGTCGACTCGGCCCCGCCGCAAACCATCGCGTCCGCATCGCCGTATTGGATCATGCGATAGCTCGTGCCGATGGCATGGAGTCCGGTGGTGCAGGCCGTCACCACCGCGAGGTTCGGTCCCTTCAGACCGAACATGATTGACAGGTTCCCGGCGATCATATTGATGATGGTGCCCGGAATGAAGAATGGCGATATCTTTCGAGGCCCGCCCGCAAGAAAATCGCCCTGGGTTTCTTCGATCATCGGCAGGCCGCCAATGCCGGAGCCGATGTTGACGCCGATCCGATCGGCGTTGTCTTCGGTGACTGCCAGCCCCGCATCCTTGATCGCCTGAATGCCAGCGGCCATGCCGAAATGAATGAACACATCCATTCGGCGCGCCTCCTTCGGAGACAGATAGGCGGCGACATCGAAGCCCTTGACTTCGCCGGCAATCCGCGACTTGAATGCGGTCGCGTCGAAGCGCGTGATCGGACCGATACCCGAACGCCCGGCGACGATGGCATCCCAAGTCTCGGCTACCGTGTTGCCGACGGGCGAAACCGCGCCCAAGCCGGTGACCACTACCCTTCTACGTGCCACGTCGCAGATACCCGATCGAGTTGGTGGCCCGGTTATTTTTTTAGATGGGTGTTGACGTAGTCGATCGCCTGTTGGACGGTGGTAATCTTTTCCGCCTCCTCGTCGGGGATTTCGCACTCGAACTCCTCCTCGAGGGCCATAACCAACTCGACCGTGTCCAGCGAATCAGCGCCGAGATCGTCGACGAACGACGACTCGTTCTTGATCTCCGATTCGTTGACGCCAAGCTGCTCGGCAACGATCTTTTTGACCCGTTGTTCGATGTTCTCCATGTGCTTTTGCTCCTTCCCTTTTTGGCGGGTGTAACGAGAAAAAAACCGGTGCATTCTAGCAGAAAGGCCTTGTCCGACCAAACCGGAACCTCAGTCCATGTACATCCCGCCATTCACGTGCAGTGTCGTGCCGGTCACGTAACCAGCACGCGGGGACGCGAGGAACAGCACGGCGGCGGCCACCTCGTCCGCGTGCCCGAGCCGCCCGAGCGGAATCTGTGCCAGCAGAGGCACACGCTGTGCTTCCGACAGCGCCTGAGTCATGTCGGTCTCGATAAAGCCCGGCGCGACGCAATTGACGGTAATGCTGCGGCTGCCGAGCTCGCGAGCAAGCGCGCGGCTCATGCCGGCGACGCCCGCCTTCGCAGCAGCGTAATTCGCCTGCCCCGAATTTCCGGAGCTCCCAACCACCGAAGTGATGTTAATGATGCGGCCCGCGCGCGCCTTCATCATGCCTCGCATGACTGCGCGTGAAAGACGGAACACGGCCTTCAGGTTGGTTTCCATCACCAAGTCCCAGTCGGCATCCTTCATGCGCATTGCCAGATTGTCGCGAGTGATGCCCGCATTGTTGACCAGAATCGATACCGCCCCGAAACGCCGTTCGATCTCTTCCAGCACCGTCACGCAGGCCGATGCGTCCGTTACGTCCAGTGTCGCTCCCCACGCACGAATGCCGTCGGCCTCAAGGGCCGCCTGGATGTTCGCCGCACCAACGTCCGTCGTCGCCGTCCCGATCACCGTCGCTCCGGCCTGCCCCAGTGCAACGGCGATGGCACGACCGATACCGCGCGATGCACCGGTCACAAGGGCGATCTGTCCGCACAGCATGCCGTGCTCCTCAGCCATTCGTCATCTCCAAGGCGGCCTCGACGCCGGCGAGGTCCGCCATTGCCGCACCGCCGACACCGTCTGCACAGCGCTTCACCAGCCCGGCGAGGACCTTCCCGGGTCCGCATTCGAAGACCTGGCAAACGCCCATGGCCGCCATCGCCCGCATGGTCTCCACCCAGCGCACGGGCGATGCGGCTTGCCGAACCAGTGCATCCCGTATCGCGTCCGCATCGACCGGCGCGGCGGCATCGACGTTGTTGATGACGGGGATGCGCGGCGGAGCAAGCTCGATTTCGCCGATACGCCCGCGCAACCTCTCTGCTGCCGGCTTCATCAGCGTGCAGTGGAAGGGCGCCGACACGGGCAGAAGCACCGCTCGCTTCGCGCCGCGGCTCTTGGCCGCCTCGATGGCGCGATGTACGGCCGCAACGTGGCCGGCAATTACGGTCTGCTCCGGCGTATTGAAGTTCACTGCCTCCGCAACCTGCCCTTGTGCGCAATCCGCACAGACGGCCTTCACGATTCCGGAATCGAGGCCAAGAATGGCCGCCATCGCGCCATCGCCCACCGGCACCGCCTCCTGCATCGCACGCGCCCGCAACTCGACCAACGGCACCGCGTCAGCAAAGGCGATTACGCCGGCGGCAACCAGTGCCGCGTACTCGCCGAGGCTGTGCCCAGCCACGACAGCGGGCATCTTGCCTCCGCGCGCCTGCCAAAGACGAAACACGGCAATACCAGCGGTCAGCATCAGCGGCTGCGTGTTGACCGTCTGGCTGAGCGCTTCGGCCGGCCCCTCCGAAACCAGCTGCCAAAGGTCGCGCCCAAGCGCAGCCGAAGCTTCGTCGAAGGTATGACGAACGGTCGGATGATCACCGTAGGCATTCATCATGCCCAGCGATTGCGAGCCCTGGCCCGGAAAAACGAGTGCGAATTTCATGGTCTGATGACCCGTGTCAGTATCTGAGCGCCACTGCGCCCCACGTAAAGCCGCCGCCGACCCCTTCCAGCAGCAGGACATTTCCACGCCGGACGCGCCCATCGCGAATCGCGGCATCCAGCGCCAGGGGGATAGAGGCGGCAGACGTATTGCCGTGATCCTGAACCGTGAGGATGACCTTGTCGAGCGAAAGCCCCAATTTTTTCGCCGTCGCCTGGATGATCCGCACGTTCGCCTGATGCGGAATCAGCCAAGCGACCTGTTCCTGCCGCAAACCGGCCCGCTCCAGTACTTCCGACGCAACCTCGGCGAGTACCTTGACGGCGAACTTGAAGACCGCCTGGCCATCCATCTGCAGAAACGGATGACCTACTATCCTGCCGCCGCTGACATTGCCAGGAACCGCAAGGATCTCGTTGTAGCTGCCATCGGCGTGCAAGGCGCTGGCGAGAATGCCGGGCTCGTCCGCGGCTTCGAGGATCACAGCGCCGGCGCCGTCGCCGAAGAGGACGCAGGTGCCGCGATCGTTCCAGTCCAGAATGCGCGAGAACACTTCCGCGCCGACCACCAGGGCACGCCGATGGCTGCCCGAGCGGATGAACTTCTCGGCTATGGCGAGCCCGTATACAAACCCGCTGCAAACCGCCTGGACGTCAAACGCCGCGGCGCCGGCAATGCCCAACTTTGCCTGCAGCAGACAGGCCGTGCTGGGAAAAATGAAATCGGGCGTCGAGGTTGCCAGGATAACGAGATCGATGCCCGCTGGATCGACGCCGGCGGCCTGCATGGCACGGCGGCTGGCTTCGGCCCCCAAATCGCTGGCGGCAAGATCGCCGGTGGCAAGGTGACGGTTGCGAATGCCGGTTCGTTCGGTGATCCAGGCATCGGAGCTGTCGACGCCGCGCGCGACCAGATCGGCGTTGGAAACCGGCGGGCCGGGCAGGTAGCTTCCGGTCCCGGATATGCGGGCAAAGGTCATGCCGGCTGTGAGCGCGTCGCAGCGTACTGCGCCATGCGTTCGGCGATGCGGTCGGCAAGGCCGTTGCGCACCTCCTCCGCCGCGCTCTCGATCGCCTTGCCGAAAGAAAAACTGTCCGCCGACCCGTGGCTCTTGACCACGATCCCGCGCAACCCGAGCAGGCTGGCACCGTTGTATTGCCGCGGGTCGACGCGCCGTTTGAATGCATTCAGCGCGGGAAGGGCGATCAGTCCCGCCAGTTTGGAGAACGCGTTGCGGCCGAGTTCCTCGCGCAGGAACGACGCCAACATGCGCACCAGTCCCTCCGATGTCTTGAGCAGGACATTGCCGACAAACCCGTCGCAAACCACCACGTCCGTCGTGCCCTTGTAGATGTCATCGCCCTCGACGTTGCCGTAGAAATTCAGGCCGCTTTCCTTCAGCAGTTCCCCTGCCTGCTTGACCACGTCATTGCCCTTGATGTCCTCTTCGCCGATATTCAGCAGCCCGACGGATGGGCGATCCTTGCGATCCATCGCCGAGACAAGCAGCGCGCCCATGATGCCGAACTGAAGCAGGTGTTCGGGCACGCAGTCTACGTTTGCTCCCAGGTCAAGGACATATGTGTGGCCGTTTGCCGTCGGCAGTACGGCGGCGATCGCCGGGCGGTCGATTCCCGGCAAGGTCTTCAGTACGAAACGGGAGATCGCCATCAGGGCGCCGGTGTTTCCGGCGGAAACCGCTGCTTGGGCAGCACCTTCCTTGACGAGATCGATCGCGACACGCATCGAGGAATGTTTCTTGACACGCAGCGCGGTAGCGATTGAGTCGTCCATGCCGACGACCTCCGCCGCGGGGTGGACGCGCAAACGGCTGCCGAAGGCCGCGCTTTCGCGGGCGATTGCGGGCTCGATGACCTCGGCCAAACCGACGAGCACGACCGATGCCGCAGGGTCCTGGCGGAGGAATTGCATCGCCGCCGGAAGTGTGACGGAAGGGCCGAAATCACCGCCCATGCAATCGATCGCGATGACGACGTCCATCGACGCTAGCAAGAAAAGCGAGTCCTGGTTCGAATGGGCGGAGCGCACGCCCCGCCGCAAAAGGCTTACTCGCCCTTGGTCTTGGCGACTTTCTTGCCGCGGTAATAGCCCGTTGGGCTGATGTGGTGCCGCAGGTGCGCTGCGCCGGTTGTCGGCTCGACTGCCAAGGGCGGATTGCGCAGGAAAGCATGTGCTCGGTGCATGCCGCGCTTCGACGGCGACTTCTTGTTCTGTTGGACAGCCATTCAAGACTCCTTCAAATCAAATCAGTTAACTCAGCGACGCGGCTTGAGCCCGGCCAGTTTGGCGAAAGGCGAAGCCACATCGGCGACAGAAACGGCGCCAGCCCGGCAGTTACCGTGCATCGGTGCGATCGGCAATGCGAGAAGCAACTCGTCCTCGATCAGCGCCAACACGTCCAACGCCGGCGTTGCGTCGATCGGATCGCTACCGTCGTCCAGCAAATCGTCGTCCGGCCAGACCGCGCCCGCCTCGATCAGAACCAACCGGGAGTGAATCCGCAGCGGCCATTGCAACGACCCAAGGCAGCGCTGGCAAACGAGGTTAAGCGCTCCGTTCAGCGATATCGAGAGCGAATGCTCGGCACCGGATGTGGCCTGGACGCTCGATCCCGCCACGGTGAATTCCAGCCCGCCCGTGTTGTCGAGCAGAACTCCCGCCAAACGCCCCAACAAAGCCGGGTCGATACGACCGCTAACCTGCTTGTGCTGCCGCGCGAACTCCAGGCTGTCGAGGACCAGACGCTGTTGCGACATAAGCTTGCGATGATATCATTCGCGGACTTTTCCTGTCAAAAGAATAACATCCGCCGCACACCCGGATCCGCGCTCAGATGTCGCCACCACGCCTGGTCCTCGCTTCAACATCGGTCTATCGCCGTGAGCTTCTGGAGCGGCTGAAAATCCCCTTCGAGGTCGCCGATCCGGCGGTCGACGAATCGGCACCGCCTACTGAAGCCCCCGCCGCGACCGCAGAACGGCTGTCGGCCGCCAAGGCCCGCGCCGCTGCCGGACGCCATCCCGATGCGCTGATCATCGGTAGCGACCAGGTCGCCTTTCTCGGCGAGCAGCGCTTTGGCAAGCCTCTCACGCGGGAGCGCGCGATCGTCCAATTGCGCGCCCTCAGCGGACAAACGGTGGTTTTTCACACGGGGTTGTGCCTTCTCAACAGTGCAACCGGAAGGATGCAACTGACCGGCGTACCGACCCAGGTTCGCTTTCGCCCCCTGGAGGAGGCGGAAATCGCTCGATATCTGGAACGGGAACGACCCTATCACTGCGCCGGGAGCGCCAAGTCGGAAGGGCTCGGCATCGCCCTGCTCGAATTCATCCGCGGCGACGACCCGAATGCGCTGGTCGGCCTTCCGCTCATCGCCCTCTGCGCGATGCTCCGCGCGGAGGGTGTCGAACTTCCCTGATGGCGGCCGGAACGCTGTTTCTGCTGCCTGCCGCGTTGGGCGTCGGTCCCACCGAGGCAACACATCCCCCTGAAGTCGCACGCATCGCGGCGGGCCTGCGGCATTTTGTCGTCGAAAACGCCAAGACGGCGCGACATGAACTCAAAAGGCTTGGGCTGACCCAACCCCTGTGCACGCTCGACATCCGTGTGCTGCCCGAAGGCCCGTCGCCAGACGCGCTCAGGGCGCTGCTTGCGCCGCTGTTCGCCGGCGAATCGGTCGGTCTGATGTCGGAAGCCGGGTGTCCGGCCGTCGCCGACCCGGGCGCGGCGCTGGTCGGCGTCGCGCACCAGATGGGGATCCGCATCGTCCCGTTGGTCGGCCCATCGAGCGTATTGTTGGGCCTGATGGCTTCCGGGCTCAACGGACAGAATTTCGCCTTCCACGGCTATCTTCCGGTCCGCGAACCGCAGCGCAGCCGGCGAATCGTCGAGCTGGAGCGCGAATCCCTTCGCGAAGGACGGACGCAGATAATCATCGAAACGCCCTATCGAAACACGCAGATGCTCGCCGCGCTGCTGGCGGCCTGTCAGTCCACCACCCGCCTTTGCATCGCCAGCGCGCTGACTTGCGCCGACGAGTTCGTGCGCACCCTGCGCGTCGGCGAATGGCGTTCCGCCGCGATGCCAGAACTGCATCGGCGCCCTACGGTTTTCCTCTTCCTAGCGTAGCGTCAGGCGGCCGAGTGCAGCCAGAGCCCCTTCGGCCATGTCGGTGCCAAACTGCTTCGCGAACCGTTCGGAAAGGCTCGATCGCTGGGTAAAGTCGCGGATATCCTCGGCCTTGATGACTTCGCGTGCAACGTAGTCGACGCCACCGAGCGCATCGGCGAGGCCGAGTTCGATGCTCTTGGCACCGGTCCACATGAGGCCGCTGAACAACTCGGGGGACTCCTTCAGCCGCTTTCCCCGACCTTGCCTGACTACCTCGATGAACTGCTTGTGGATATCATTCAGCATCAACTGGGCATGCTGCCGGTGCTGGATGTCCTGCGGCGAAAACGGGTCTAGGAAGCCCTTGTGCTCGCCGGCCGTCATCAAACGGCGCTCCACCCCGGCCTTCTCCATGGTGCCGGTGAAGCCGAACCCGTCCATCAGAACGCCGATGGAGCCGACAATGCTGCCCTTGTCGACAAAGATCTTGTCCGCCGCCGCCGCAACGTAATAGCCACCCGAGGCGCAGATCTCCTCGACGACAACGTAAAGGGGAATCGCAGGATGCTTTGCCCGCAGGCGCCGGATCTCGTCGTTGATGATTCCCGACTGGACCGGGCTGCCGCCGGGGCTGTTGATGCGAAGGATGATGCCTTGGGTACCCTTGTCGCCGAATGCGGCTTGCAGCGCGGCATTGATGCGCTCGCCGCTCGCTTCGCCGTTGGCCTTGATGACCCCATTGAGCTGGACAAGTGCCGTGTGCTTCCTCCCGTCCCCGAGCTTTTCCGCGGTATCGCCCCAGTCGACGAAAACCAGCAGCACGACCGTAAGGTAGGCGAAGCCTAGCAGCTTGAAGAATATTCCCCAGCGGCGCCGGCGGCGTTGCTCGGTAAGCGCATCGAGCGCCAGTTTCTCTACGATCTTGCGCTCCCAGGCGGGATCGCTGTTCGGGGTGTCTGCCATGAGCGTGGGTTAATCCAGGAAAATGCCGCCGGCCTCCTCGCGGACCGGAACGGCCGCGAGCGCGTCCCCGGCGCAGGGCCCGGCCAGACACACCCCATCGGCAGGCCGATAGAGCGCGCCGTGCGCGGCGCAAATGAAGTATAGCCCGGAATCATCGAAGAACCGCCCTTCGACCCAGTCAAGCTCGAGCCCGATATGTGCGCAACGGTTCAGATAGGCATGAACCCTCCCCTGATGGCGCACGGCGAATGCCGGTACCAAGCGGCCGTCGCGCTCAACCTCGAAGCGAACGCCCGGGCCACCGTCGGTCAATTCCGCGCCCTTGCAGATCAGCCTTGGTGGCGCAGCCATTCGCCCAGTGCCCCAACGCTGTCACACACGGTGAGCGGCGCGGCGGCTTCAAGGACGTCGCGTGTGTGTGCGCCGAAACTCACGGCGACAGCGGCAACGCCGGCATTCCGCGCCATCAGCAAATCATGGGTGGTGTCCCCGACCATCAAGGTCCGAGCAGCCTCGACACCCAACTCGTCCATGAGTTCCAGCAGCATCTCCGGGTGCGGCTTGGAGCAGCACTCGTCCGCACAGCGCGTGGCATGGAACAAAGGCCTCATGCCGGACATGTCCAGCGCGCGATTCAGACCGGGACGGCTCTTGCCGGTAGCGACGCCAAGCAGCCGGCCGTCGGCTGCAAGCCCGGCGATGAGATCCTGGGCGCCGGGAAACAGGCCCAGCCGGTGGTCCTGCGCTAGGTAGAAGCGCCGGTAGCGATCCGCAACGAGCGCGTAATCACCCTGTGGCACGCCGGGCATTGCCTGTGCCAGCGCATCGTGCAGGCCAAGGCCGATCACCTGGCGGGCGGTTCGATCGTCCGGCGGCGGCAAACCCAGATCACACGCCGCGGCCTGCATGCATGCAACGATTGCGCCGGCGGAATCCATCAGCGTTCCGTCCCAGTCAAACACCACCAGCTCGTAGTTCATAGTCCTTCCGTTCATGTTCCTCCAGCCGGGCAAGAAACCCTCCCAGTTCGCTCGGCAGCGGAGCCGCCAGGCTAAGCCTCGCACCGGTTGCCGGATGAATCGTCGCCAGCGCCGCCGCATGCAGGAACATGCGATCAAGCCCTTGTTTCTGCAAGGCCTTGTTCAACGCGAAATCCCCATATTTGTCGTCGCCGCAGAGCGGGAAGCCAAGGTGGGTCAGATGGACCCGGATCTGGTGCGTTCGGCCCGTTTCAATGCGCACCTCGACCAGGCTGAAGTTCTCCCAGCGCGCGACGAGCCGCACAATGCTGTGTGCCTCCTTGCCGCTCGAGTCGACGCTAACCCGCCGTTCGCCCTCTGCCGTCAACCGCTTCTGCAACGGCAGCCTGACGTGGCGCAAAGGCGCCAGCCAGCGTCCGCGCACCAGGGCGAGATACTGCTTTTCAACCGAACCGCGGCGGAACTGCTCATGCAACGCCGAAAGCGCAGCGCGCTTCTTTGCCACCAGCAGCAGACCTGATGTCTCGCGATCGAGGCGATGAGCCAGTTCCAGGAAACGCGCGGCAGGCCGCTGTCGCCGCAGTTGTTCGATGACGCCGAAGCTGACTCCGCTGCCGCCGTGCACTGCCAACCCTGCCGGTTTGTCGATTGCAATCAGCCAGTCGTCCTCGAAAACAACCTGGAACGGCGCTCCAAGCGGAACGGGTGGCCGTTCCGATTTGTCAAGGCGCAGGGGTGGCACACGCACCTCGTCGCCAGCACACAACCGGTACTCCGGTCCGACCCGCCCGCTATTCACCCGCACCTGACCGTCGCGGAGAATACGATAGAGGTGGCTCTTGGGCACCCCCTTGCAGATGCGCAACAGGAAATTGTCGATGCGCTGGCCGGCACCTTCGCCGTCGATCCTGTGCCTGACGACGGCGGCTTTGCTTAACTCCTTCATTTTGAATATACTGTCAGTTGGTTTGCCCATCCCCCCGGGTGGACCGGTCCACTGGTCCGGTCGATCCGAGGTTCGCGCCCCATGACCCGAAGCGGCATTGGCCGGCGCGCCGGGATGCAGTCGTTCGAAGCATTCGAACCGACCCAATGAACCGTCGTGAAAGGTTAATTCGCTCACCGCAAGTAGCGATACTACTTGATTTGCGCGCACTGGACTGAAGGATCCTGAAAGGTTTTCAGGATCGAAGACAAGCCCGAATATTAGTTTGAGATCAACGGACGTCGAATGACCTCACCCAAGCCAAACTAATCCAATCCGTTTGAACCGGATGCGGTTTGTCCTGCCCGTGTTTGCGCGCGGGAGAACAAAACACAATGAAACGCATGCTGTTCAATGCGACACAGGCCGAGGAACTCCGTGTCGCGATTGTCGATGGCCAGAAACTCATAGACCTCGACATCGAATCGGCCGCCAAGGAACAACGCAAGAGCAATATCTATAAAGCCGTCATCACGCGCATCGAGCCCAGTCTCGAAGCCGCCTTCGTGGATTACGGTGCCGATCGCCATGGCTTCCTGCCGTTCAAGGAGGTTTCGCGCAGCTATTTTCGCGAAGGCGTGGAGGCCTCCAAGGCCACCATCAAGGAAGCGCTCCGCGAAGGGCAGGACCTGATCGTCCAGGTAGACAAGGACGAACGCGGCAACAAGGGCGCCGCCCTGACCACCTTCATCTCCCTCGCCGGCCGCTACCTCGTCCTGATGCCGAACAATCCGCGCGGCGGCGGCGTATCCCGCCGCGTCGAAGGCGAGGACCGTGCCGAGTTGCGCGACGCGATGGACCAGCTCGATGTCCCCGCGGGCGTCAGTCTGATCGCTCGCACCGCCGGCATCGGCCGTTCCGCCGAGGAATTGCAGTGGGACCTCAATTACCTGATGCAGCTCTGGCGCGCCATCGAAAGCGCCGCCACCGGCCAGAAGGGCCCTTTCCTCATTTATCAGGAAGGCAGCCTGGTCATCCGCGCCATCCGCGACTACTTCCAGCCCGACATCGGCGAGATCCTCATCGACACGGATGACATCTACGAACAGGCGCAGCAATTCATGAGCCACGTCATGCCGGGCAACGTGGCCCGCGTCAAACGCTATCGCGACGATGTGCCGCTCTTTTCGCGCTTCCAGATCGAACATCAGATCGAAACCGCCTTCTCCCGCCAGGTCACCCTGCCCTCCGGCGGTGCAATCGTCGTCGACCACACGGAAGCGCTCGTCGCCGTGGACGTCAACTCGGGCCGGGCGACGCGCGGAGCCGACATCGAGGAAACCGCGTTGCGCACCAACCTCGAGGCATCGGACGAAATCGCCCGCCAGTTGCGCCTGCGCGACCTCGGCGGGCTTATCGTCATCGACTTCATCGACATGGAAAACCCGCGCGCCCAGCGCGATGTCGAGAACCGCCTGCGCGATGCGCTGCACCACGATCGAGCCCGGGTTCAGATGGGCAAGATCTCCCGCTTCGGCCTGCTGGAGCTTTCGCGCCAGCGCCTGCGTCCGGCACTCGCGGAAATGAGCTACATCCCCTGCCCGCGCTGCACCGGGACCGGCCACATCCGCAGCACCGAATCCGCAGCGCTCCACATCCTGCGCATACTCGAGGAAGAAGCGATGAAGGAGAACACCGGCGCGCTGCACGTGCAGATTCCGGTCGACGTTGCAACCTTCCTGCTCAACGAAAAACGTGACGACATCCGCACCGTGGAGCTTCGCCATAAGGTCAATATCGTCCTGATTCCGAACACCCATCTGGAAACGCCGGCGCACGAGATCGTTCGGCTCCGCCACGACCAGCTCAACCTGGACGATACGGCGTTGCCCTCCTACAAGATGGTCGAATCTCCGCCAACGCAGGATTACCAGCCGCCATCTGCACAAACCGAAAGCCGTCCGGCCCGGCCCGAAGCCGCCGTCAAGGGGATCACGCCGGCCCAGCCGGCGCCAGTGGTCGAACCGAAGGCGCCCGCCGCGGCCGCCGCAGCCGCACGGGCGGAACCTCAGACCGGCATCATCGAAAAGATCTTTTCCTGGTTTCGCGGCAATCGGAAGCCCGAGCCGGTAGCCGTGGAGAAGACGGAACGCCCGGCTCGACGCGAACAGCGGGAGCAGCGCGAAGGGCGCGATGGACGCGGCGAACGCGGCCGCGGGCGCCGCGATGGCGCGCGTCAGGAACCGCGCGACCGGCCACCCCGTGGCGACGCGCAGAAGCCCGAGCAAGAGACACGCGGCGAACGCCGGCCCCGAGCCGAACGCGCTGAGCGTCAACCGCGCGGCGAGCGTCCGGAGCGCCAGCCAAAACCCCCGGTCCAGCCGCAATTGCAGCCAACCGAAAAAGCCCCGGCCGCGGCAGCGCCAATCGCCGTGATCGAGTCCGACGCCAACGGAGTCGCCGCAACCGAGGAGCGCCGCAGCCGGCGCGGGCGCCGCGGACGCGGCGGTCGTGATCGGGGCGAACGCCGATCGGAGGGCGCGGAGCCTGCCGAAGCACAAGCTAGGGAAGCAGGTCGCCAGATGCAGGTCGCGGCAGGGTCGGCCGCGGATTTTGTCGCGCCCGCCCAGGCGTCCTTGTCGCTTGAGGCCGCCGCGATCCCGACGCAGCACCTTGCCGACACCCTGCCCGCGGATCCCGGGTCTCGCGACGCTGCGCCGGTACCGGTACCGGTCAATTCCGAAGCGGCCACGCCGGCACCTGTCGCCAGCGGGCCGGTTGAACAGGCGCCGGCGCCAGTACCAGTGCCTGTTCACGCCGAACCGGAAACCGCACCGGTCCGGGCGCTGGCGCCCGCATCGGCAGCGCCCGAGCCAATCACCGTGCCCGCAGCGGAACCGCAACTGGCACCAGAGGCGGATTTGTCCGTCGCGTTGCAGCAGCGCGGTCTGGTGATGGTGGAGACGAGCCGCGAACGAGCGGCCACGGCGCCATCACAACCGGAAATCCCGCTGGGCCGCAAGCCCCGGCCGCAGCAAACGGTTCCCCAAGCGCCCCTGATGCAGGTCGAAACGCGGAAGTAGCCGCGAACGCGGCGCCGCACCATACGGGGCCGGCAACACGCCGGCCCCGGCTATTTTTGCAGCGCGGCGATCAGTCCGCGCACCGCGTCCTCGGCCATATCGATCACTTCGTCGAAGCCTTCTTCACCACCGTAATACGGATCGGGAACGTCGTCGCCGGTGCGCCTTGCGGCGTATCGCATGACTAGTCCAAGCTTGTGGTGAAGCGCACTGGGGCAGGCGCGCCGCAACTGTGCCAGGTTGTCACGATCCATGGCCAGCAGCAGGTCGAAGCGTTCGAAGTCCTGCGGCTGCACCTGGCGCGCGCGTTGGGCCGACAGGTCGAAGCCGCGGCGGCGGGCGGCGGCGCAGGACCTCGGATCAGGCGCATCCCCGACGTGGTAGCCATGGGTTCCGGCCGAATCGATTTCCATCAACTCGTGCAGCCCCTCGGACCGAAGGAAGTGCCGTGCGACTCCCTCGACCGTCGGCGAGCGGCAGATGTTTCCCATGCAGACAAACAGCACTCGCTTCACTCGCCCCGCTCCGCGAACGGGACATCACGATCATCCGCCCCAAAGGCCAGCTTCCTGAGGTGAAACAGCGAATCGCGCGCCGCAGCGGCTTCCTCGAACTCGAGATTGCGGGCATGCTCCTGCATCTGCTTCTCGATCCGCCGGATTTCGCGCGCGAGCGCCTTATCATCCAACGCCTCGTAGCGCGCGCGCTCCTGTGCCGCCTCAAGCGCCTCGCTGGCGATCTCGTGGTCATAAATACCGTCGATGATGTCGCGGATCCGTTTCGTCACGCTCTTCGGTGTGATGCCGTTAGCCTCGTTGAAACACACCTGCTTGGCACGGCGCCGCTCCGTCTCCGCTATGGCACGGCGCATCGAATCGGTCATCGCATCCGCATAAAGGATGGCGGTTCCATTGAGATGCCGGGCGGCGCGCCCGATGGTCTGGATGAGCGAGCGCTCGGAACGAAGGAAGCCCTCCTTGTCGGCATCGAGGATGGCGACCAGCGACACCTCCGGGATGTCCAGCCCTTCGCGCAGCAGGTTGATGCCCACCAGCACATGGAACTCGCCCAGGCGTAGGTCGCGGATGATCTCCACGCGCTCGACGGTTTCAATGTCGGAATGGAGATAGCGGACCTTGATGCCGTTCTCGTCGAGAAAATCGGTCAGGTCCTCCGCCAACCGTTTGGTCAGCGTGGTTACGAGCACGCGCTCGTTTTGCGCGGTGCGCAGCCGTATCTCGCCGACCAAATCGTCCACCTGGGTCGACGCCGGCCGCACGACGATCTGCGGATCGACCAGCCCGGTCGGCCGAACGACCTGCTCCACCACCTGGGCCTGATGCGTCCGCTCGTAATCCGCCGGGGTCGCCGAGACGAACACACTCTGTGGCATCAGCTTCTCGAACTCGTCGAAACGCAGCGGCCGGTTATCCATGGCCGACGGCAGGCGGAAGCCGTACTCCACCAGGTTTTCCTTGCGCGATCGATCGCCCTTGAACATGCCGCCGATCTGGGGAATCGTCACATGCGACTCGTCAATGAACATCAGGGCGTCCGGAGGCAGGTAGTCGATCAGCGTCGGCGGCGGCTCGCCCGGCTGGCGTCCGGATAAATGGCGCGAGTAGTTCTCGATACCCTTGCAGAAACCCAGTTCGTTCAGCATTTCCAGGTCGAAGCGCGTGCGCTGCTCGATGCGCTGGGCCTCGACGAGCTTCTGTTCGCGCTGGAAAGTCTCGATGCGCTCGCGCAATTCGCACTTGATTGCCTCCACCGCCCGCAGTACGGTCGCGCGCGGCGTCACGTAGTGGCTCGACGGGTAGACCGTGAAGCGGCCGAGCTTCTGCTTCAGGTGTCCGGTCAGCGGGTCGAACAGCTGCAGGGCGTCCACCACCTCGTCGAAAAGCGACACGCGCAGGGCGGACTCGGCGTGCTCCGCGGGAAAGATGTCGATCACGTCGCCGCGCACGCGAAAGGTGCCGCGACGGAAATCGACCTCGTTGCGCTCGTACTGCATTTCGGCAAGGCGCTTGATCAGGTCGCGCTGTCCGATTGCCTCGCCTTCGCGCAGATGCAGGATCATGCCATGGTAATCGACGGGATCTCCAATTCCGTAGATCGCCGATACGGTTCCGACGATGATCACGTCGCGCCGCTCCAGCAGGGACTTGGTCGCCGAAAGGCGCATCTGCTCGATGTGCTCGTTGATGGAGGAGTCCTTCTCGATGAACAGGTCGCGCGAGGGAACATAGGCCTCGGGCTGGTAGTAGTCGTAATACGAAACGAAATACTCGACGGCGTTTTCCGGGAAGAACTCTCGAAACTCGGAATAGAGCTGCGCCGCCAGTGTCTTGTTCGGCGCAAGCACCATCGCCGGGCGGCCAAGCCGGGCAACCACGTTGGCCATCGTGTAGGTCTTGCCCGACCCGGTGACGCCGAGCAGCGTCTGGTACAGGAGGCCGTCGTTGATCCCCTCCACGAGCCCGCTGATCGCTTCAGGCTGGTCGCCAGCGGGCTGGAATGGCTCGAATAGCCGGAACGGGCTGTTGGGAAAAGTGACGATCACGGATTACAATGTGCGGCTGGTTTTCGGCATCGAATATAGCACGGGGCCCCGCCCGCAACCTCAGGAACCGTAATGACTTCTTCCCTGTTCGCCACCGTGGAAATGGCGCCACGCGACCCGATTCTCGGCCTTTCCGAGGCCTTCAACGCCGACACCCGTACGACCAAGGTCAATCTCGGCGTCGGCGTATATTACGATGACAATGGCAAAATCCCGCTGCTCGCCGCCGTTCGCGCCGCGGAAAAGGCGCGCCTGGAAGCCGCCCCGGCGCGCGGCTACCAGCCGATCGATGGACCCGTCGCCTACAACCAGGCCGTGCAGGAACTGGTTTTCGGCACCGGATCGCCACTCCTCGCGGCCGGACGAGTCGTCACCGTGGAAGCCCTTGGCGGCACCGGCGCGTTGAAAATCGGCGCCGACTACCTGCGCCGCCTGCTGCCGAAGGCGGAGGTGCATATCAGCGACCCGAGCTGGGAGAACCATCGCGCGCTATTCGAATCCGCCGGCTTTGCCGTCAACAACTACGCCTATTACGACGCCGCCACACAGGGGGTTGATTTCCCGGCCATGACGGCCGCGCTGGCTGTACTTCCGGCCGGAGCCATCGTGGTGCTCCACGCATGCTGCCACAACCCGACCGGCGCCGACCTGAGCGAAGCGCAATGGCGTACGGTGGTGGACACCGTCCGGACACGCAACCTGGTTGCGTTCATCGACATGGCGTACCAGGGCTTTGCCGACGGAATCGAACCTGACGCGCTGGCGCTTCGCCTGTTCGCCGATTCGGGCCTTTCGTTTTTCGTATCGAGCTCGTTCTCGAAGTCCTTTTCCCTTTATGGAGAACGCGTTGGCGCGCTCTCCATCGTCACCGGCAGCAAGGACGAGTCGGCACGGGTGCTCTCCCAAGTGAAGCGCGTCATCCGGACCAACTACTCCAATCCGCCCACCCACGGCGGCGCAATCGTCGCGGCCGTGCTCTCCAGTCCGGAACTGCGCCGGATGTGGGAAGAGGAATTGGGCGGCATGCGCCAGCGCATCCGCGTGATGCGCGGCAGCCTGGTGGAGAAACTCGCTGCGCGCGGCGTCGCCCGGGATTTTTCCTTCGTCACCCGGCAGCGAGGAATGTTTTCCTATACCGGCCTGAGTGCCGGACAGGTGGAACGCATGAAGGCGGAATTCGGCATCTACGCGGTTGGCACCGGACGCATCTGCCTCGCCGCCCTTAACTCGCGCAACATCGACTACGTTGCCGATGCAATCGCGGCGGTGATCCGCTAGCCGCCGCGAAGGACAGTTAGCGGCCGGTGCCGCGCCCGGACATCAGTTGCGGCTCCTTCAGCGATCCGGAAATTGAAACCGGAACCCGCACCTGCGTCGCCGAGCCCTTGAGTTCGACGTCGACCGTTCCCTTGATCTGCTCGTCTTTTGCGATGGTGACGGTACCCGCCGCCTTGAGCAGGCCCGAATGGAGGCGCAGATTGCTCACGCTGAACACGCCCTGGTCGAGACGCAAGTCGGCGGACAATTGCTCGAAGCGCGTCGCACCGCCCCGCGTCGGATTGCGTCCCGGATTGCGCACCGCTTCGACCAGGTCGAATCCGCGGATCGCCCCACGCCGGATTTCCATCGAGGACTGGACCCGCAGTGCGTCGGCCGCCGCGGCGAGCGTCTCGGCCTTGGCCTCCAGCCGGATGAGGCCGCTGAGTTCGCCTTCGCCGGCGAGATCCGGGTTCAGGACCGGCAGCAGTTTGGTCAGGTTCGCGCGTTTCACCTCAAGGTTTCCCGCGATTGCCGCGCTGCCGGACCACGCGATCGACACCTTTCCGGAGAACAGGCCCTCGTAGGCCCGCGCGTCGATCTTCTGCAAATCCAGGCTGCCGGCACTCAGCTCTCCCTCGGCGTCGAGGTGATCGAAGGTGAGACCGGCGAACGGCGCTTTCCAGCCGGTGCCGCGGACGACCAGCATCATCCGATCGCCCTTCGGCCGGAGTTCGAGCTTCAGCGACGCGTCCGCGTTGCTCAGGAGTAGCTGCTCGGGCATCCCCTCCTTCATCCGCAGTTCACCCGCGAAGCCTTCCATCGTGTTGTCCGCGGCCAAAAAGCTCAAGCCGCCGATGCCGATGCCGGAGAAATCGAACGTCCCGGGACGCCACCGGCCGAGACTCTCGATTCCGCGGCCACTCACCCTCACCTGTTCCACCTGCAGCCCATGCAGCCGCGGCCGGTCGCCCAGCAACGAGACCAGGTCGGGCACGACGCGGAGCGTCCCGATGGTGATCTCCTTGGCATCCCCGATGCTGATCCGTTCGAGGGTCAGGCTGGGATGCGGCAGCAGCGAAAAACCGATGCCGCCGACCTTGACCGGATCCTGGGCCATCGCCGACGCATGACGCTCGATGTCAGGCAAGTAGCGTTCGTACGGAAAAAACACGATGGCCAGCGCAAGCGCCGCCACCAACCCGACCAGCGTGAGCGCCGTAATCGCCACCCATCCCATGCGCGGCCGGGATCCGCGTCGGATTGCCTTGATGCTGACCGGCCCGATCTCTTCCTCCGGCGGCGGCGCGGAGTCCTTGGGTTTGGGCGCAAACGCGCTTTTCAACCGGTCCAGCCACACCCGGAACGGCCCAGGCTTCGGCTCGGACACTGGCGCTTCAATCGGAACCGGGCGCGAAAACGGCGCCGGCGCCTGGCTGTGGTACTCGTCCAGACCGGCGAACTCGTCTCCGGTGACGGTTATCTGCGGCGGCAGCGAAAACGGGGGCTCGGTCGGTACGCCGGAAGCCGGGGACGTCAGCACAGGAACATCCTCGTCGCTCGCGGGAAGGGCGGCGGGTGCCGGCGCGGCGGCGCCGGCATTTTTCTGCGCGGCCTGCCGCACTTCGGCCAGGACAGCCGTCTCGAAATTCTCGATGTACCCGCTGCGCTCGAGCTCGGACAGCGCATGCTCGGTGACCGTCTGGTCACCAAAGCGCTTCGCCAGATCGCCAACGGTCGATTGGCCGTCGACCATGATGAGGATGTTGCGCAGGTTGCGCTGAACCAGACGGGTGCGCTGGCGCACGGCCTCCTCGCCAGCCGCGGTCTTGCTGAAGACGGTGTACTTATCCATTCCTTGACCGGGATGTCTCTGCCGCTGCGTCCTCAAGCTTGACGCGCCGCGGCGAAATGTCTACTATTCGCGCCTCGGTAATTCCCCGATAGCTCAGTTGGTAGAGCAACGGACTGTTAATCCGTGTGTCCCTGGTTCGAGCCCAGGTCGGGGAGCCATCCAGGCCTTGCCGGCCGTCTTTCACTGACTCCTCACAGTCTGCCCCCTGCGCGAGCGCATTCTAGCAGCCATGCGGCTCGCGGGTACGGTACCGCCGAAGTCCATCCTGATCGAAACCCGACTCGCACCGGTCGTCTCGCTGCGCCACCGCGGTTTGCCATTTACCTGCCCTCCCCCAATCGCCCGCACCCGGCGAGCCAAGGCAGGCCTATGATAGCGCGATATTGATCGGTTCAGGCAGCCCGGGCGTTCGGGCCGCGGATCATTCCGGAGGTGTGCTCGCCTTGCCGTCGCAGCCGCGGCAGGCGCCGCAAGCGTGATCGGGCGTCCGATAGGGTCCGATTTCCGGATTGCGCGCGGCGAAACGCCGGTAGAGGCGATCGACGGCAACCGCCGCGCCGAGAAGGCAGAAGAGGATGGCAACCGCGGCCAGAGCATTCGCCATCAAGCGCCCAGCCCGCCAAAGCCCATGAAGGCCATCGACAACAGCCCCGCCAGCATCAGCGACAGCGCCGTGCCCTGCACGACGCCGGGCACGCTGGAGAGCTGCAGCCGCTCGCGCACGCTGGCCATCAGCACCAGCGCCAGGGTGAAGCCGGCGCCGCCGCCGAAGCTGAACACCATGGCCTGGGCGAAGCTGTA
>Ga0138256_10002113_pt1 | contig 21387 bp, 14 predicted proteins | sample KNB2016incub_MG_FD_105486 | JGI IMG/M metagenome (GOLD analysis project Ga0138256, IMG submission 105486) | Active sludge microbial communities from wastewater in Klosterneuburg, Austria - KNB2014incub_MG | ecosystem: Engineered > WWTP > Activated sludge > Unclassified | place: Austria... | reverse complement strand
TTACAATGTAGATGTTAGTGATTACGATAATAAGAAAGACGTTGCATCCTATTTCCTCCTTTTGTCAAAAGAAAACCGGACAGCAATAAAAACAAGCGGGAAAAGTGCACGTAATTTTGTGATGTGAATAAAAATCAGAAAACAGAAGTTGCGCGAATGCTTTATCTCAGCACCGATAAAACACAAAAAGAAATTTGTGATATAGTCGGTTGGACTGAAAAAACTTTTACTGAACAAAAGCAAAAAAATAACTGGAGCGATATGCGCGACACTAAGGGTTTGACTAAACAGCAAATCATTTCCTTGCTGCACACCCAAACCCTGAAAATTGTTGAAGCTGCCAAAATTGAAAATAGGTTGCTTAGTGCGCGTGAAGTAGATTCTATTGCAAAGCTTGCTGCATCCATAGATAAACTTGAAAAGAAAGCAACTATTGAAACCTACATAGAAGTATTTGAAGAATACATCAAATGGCTCATGCCAATAAACCTTGATTTTGCACAGCGAAATAACAAATATCAGGATTTATTTATCCAAAACAAAATTACAAGTCACACCCCTTAATCCTCTAAAGGGGGCAATCTCACAATGAAAGTCAGCAAGGAAAACATAAAACGATGGCAGGGGGTTTGTGCGAAAGTGCAACAACAAACTGTTTTGAATGGTTTTGAAAGCGAAGCTGAAAAAGCAGAACGGATTGAGAAAGCAAAAAATGATTATTCGTTTTTTGTTGAATATTATTTTCCGCACTACGCAAAAAACAAGTGTGGACAATTTCAGATTGATGCTGCCAACGAAGTTGCCCGGAATATAAAAGTAAGAGCTTTGTTTGAATGGGCACGCGGTCATGCGAAAAGCACACATTTTGATTTAATGATTCCGCTTTGGCTGAAAATCAGGAATGAATTGAATGTCATGATTCTTGTCGGCAAGAGTGAGGACAATGCCAAAACCCTGCTTGGTGACCTGCAAGCTGAACTGCAATTTAATCAACGTTACATTCACGATTTTGGGGAACAAATAAATCTTGGTAGTTGGGAGGATGGAAAATTTATCACTAAAGATTCAAAAGCATTTTTTGCATTAGGCAGAGGGCAAAGCCCTCGCGGTTTGCGTTACCGTGAACATAGACCGGATTACATTGTAGTTGATGATTTAGATGATGATGAGCTTGTTCAAAATGAAAACCGAGTTTCAAAAATGCTTGACTGGATTTTGGAAGCTGTGTTCAACACTATGGACATGGGTAAAGGAAGATTTGTTTTTGTTGGTAACAGGATAAGTAAAAATAGTGTGCTTGCACACTTTTCGCAAGTGCCGGGGATTTATCACTCTGTTATCAATGCGCTTGATGAAAAGGGTAATCCGACATGGCATGAAAAATATTCTAAGGAAGATATACAGCAAGTGATAAACACAATCGGTGTCCGTAGGGCGCAAAAGGAATTTTTCAATAACCCAATTACTGACGGTGCTGTTTTCAAACTGAAGGATATCCGCTACAAGAAAATAGATCCCCTATCCTATTACCGTTATCTTGTTTCCTATACTGACCCAAGTTTTAAAAGCGGTGCAAAATCAGATTACAAGGCAACCGTGCTGATAGGAAAAAACAGAAATGGTGAATACCATTTATTGAAAGCGTTTGTAGCGCAAACAACAGTGCGTGAAATGGTGAGGTGGCACTACACCCTTCAAGAAACATTTGGAGCTACTACACCCATTTCATTTTACATGGAGAGTAATTTTTTGCAGGATATTCTATTTGATGAGTTTACCCAAATGGGAAATGAAACGGGTTTACATATTCCAATAAAAGGAGATGCAAGAAATAAACCTGACAAATTCCAAAGGATTGAAAGTATGCAGCCTCTTTTTGAACGGGGGCTGATTTATTTCAATGAGGACGAAAAGGAAAACCCCGGGGTTAAGAAATTGGTTGAACAACTGCTTCTGTTTGAAAAAGGTTCTCGTTACCATGATGACGGACCAGATGCCATTGAAGGGGCTATTTGGATGCTTAATTTTAAGACAAGGGTTGATTTGCCACTAATCATAGGCAAAAGAAATACGGGTACATATCGGAACGCAATGCGTTTTTAGCAGCGGGCGGGGTTTTGGGAAAGCCGTTTTTGTATCAGGGGGGTCGGGAAAGGTGGTTGCATTTCAGAGGTGGTCAAAGGAATTGGAGGTATTATTCAGTATAATTCTGGGTTAAGATTTGGTATCATTAGTATCATTCCCTAAGGCAAAAGATACCATGATACTAATTTCAGGTCAGTCAAGGGGTCGGGATTTTGATTTGGAGCAGGATTTTCAATCGGTCAGGACGAATGTTCAATAGTAACGGTGCTGTTGGCTGGGTAAACAAATAGCGAAAAAAAATAAACTATTCCGAATTATAAAGTGCGGCTGGAAAGACAAGGGTAATGTCTGCTGAATGGAAAAAATTTGGTGGGGTGCTGATGGCGACCCGACCTGATGTGCGGATGGTGATGCTGTAAATTTATGCAGCCACAGCAGCAGTGTGAGGAAATCAGGTTGGGTTGTCGTCCGCACGAAGGGATAGCATTTTTTACATTCAGCAGATGTTACTCTTGTGTGGGGTGCTGAGGTGGGAGAAATGAATGAAGCGAAGTAGTGTAGCGGAAATGAAGTGCAACGGAATGTAGCGAAACGGATGAGTGCAGTGAATGAACCTACCGCAAGCACATGGTATCAAACAAATAGATAGTTTATTTTTTTTCAGCACCATTGAAATGGGTGGGCGGGGCGCATGGCTGTTCAATTTTACTAATGCATATCAATAGAAAGAGGAATCAGGAGAGCTTAATGTTTAGTATGATGTTCCATCGGAGATGGTGCGGTGGTAGGCACGGCTTAAAACAAAGGGCAAAAAGGGTTGGGTGCTTGCACAGGATATTGCTTCTGCCCTTTGCTTTCTGTTGTGTTGGCTATTTAACATAATTGCCTTATGTGACAGCATGTGTATCAGCGTGCTTGCACAAGTGAGGTAAATGCTGTGCGTAGTGAACACATAAGATGCTGTTATGTTAAATAGCTTACGACACTTTTTCTTTATTTTTTTGCAGAAGGGTTGGCTACAGCTCTTTGATTTTTTGTTTAAGCCATTAAAAAAATAAAAAGGTAAAAACAAAAAAGCAATGTGCTGTAATTGTGTTGGGGCGAAAAAATAAAGAAAAATGGCGGCAACACAACAGGTGGCTTGCAGGGGTGAAGTTGTGCGATTTAAGGGCAAGACACAAGCCGTGCTGGGGGGATTTTATTAGGGAGTTTAATACAACTAAGAATTATACTTCTCAGTTCCGGTATCAGATTCTTGTTGTTCAGGTGGATTTACCGGTTGTGGATTTTTATCTGTAAAATTTAAAGGTGGCAAAATTATTGGCTGCATACCAGATTGGAGAAAAAGATTAGAAACAAATGCTCTTAAATAAGGGTAGGTTATTGATGGAGCACTTATTTGAACATAGTTATCCATGACATGTTGCTCAACTTCTCCAAGAACTTTAAAATCTCCAAGTGCTTGAACCTGTAAATTGCATGGATGAGAATTTGTATTAGAGTTAATTGTTACAATAAAAACAATCTGAAAAGAAAGCTTATCTTCTGGATTTAAATGCTCAGTCAGAAATTGAACATTAATTGTAAACTCGCCTTGATTAAACGTTGTACTTCTTTCAAAGACAACACGAAAAACATTGAACCCTAAGAATTGGAGAGGGGCGTTTACTGCCATAATAAATTATGCTGCAAGAGCGTAAGGATAATTATCTGTTGGGTCAGAACACTTAACAATAATTGAAGTCTTGGGAGGAACCTGGTTCATTAAAGACAAGGTTTCAAAATAAAGCTGAGTTGCCTCAATGGATTCCATCAAAAGTTTTTCCTCCTGAATTTTCGCCCTAAGCGAAAGTTCAAGTTGTCTCATGGATTTCCGAGCATCTTTTTCTGACATCCATTTATCCCATTCTACATCAGTAATATTATTCAGAACCGAATAGAACTCAGTATTTAATTTTTGCCAGTTTGCCATTGTCATTCTTACTTTATTGCGATACACCGAAAAGCACTCTCTTTAACGATTAAACGCAAAAAAGGTTTTTTGAGTGTGCAAAGTTAGAAATTCTTTCCGGATTATTTACTCTAATTTGAATCCTCTTCTTGTAAAAAAAATCATTGACCTCAATTAATGCATTATTTGCCGGCACATCCTGAAAACGAATTACTTCCACCTCTTTCCAAAGGTCAAAATCTGCTATAAAATCGTTAAATTCTCCTAGATTTGGCTTTTTCTTAAACTTTTTGGCAAATTTTTTAGCAAATTCTTCAACCTTCTTTACAAACTCGTAATAATCTTCTTCATTAAAAACAGTATCAATAAAATTGTCTTTATCAATTTCGATATTTGCAGAATAAATATCATAACTGGAAGGGTATTTTCCTTTTGGACATTTCTTTTCACGACCCCACCAGGAGGCAAATTCGTAATCCTGCCAAAAATAAAATCCATCACCAAGCCATTGCTCGTTACCAGTTGCAATTCGTGGAAAATTTAAAATTTTATCTCTCCGTCCTTGTGTGTGGTATGCTTCTAAAATCATTATTGTAAAAATAAATATTTGTTTATGTTATTTAACCTTCATTTTTTCATACAGCGGATAAAGTCGTTTAATTTCCTTCAACATTGCTGATCCAATATTATATTCTGATAGTAATTTATCATTTGGGGAAAATGTTTTTCCGACAATGAAATATTTATCAGGTGTATCTTTTGAAACAAAATTATAACATCTTCAATATCTTTCTTTTCTTTTATGTAAACAGCTTTAAGCATGGTCTTGGTAGAAACTTTCACCTCAATGTCTAAATCATCAAGATTTACAACTTGGGAAAAACGACCTTGCTCAAAAGGGAGGCTGTATAAATACTCAGGTTTTGAGTTCTTTATCACATCCTCCTCTGAAGGTTTATTTTGTATTATTATACCTACTAACATTATTATTCCTCCTCAAAGTTCAAACCCAATTGCTTTGAAGCTTCTTTGGCTGCTTTGTATTGCTGCTTGCTCTCATCAATCGTGTTGTTATCGGTAGATTTGATTTTAAATTTTACTTCAATGTCTAATTTGTTTCCACTCATTGTGAAAGGTGCAATGAAGTAGTTGAACAAACTTGTGTATTGTTCTAAAGGAACTTTACCTGACACTGTTATTGATTTGAATTTTTTTGCTGCACCACTTCCTGTTTTTGTTTCGGGTGTTGTGCCGTTGCCAGAATCATTGACCACCAAAGGTTGGATACTGATTTCTCCCTTTTCATTCATCAATGGTTCTGTCGCTGGTTGCGGCTGTGGTTTTAAACTTTTATCCACCAACCAATAGGTAATATCATTCACATCAAAAAACGGTACTGATTCCTGAAAGAAAAATCTTGTGTAGTTTACTCCATCGCCTGTTGCAATACAATATTCTCCATTGGTGCAATATTTCTGAATGCTTTTTGAAACTGCCTCTGCACCTGTAATCATTGGCTTATCATCAAAGCGAAGAAATGCTTCGTAAATTTCTTTTGCTTTAATGGCTTGTTCGGGTGTTGGCAATAAATTATTATTCTTCAACGTACTTAGCCCAACTGATTCCAACAACCATTCTTCTTCTTTGAGGGCTGCTATTACATTGTTGTTTATCTGTGTTTCAAAGCTGTCTTTGAACTGCTTTAATACAATGGTTTCAATGCCATTCTTGACTGAATATTTAGCCACTAATGAGTATGCAGAAACCAAAGAAATATCGGTTTGCTTACTGGCTTCTTCAATTCTTCTTTTGATGTCGGTTTTCTGCTCTGTATTGAGTTGGGTGCTGTACTCTGAACTGATTTTATGACAAGCCAAATAGTTTTTTACATCTTCCTGTAATTTGCCAATGCCTATTTCGGAACAGAGCAAAAACAACATTGTATTTCTGTAAACTCTTTCGCTGTTACCTTTTTTTGTTGCCAACTTTTCAATGATTGGTTTGGTAGTACCATTCACTTCATTTGGATTGGCTAAGTATTTAGGACTTAAAATTACCAAGGTAGGTTTCATTTGTTCGGGTATATCTTCTGATGGATTTACCAATGTGTTGAACAATTGAATGCCTCTTGATTTTTCGGTAACTCGTTTTAATATTTCGGCTATGATGTCGGGGTTTTTAATATCGCCTTTAGCCTGATTGATTAGGATGTTTACATTGGGAGTAGTATCAAACCAAAAACGCTTTTGCCCTGTGCTGCTGTAATATAAATAATGTGCATTGCCTTCCATACGGTCTATTGCACCATTGATGTCGTTATGGTTGAAACCTTCAGGTTTTACCATACACAGTTTTATTTCATCAATGCCTACTCCTTTGTTTTGCCCCTTGCTGCCAAATGTGCCTAACAAAACGGTTGCAGCAATACCTTGTGAAATATTGTACTTGCCCAACTCTTTCACATCATTATCAATACGGAAAGCATTGGATGATGTGCCTGAAACATCTGCATTGATTACAGAATCCCAGCTTGCACCATTGAGGATAGTAATTTGACTTGTGAGTGCTTCTACATTGGCTAACACCACATCAGATGTATGAATTAAATACTGGCTTCCTGTTAATGAATTTTGGCGTTTCCAAAGGTCAGAAACAATGGCTGCTAAAATTCTTAATACTCCTCTTGTTCTTTGAAAGAATGGATTGCTTGCCCAACGCAAACGGAACATATCAATAAGCTCAGGGTGGAAAGGATATGACTTTTTAAGCTTCTCCTTATACTCTGATTTAACTGCGTAAGGTGGTATTTCAGAAAACAGGGATTGGTATAAAACCGTGTAGGCAGATATTACTTTTTCTATTTTATCCGCACTTCCTAAATCCTCAAATAATCTTCTGCGTACTACTTCAAAAATCTCATCATCTTCTACAGGTTTCATATTTGCACCAACCCTTGTGATGCGGTTTTCTAATGCGGTAAGAATTTGTGATGAAATAGGCGAAGCTGCTAACTCTTGAGCACTGGCAGGTAATGTAGCAATCAGCACACAATTATCTGTGCCTGTTACTGCTTCTGTTAGTTCCTGCATAAAACTAACTGTTTGGTCGCTTAGATTGCTTGCTTCTACTTTAACTGCTGATGCACTTACACAATAGTCTGCCAACTCGTCAATTAGTATTAAACAGGGTTTGCATTGCTCCAATACTTTCTTGAATAAACCTTTTGGTGCAATTTGCTTTTCATCGTTTACCCTTACCAATTCATAGGCTGCTGCACCACCTAACTGATAAGCTAACTCACCCCAAAGTGTTTTAATGGTTATGCCATCAACTTTTCTGCCTTGTGCCGGGTCGTTGGTGGTGTTGGTGAAAACTGCAATATGTGCTGTATCAAATTTTGGTTCACCTGTGGTTTGCAACAACTCTTTTGTGTATTCACTATTAGTTGCTTTTTTACCCCACTTGGCTAAGTGGAATATAGATATAAGTGTGTGTGTTTTACCGCCACCAAAACCTGTTTGCAGACTGATAACACGGTTATCAGCATCTTGCCCTCCATTAAGCCCTTGCACCACTCTTTTGGCAATGTTTTTTAAGCCTGCGGTGAAGTAGGTTTTCTGAAAAAACATTTCGGGACTGGTGTAAATTTCTCTGCCTTTGCCTGATGCTACTTCTGCCAGGTTAGCAGCGAATATGGATTCATCCAAGTGTCCATCCTGAATGTCTTTGTGAGGCTTTACATTATTAAACCAAGCTTGCATATTGTTATTGATTAGTTGTTATGATTCAAATAAGTTTGTTTGTGTTGTTGTTGCTGTTTGAACGGTTTTGCTTTCCCGTATCAAACTGTCTTTATTAGTGAGTAAACCAATGGCTTGTTTGTGGTCTTCACTGCCTTGTGGCAATACTTCGCAAAGCGAAGTGATTACCCGCCAAAAATTACTTTCGGGTTGGGCTGCTACTTTAGCAATGTATTGAAGCAATGCAGTACGGTTTGTGCCTTTGTACAAAGCCATTGCCCTATGCACCAAATCAATTAAAAAGTTGTTGGCTCTATCACCAATGTTTTTATTTTCTTTTAAACGCTGCTCAAAGTCACCTAAGGTTTGCTTGTTGCCATTTTTAATGAGAATATGCTCTGTAAACAATTCTGCTACATTGATGCTTAACCCTACACGGCTAAATTTGGCAGCATCATCAAATTCACTTTCTGCAAAGCCGTATAGCTGCAACCAACCTATGTAGAACTTGGTAAAATCATCGCCATCAAAGCCTTTGAGCAAGGCATTAAAAGCAGATTCTCTTGCCGTTTCTAACAACTCGGCAACGGTTACTTCGCTGCCATCTGCTTTTTCTACTTTTTCGTATTTGCCAAACTCACTTACAGCCTGCCCAAAGCAAGCTGTTAATAAATCCACACCTCTGAAACCAAGACTATATAAATCCCCAACTTCTTTAAATACCGTTTTTTCGATAGCCTTTTTAACTGTTTGATAATTACCAACACCCAATCTATTAATTGGCTTTGCTGAAACTGTCACCGAAGAAGCCAAAAAAGATTTACCTTGTTTTAGACCTGTGAAGTTATATTCAGTATCTAAAGCCCAACTACCTGTTATATTCATATTGGCACCCAAAATTGAATTACATAAAGTAGTCCATGCCTCAGTACTTTGATGGGCAAACATGATACTAACTAAATCAGATGTTTGATGTTGTATAGCATCAAAAATTTGTAATAATTTATTTTCAAAATGAGACTTTGCAGATTCAATTGAGTTATTATGATGATGTTTTAAAGCTGTGCATTCTTCTGATTTAGGAGTATACGGTGTTGCAAAATTTAAAGGATAGATTTGATTGAGAGTGCGTTTTAACCATACATAAAAAAAATCAGATAAGTCAGCATAAGCAATTGCATCATAATAAGGAGGATCAGTAACAACGGCTGTAAGTGATTTTTCGGAAAATTGATATTTATCACCACTTGAAGCATTGTTGCAATATGTAGCAAATTCATTTTGACCTTCTGATTCAATATATCTTATAATCCAATCCAATTGATTTTTTGCACTGCCAGTTGATTCGGAAAATGGAACAGATTCTGGATAATCAAAAACCATTGGTAATGCCTGTCTGCCCATAATGCGTTCAAGAGTCTCTCGCCCTTTATGCCAACCACCTAAATTTGTGTTTGAAACTGCTATTCGATTAATAAAAATCGATAAATATGTTTTCAAAGCAACTTCATATTCTGACTTTGGGTTCTGAATAATTAACAAGTATTCTTCAATAAGAGCATTTAAAAAAAACATTTGCCGTTTTGAAAATATGTCACCCCATGTTTTAATGCCCCAACCCATACAATGCAAGTCACGATTGTTACCTGAAGGAAGTTTCTCATTAGGGAATGGAACATCATTTGGTATTCTTTTTAAGACTAATAATTCATTTTCTGTTGGAACACGATAAATTTTTTCGTTTTTACCCTCTTCAATAACACCAATTAATTTTGTATCAGTTTCTTTATTAATGAATTGTCGCTTGAGTTCTGTAATATCTGTTATATTTCTACATACTGGGCATTTAAGATTCTTTCTTTGAATCCAATCTTCGATATTATGAGCCCCTTTTTCAATGCTAAAGCTAATTTCTTTACCATTTATTTTTGGTGAAAAAAAAATCTTCTTTTCTTTTTTATCGCATAGATAAAATTCTCTCATCAAGGGAATTTGAGTTCGACAAGAAGGATTTTGACAAGTGGCTACATGAACCCAATAGTATGCAATAACTTTTTTATTATTGGGGTACAAATACCCTATTTTTCTTTCTGTATTATTAATTAATAAGTTACAATAAAACTCTACATCAAAACTTAAACGATTAGTAATATTTACAGCAATCGGTTCACCATTTTGATAAACAAACTTTTCATTAGTAATTTTATTCCATTTTTCTTGTCCATACAATTTGATAAATTCATTCTTACTATATGTAATAGGTTTTCCATACTTCTGTGGAAATTCCAAACTACCTTTTTGAATGATATGTGCTACAGGGTTGATATCATTTCCAAAACTTCTACAACCTAACCTTGCTGCTTCTAATGGTATAGCCCCACCACCAGCAAAGGGGTCAAATACCTTAGGCATTTTATCCAAAAAGGCATCAATGGCAATTTGTAGTTTTTCTGTTAACTGCTTACTTTCTTTGGTTTCAATGTGTCGGTCTTGCAAACTGTACAATTCCTGTTCGGCTTTCTTTATATCCTTATAGTGCTTATCAAAATCATTTAGCAATTCCAAAGTAGATTGATAACTACTTCCGTTATTGCTATTGTGGGCTACCCAAATTAACTTTCTTGCTTTGTTAATTATCGCTTCGTTGTTTTTATTATCCCATTTTATCAGGCTGTAATCACTCAGGTTTTTGTTTGAGGCTGTTGCTTTTCCTGCTTTTTGATTGTTGCAAAACTCATCGCTGTATTTGCCAATAAACATCAATAACCTGTTACGGGCATTATCTTCCATTTTATCAATAGCTGCAGTGTATGGTATGTCGTTATATGGTTTGTAAACATCAACCAACATACCAGGTTCATTCAAAGGCTTGGTTGCACTGCCTAATAAAAGTTCAACTGCTTCTTTAAATTGTTGCGGACAATTTTCATCTAATGGGTCAGGTACTAAGCTGGCAAATACCACAGCACGGCAAACAGGCAAGGGCCTTCTTGCCCACCACAAATGCAAGGTGGAAATATGCCCATGCCGTATGGATTTATCTCTTACGCTTTCAGCCGATATTTCTTTTATCGGCATGGCTACTTCTATTAATTTCTTTGCTTGTGCCATTATGCGTTAATCTTTTGTTTCCATTCTGCCATAGGCAAAAAGTATTGCACTCCTTTTGTTTTCAATTCAAATTTTAGAGCCTTTGCAGGGTTTTGTATGCGATACAACTCCGGGTTACTTTTGCAGTTCATCACAATGTATAACCAAGCTGCATCGCCTAATTGTGCCAAACGATTCATTTCGTTTTCGCTCAGCATTACACTGCCGTCATTACCGCTGCGGCCTTTTACTTCAATGTAGCGCTTCAACTCCTCGGGGCTTATGCTCTTTACATCGTAGCCCTCATTATTGGCACTTACATCCTGTGGCTTCCAACCTACACTTTTTTCGTAGTCTATTGTTGCTTGCATGGCAATGGCTTCTGCTTCATCATCCCTGCTCATACCGTAATGCCCTACATACTCTACCTGTGTCAATGGCACTACATAAGCACAGCCCAGTACTTCGGGTGCTTTGGGATTGAGTTGCACCATGAGTTCTAAGTTTTCCAAGCGACTTGCTTTTTTGCGAATGAGTTCTGTGATGCGTTCCTGCTTCTTCAAAATTTTATCCTGTGCTTTGTTGTCTCCCAACATTACCTTACCCTGCAATTCGGAAATCTGTATTTGCAAATCCATTATCACTTGAGTGAAAGCAGAATCCAAATATTTTTTTCTGTCGGCAGCATCTTTACTTACGTGGGCTTTGGTATCATCAAATTGTATTTCGGTAATGTTCGCAAAACTCCATTGCACTACTTCATCATTGCTTACTACTTCCTGTGGTGCCATTGTTTTGGTAAACTCTGCGGGTGCATGAAGGTCAATGAATTTGGCAGGAGAAGTGAGATGAAATTCTTTGTCTGCCGTTTGGTAAACCATTACCAACCTTTCATCAGCCACGCTGTCGTGCTTTTTGCTTTCACGGTTGTCAACGATTTGCGATTTCACAAAGAAGGCAAAATATTCTTCGCTGTCGTCTGGTGAAATCAATACTGTGCCTTTGAGCATATCTTCACGATACTGATTGCGCACCACATTTACCAAACTGTCAAATACGGGATTGCCCGGATTGATGTAATGCACCTTACCCAAGTCACCAACATTTTGATAGTCCAAAAAAACATGCTTGTCAAAGCAGAAAAGAATTTGGCGGATGGTGTCGGCATAAATGTTGTAGTTGTTTCGCAAGGCAAGTGTAATGGCATCGGGTAATTTATCAATGCGGAAAATGCTTGGTCTTACCTCAGTGAACTCACCACCCAAATGTTTGAATGCTTTTTCAAAAAATAAACGAATGTAGATAGGCTGCAAACGCTTTTCGTCTGAGTTTTCTTTTAATGTTCTGGCATCTTTGTAATCAACTGTGCTGTGGGCTAATTTGTCTTTTTGCTCGTTTATTTTTTCGGTGAATTTGAGCTTTAATACTTCATCATCCTGCGATAAGAATTTATCTAACTCGGTTTCTTTACCATTGAAGACTGAATTGATGATATCATCTAATCCTACTCCCTCTAATACATCCTGTATTACATCATAAACCCTGTCATCGCCCATACCTTCACGGATGATGTCTAACTTGGTCAGCAGCCTTTCCAACACTTTACCTTCTTTGGTATTACTGGCAACCATATTAAACACCAGCACATCTTGCTTTTGGCCGTAACGATGTATCCTACCCATGCGTTGTTCCAACCGATTAGGGTTCCAAGGAATATCCCAGTTAATAAGTAAACGGCAGAATTGTAAGTTGATACCTTCGCCAGCTGCATCGGTAGCAATCAAAATTTGTGTATCGGGTCTTGCAAAAGTCCATTGTGCTTCTCTGCGTTCATCCACCAATTTACCACCATGAATGGTTGCTACTTTATAGCCACCGCTTTTGGTAAGGCGTTCTTCCAAGTACAACAATGTGTCTTTGTGTTCAGTGAAAATGACCAGCTTTTCACCGTTTTCCAATACACCATTTGATTTGAGTAATTCCTGTAGTTCCTGAAACTTTTTCTCCTCCTGTTTTCGGTTGTACAGTGATTCAGCCATTTCATACAGCTTCTTCACCTCATTGGCCTCAGTTTGTATCTCGCCTAAACTTTTGGCCGTAGTAAACAGCTTGAATTTCTTTGGGTCGGAAAGGATGTTTTCCAATGCGTCTCTTTCATCATCTTCCAAATCTTCAAACTCTTCAATGTTATCTACATCAAAGCCATCCAGCTTGTGCCGCTGATTAAAAAGGTTTGGATTTTTACTGGTTTCGTCCAGAATACCTTTGAGGGCATTGTATCTTCTGCCCAACGTATTTTTGATGGCGAAGATGGAACTTACCAACCTGCGTTGCATTACAGTTAATGCCAATGAAACGTGGATGTTTTTTGTTTCGGAAGCTTCTTCTTTTTTCTTGGTGAGGTATCGTGTTACTGCATCATACAATTCTTTTTCTTCGGGTGTAAGCTGGTAGGCAACTGTTTTAGTATAACGGTCTTTAAACAAGGGTTTACCTTGCCAATCTTTCATATCCTCTTTTAACCTGCGAATGAAAAATTTATTGATGCCGTTGTGTTCTAACTCCTTTATTCGGGTAGAGGCAATTTCATCAGTAGCAAAAATATCTTCATCTAAAAGCTGCAACAGCTTTTTGAATGTATCTGTTCTGCCCCTGTGTGGTGTTGCTGTAAGCAACAAAATATGTTCGCATTGTTGCGATAATACTTCTGCTGCTTGATAGCGTTGTGATAAGTATTGTTTAGTTCCGTAATCGTAGGCAGATAGTTTGTGGCACTCATCAAATATTATCAAATCCCAATGAGAATTGCATGCTACATTTAGTACATCTTCTCTTGAAATAAAATCTATTGAAGTAACAATACGCTGTGCTGTATGAAATATATTCGGGTCTGAAGAAAACAAAGCCCTGTTTACTAAAGTGAAAGGGATGTTGAATTTGACTCCCATTTCATCTTCCTGCCATTGCTTGGTTAGTCCGCCCGGTGTGATGATTAAAATTCTTTCAGCAAGCCCTCTCATCATTAATTCCTTGACAAGAAGCCCAGCCATAATTGTTTTACCTGCCCCTGTATCATCTGCCAGTAAGAATCGGATTTTAGGTAGTGGAAGGAGGAATTTATAAACTGCTTCTACCTGATGCGGTAACGGGTCAACGATGCTGCAATTCACTGCGAACAATGGGTCAAACTGATAAGCAGAGTTGATTCGTTCTGCTTCTGCGAACAATGCAAATTTTGCAGGGTCGCCTGTGAAATTGAATGTGCCATCATCGGTTAGAATTTCCAGTGCATCAAATTCATTTGAAGTAATGACTTTGGTGTTTGCAATTTTCGTATTTACTCCAGTGAAGGAAATAGAAACGCTTGTTCCTAATTTCTGCACCTTGTTTATGGTGACTGGCTCTGAAGGAATCAGGTTCTTTACTATTTGGTTTGGTTCTATTGTCATTGCCTATCTCTTGCGTTTATGATATTTTACTTTTTCTTCTGCAACCTTCATTGCCTTTAATGCAACATCTTCATTCAATGCTTCGGAAGCCAGCTTGTCACTAAGCCAAGCCACCAATAAATCATCTTCATTCACCTTATAGTATTTCGCAAAAGTAAGAACCTGTTCCTTGCTTGGTTTGCGTTCATTCCTTTCTATTTTACTGAGCAAGGCGGTGTCCATTTCCATTGCTGCCGCTACTTCACGAAGGAGCAATTGCTTTGATTCCCGTTGTTCCCTAAGAATTTCCCCAATTGATTTCATTTGTATTGAAGTTGACTTGTCAAAAATTGTCAAATGTAATGAAAAAGAGGAGAATAAAACAGCAAATAAGAGAGTATCACAGTATCAGCCCTTTAGGGGAATGATACCATGATACTAACATGGAAGCGGGTCGTCTGGTGACTGTTCCGGAGGTGCTTCCATGTTGTTTACTGAACCATTTAATTGCCATAGTTTTTCGTTTTCCGGGTCTTTAATAATTATTTCAAGCTCCTTCATTGCTTTATGATCCCGCTTGGCAGTTGCAATACCTTTCGCGGTTTGGTTTGCATGTCGCGCACAAAATTCTTTATAGCTGATAGCTTCGTTTTGGAAAATTTCATTTGCAAGATGAATGAGTTTATCAAACTTTACGTCTTTGTCTTTTCCATCTGTATTAATTGAAGCGGTTGGAATTTTTACATCTGTATTTGTAAATAGAAAATTCTCCTCGCTGAAATTGAGCACCCAGGAATTTTCTTTGTACTCACGGGGGCAATAATTGCCTTTTACAACTGTCAGCGTTTTAGTTCCGTTTTCACCGGAAGTTAGCTGCCATGCGAACCGGACTTTTTGAGTAAAGCCACCACCGCCCATTATGTTTTTCTGGTGCGGGGTTTCGTTGTAAGAAGATTTATTGATGTGATGTACAAATAAAATAAGGCATTTGTGCTTTTTGGCAAAATAATCGAATGCCTTTACATTCTTTCTCATTTGTTGGGTACTGTTGGTGTCGTTACCCACGAAGACATCACCAAAGGAATCAACTACTACAAGGTCACACGGGTACTTTGTAAGGTGCAAATCAATTGCAAGTAGTATTTCATCCTGTGTTAGAATATCAGCAATCATTAAAGAAAGATTGTCTGAAATGGTCTGGTTCAAAGCAATCAACTGCTTTTTCATCAAGTAAGCGGTGTTGTGCGCATCATCTTCCGTTGCAATGTATAAAGCCTTATTATGTTGCAGCGTTAAGTTATAGTTCAAGAATGTCGGAAGTCCACAAGCAATTGAAATGCACAATTGCCTTGCGAACTGGCTTTTACCTGTATCCGGAGGTCCCGCTAATACGGCAGTACCATAAGCAGGAAGCAATGGAGCTAAAATGTAACGGGGTGGTTCTGCATCCGACTTTAATAAATCAGTTGCGCTAATGATATGCTGGCTTACATCAAAATCGGGGTCTATGTTGGAAGCGTTGGTAGCTGATTTGAAATATTTATCATATTCTTTTTTTGCCTTCCTGTCACCAAAATTCAATTCGTAAAGCTGATGCGCTGCTTTTGAAAAGTCACCATTACATTCAAGAATAGCAAATACAGCATAAGGCAGATATGCTTTTTGAGATTCAAATTCAGTTGATGTAGAAAAAACTGTGAACCAGTTTTTGTCAGCATCAAAGTTTGCAGATTGTTTTGCGTTTGTGCTTCCAGGACGTTTGAGAAATGTTTTTGCTCCTTTTGTAAATACAACAGTCCATCCATGTTTTTCAAGTAAAGTAATAACATCACCCCGTTGGTTATAATCTACAAGGGGAGACAGACCTGTATAGACATAATCGGTTTTGTTTTTTGGCGGCACATACTCTTTAAAGCACTGATTGAAACTGCGGGCAACGCTTAGTAATATTTCACGTTCTGCAAGAGTTAACGTAGGGATTTTATCAAAGCTGCCCTGAATGATTTCATAGCCTGGTGTCGGGAAAGCTGCAATGTAACCTCCTTCACCTCTTGTTTCAAAAAGTGTTTTCTCTTTTTCTTTGGGATGTGCTTTCTGTTCTTCTTCAGATGCAGGCCGTGAAGCAAGTTTAAGATTTCCTTCAATGACCTCACAGTAATAAGGATAGTGAAAACCGTTGTTACGTGTTTTCTGAATAAGTAATTTTTTATAAAGCCCGGGTGCGGATTCATTCAGTCTTTCAATGAACTCATCATGTAAAGTGCCGGTGAGGTCATACTTTAAATCTTCGTCAAGGATTTCAAGATTGCCTGAAACTTTACCTCCAATAATGCCAATAGCGGCTGTGCCTTTAATAAACATTTCGTTTATCTGAAATGCATTAGGAATTGCTTCCTGAAAAGGTTTCCATGATTTCAGGTTTGGAGACTTGTCATAGTTGAGCGGAATAACTGATAAGTTAAACGCAGCATATTTGTAGGCTGTTTCCTGCATCATATAATAATTGAATTTTCCATCTTCACTCATTCTAGAAAATATTGAAACAGGCGAGAGGCGCAACATCACCCGTTGCAATACTGCCTGTGATTAGGCAAATGGGATTAAACGAAACGTTTTTGATAATGGCGCTGAATAAACTCAGAAATGTCTTTTTGCGTATAGTAGAGCTTAGAGCCCACCTGAGAAAAGCCAATCACCCCATCGGTGCGCCACTGCTGAAGTGTTCTGCGACTAACTTTTAAAATTTTCAGAACATCGGCATTGTCAAAAATGACATTCTCCGGTTTTAGAAATTTTTCAGACAGCTTTTCTGTCAATTGACTGAGCAGTTCTTTTACCTGCTCCATCTCACTTTTTGTATTGCTATAATTGCTCATATTACTTTGAATTTTATCCAAAAGTATATTGAGCTAAGAGGAGTTATGACACTAACTTTTTTTACAAGCAGAAAATTTTAGAGTGTACAAAAGGTGTTTATCAATAAATCAGCAGAGGTATTTACGTGAAAAATATTCTACTCTAAAAAAATTATTTTTAGAGTTTAAAAGCTGTTTATATACGTATCAAGCTGCCTTAATTCAGAATTTTTGCTGCTGGGAAATTTAGTGTTAGAAAGTTTCACAATATTGTAGTCAGGCTCATCTTTGATTTGAAAAGAATTTGCCGCAGCTTGCCAAATTTTGCCGTTTGTGATTTTCTCTTTTCTTTTTAACTGCCGAACAAAGTATTTTAAAGTTCCCTTGCCTTTACACCAAACAATTTTTGTTCTGGGAATTTTGTTTAAGAAAATATTACGGAAATTGATATAATGTGTATCAGGAGCAATAAATTCCACTCTCAGGCTATTGTACAACGGTTTAATAGTACCGGAGTTTTTAGCTAAATCATAGTGTGTGAAAGTTGATACTACCTTTTTTTGATACCTGCTTTTACCCTTTTTCGCAGCTTGTGAAACTGCCGAAATATTTAATTCATTGAAACGGTTTTTGAGGAAATTTTGAAAAAAGTTAAATGCTTTTTCCATGTATGAAATGAAAAATTCTTTTTCGAAAGAATAATGATTCTGCTCATAGTCAATTGCTTTGTATGTATTTGAGGCTTTGTCAAATTTGAATAGACTTTCAAATCGTTTTAAAAAACCGGTAACGAAGGTTAATTCATTTACTGAATTTCCCTTGTTAGAGTTTTGATTTATCCATTTTGAAGCTATAAAATCGTACTGCTCATGGAAGTCATTTGTAAACTCCTGATGAATACCATCTAAACTTTTCAATACAAACTCCCTGTGAAAACAATCCTGTTTTATTTGCTTATTTAATTGTGTTTGCAGATCGCAATAAGATGATAAAAAATGAGCAATAATCTTTTTATCATCTGTGTTATTAAAAAGCAGAGCAGGGTCTAAGTAGGATTTAAAAGTAAGTTTAATCCATTTCCCAAATTGGTAAAGTTCAATGTTAATTGCTCCATTAATAATGCTTTCATTTCCAGCTTTCATAGGCTCAGGTAACATATTTCGAAACTCGATACTTTTGTTACAAAGGGATTTATACTGATTGAAAACATAATTAATAACTGTGGATTTATTTGTTTCTGATACCTGCAGAACAAATTGCGATTGTATCTTAGTTTTTAAATTTTCAAGTTCTAATCTGTAGTGGTCTAAAAAAAAGTCTGTTATCTCACTATTGAAGCCATCCTCATTTATTGAGAAATTGTGTTTTTCTTTTTCTAACTCATGATGAAGGTGTAGAATATTTTGGAGTTTGGTTTTTATTGTGAAATCAGTCATTACTTTTTCGAGTGTTATAAGTTCTCTCACCAATGGAGGAAGTACTTCACTTGAAATTGAATCAAAAAACTCTTGGTAAGCAGCTTTGTACTTTTTCAGCCAACAAATAAATCTGAAGTAAGCCCAGGTAGATTTGTAGAGCGTTAAATCCTCGGAATGATACCGGAAAAAGCATTTGAAGCTTCTCTGTTCTGAGTAAGGGAATAAATTCTTTTTTATTTTATGAAAAAAAATGTGTCTAAGCTCAGCTATGTCAATATGCGCCAAATCTGTATTTTCATTTTTAAATTTCCTAATAGCTTCCTCATTATTAATTGAAAACTTCTCCTCGTAAAAAAGTTTCTCGTACTTGTTGATTTCGTTTTCAATAAATTGAATTTTGTCGTAAACTCTACTTGCATCTTGAGCGAAATGCATTATCATTGTATCAATATGGTTGTCTATATGGGTGTGAGAGTTTTTAGTCTGTTCGTCCTTGACTTTTTGTTTATCACTATTTGAAAGTGTATCAGGTACTAAGACAAGTATTGATTTCGTTATATGCTCGGTTTGAGTTTTTAGCTCGTCAAAATTGGTACAAACAATAATTCCCTCAGGAATTACTGCAATTCGCCCTTCTACCCAGGATTCAAAATTTACAATTGAATTGTATTGTTCAGGATTTTCTGCGGGTGGAGGAAGTATAATATCCTGATGTATATAGTTAGGGTATTTTTCCTTCTTCCTTAAAAACTCTAAGTATTTCTGTCCTGCCTGTAAATCTGTTCTCAGGAATTTATCTTTTAAGTCAGACACGTTACTTAGCCAGTCCAAAATTGTGGTCTCAGTCCTCTCAATTTCCTTTTTTATATATTTCAATTTCAAGTCAAGGTTAGGCATAAGCTCAAGATGCTCTTCAAAATTTTTCAGCATTTTTGGAAACGAGTCGGAGGCGATGTCATATTTGGCATTCAAGACAAAGGCTTTTTTATTTAGGAATTCTCCAATGAAACTTAATAATATGAATTTGTATTTTTTACTTTCTGCATTATCAGTTAGAATAGAATCTCTAAGAGCAATTATTTCTTTCCTCGTTTCCTCTTCAAATTTTCTTTCATCAAAATTTGAGTCCTGCTTTTTGTATGCCTTTTCTGTCCGCACATACCAATTCTTAAAGTCGTCAACTGTTTTCAGCTGTTTACCTTCTTTCTCTATGTAGTTCCAGTCTCTATTCATTAAGCTTATCTTATTTGCTTTTAGAAACACTAAAGTACTTATAAATAAGGTAAGTCCCCACTCAAATTGAGCAGGGACTTTTGAATAATTATTAACTGAAAGCCTTCATTGCCTTGTCCAACTCTGTATCTATAACTTTTGCATAAACCTGTGTTGTGACTAAACTGGCATGACCAAGTAACTTTGAAACATAAGGCAATGGAATACCCTTTATGAGCGCACGAGTGGCAAAGGTGTGCCTGGCAGTGTGCATTGAAACTCGTTTTTCTATTCTAACCATCTGCGCTATTTCTTTCATATCATCATTTGCATAAGCTGTAGCGGAAGAAATACTGTTAAATAAAAAACGTGGCTCTGAATAGTCCAGATCATTTTTGAAAACTGGAAAAATAAAATGCTCCTGCTCTGTGTCATTTTTATAGTACTTCATAATGATGGCTTTTGCTTTAGGTGAAAGCAAAACAGAAACCACACTTCCGGTCTTTTTGGTTTTCATTACTATTCTTTCTCCATCGTAGTTTTTCCATTTCATCAATAGCAAATCTGAAATGCGAAAGCCTCCGCAGGTTGCTGAAAACACATACATATCACGGTGTAAGTCTTTCATAGAGTTTTCCTGCAATGGAGCAAGCTCAATCAACATTAACTCATCCTCGTTCAGATAATCTTTGTTGACTTTTTCTGTTGTCAGCTTAAAGCGCTTGAATGGGTTTAAATCATCAGTAATCAATTCTTCATTGATGGCCAAATTTATTATGACACGCAATGTGCGGAAATTTGAACTAACAGTGTTGGTTTTGTTTTTCTTCACCTGTCTCATAAATCGTTCGTAATCTTTTAACCAGGAAACGGTGATTTGATTAAAGAGTAAATCTCTGTTGCCTACAAACTCTCTGATTTTTCCAATGATGGCTTTTGATTTCCGCAGGGTGCCAACTTTGCTGCCTGTCTCTAAATCTGCCAAATATTTATCTGCATACTTGAAAAAACTCTCAGGGGCCTTGCCCATAATTTGTTCCTTTATTTCATGAGGCAGAACACTTTTGTTTTCTGTCTCCATTTCAAGTGCCACTCCCTGAGCTTCTGAAACTTTTGTGGCTATGAAATTATTTAACCTCCCGGCATTGGGGTGGGATTTTTTAACCCTTTTATTTTCATCATCCCATAACTCATTGGTTAGGTAAATGCCCAACGCTATATACTTAGGCTTTCTGTTTTTGATGATTCTTAAATAGAGAGGATGCTCTCCGTTGCTGTTTTGTTTGTCTTGTCTATGGATAATTTTTACTGAAACCATAATTATTAATTTTAAATGTTTGAATTAACTTGGTAAAACATTGGGTAAAACATTTACTGCTTTACCTTGCCCCTAAATACTTTCAGGTGCAAAGGTAAATCACATAATTCATTGATATTCAAGCGTTAGAGCGCAAAGGAGTGCGGCAGAACGAAAAAAGTTTAGAACTGTTGCTCCCACGAAGTCCGCAAATGCGGACTTTTTTATTTATGTTCACTGTTTACGTTATCTATTCGCAATCACACAATGTCTTCTACAAAGGAATGACTGAAGATCTGGAACGAAGATTA
>Ga0138256_10002112_pt1 | contig 21393 bp, 23 predicted proteins | sample KNB2016incub_MG_FD_105486 | JGI IMG/M metagenome (GOLD analysis project Ga0138256, IMG submission 105486) | Active sludge microbial communities from wastewater in Klosterneuburg, Austria - KNB2014incub_MG | ecosystem: Engineered > WWTP > Activated sludge > Unclassified | place: Austria... | reverse complement strand
CCTGCTTTGCCCGCCCATGCGCTTGACCTCGCCCGTCGAATACGGCGGGAAGTTGTAATGATGGATGTAGCGTTTGTTTTTGATCGGGCTGAGGTTATCGAGTTCTTGCGCCTCGCCCAATGTAGCCAGTGTTGCCACTGAAAGGATTTGAGTCTCGCCGCGTGTGAACAAGCCGGAGCCATGCGCGCGCGGGGATATCGCCACCTCGCACCAAATCGGGCGGATGTCGGTCGGCGTTCGCCCATCGGGACGTTTGCCCATGCTGAGGATGCGTTCGCGCACCACGTCCATTTCCGCCTGTTCAAACGATTCGCGGAACATGTTGACCGGCATGTAATTCGCCGGGTTGCCGCCTTCAGGGACGACGCATAATTCGGTCTCGGCTTCGGTCTTGATGGCTTTCATGCCGGAATAAAATTCGTTCTTGCTCAACGGTTTGTCGAGCAATGCGTTCATCGCTCCGCTCACGCGGTCGAACACTTTTTTCTTGATCTCGTCGCTAGGCACGAACAACGTCACTTCGCGTTTCGGTTTGCCAAGTTCCTCGCGCATTTTCAATTGCAGTTCGATCAGCGGCTGAATGGATTTGTGCCCGAGTTCGAGCGCGGCAACCATCACATCTTCGGGGACTTCGTTCGCGCCACATTCGACCATGAGGATGGCGTCTTTTGTGCCGGCGATTCGCAAGTCAAGATCCGACGTTTCGATTTCGGGATAGGTCGGGTTGATGACGAATTCGCCGTTGACGCGTCCCACGCGCACCGCGCCGACGGGTCCGCCCCAGGGGATGTCTGAGATCACAATGGCGGCTGACGCGGCGTTGATGGCAAGCACGTCGAGCGGGTTCACGCCATCGGATGACAGCGAGAACATCGCTACCTGCACTTCGTTCCGCATCCCATCCTGAAACAGCGGGCGGAGAGGACGATCGGTTAGACGGGCGACGAGAATCGCATCCGTGCCGGGTCTGCCCTCCCGTCGGAAAAACGAACCGGGGATTCGTCCGCCAGCGTATAGTCTCTCCTCGTATTCCACGGTCAGCGGGAAGAAATCTATGCCTTCGCGCACGTCGCCCATGGTCGCCGCCGCGAACACGATAGACTCCGGCGTGCCGAACGTCACCGCGCCGCCCGCCTGCCCAGCCAGTTTGCCGGTCTCGAACGTGACGGTGTGCTTCCCAAGCGTGGTTGAATATTTCTTTGATTCGGGTTTCATTGTTAATTGTCTCCTGTGTAGGACAAGGTTAACCTTGCCTTACAATTTTCCGCCTCGAGTCAGGGACTGAAGAGTGTGAACAACCGGAACGCGGACTTCAGTCTGCCCTTAGTTATTCGCGCTTTTCAATTCCTGACGGCGGATTATTAATAAGACCTCACAGGTCTTGCAGACCTGTGAGGTCTAGTCTAACTACTTGTGGCGCAGTTTCAAACTTTCGGTGATTCCCAGATAGCGCGGGTAATCAACCTGTCGCAAGTACGACAACATGCGGCGGCGTTGCCCCACGAGTTTGAGCAGACCCCGGCGGCACGACTGATCGCTCTTGTTGGCGCGCAGGTGATCGGTCAACTGCTGGATGCGCCCGGTCATGATCGCGATCTGCACCTCGGGGGAGCCGGTATCGGTATCATGACGGTGATAATCCGTGATCAGTTTGGTCTTCGCTTCTTTCTGTAATGGCATGACGTTTGCTTCCTTTCTTTAGATTTTGCAGGTCTCCATGTGAGAAGCCCGCCAAAGGCGAACCGCTTACAGGACCAGTCACGAGCCGAGATTATACCAGAATTTCTGCTTGCCACTTGCGGGCGGGTGTGCTAGACTCGGCGCATCTTCAATTGAAAGGAGGCGTGTGCCGATGTATTTCCGATTTAACTCAATTTTCAGCGCGCCTTCTTTCGGTTCAATTTCTTAACCGTTCTTTTGGTTTCCATGAACCGCAGGCGCACATCCCGCCCTGCGGTTTTGTGTTTAACTGGGCGGAAAATCGTTGTTCTTAACTGACGTTACGCAGTCTAGCCACGGAGACGCGGACCCGCAGAGAAAAAATAAAGAGATTTTCTCAGTGTCTCTGTGACTCTGCGGCAAAATGCGTAAGGCGAGATATTAAGACACATCAAAAATAGGAGAATATTGTGTCCTCTGTTGTTTCAATTTCACAGTTAGCCAAGTATTACCAAGTGTCCGAGCGCGAAGGCGGTCTCAAAGCCTCCATCGCCAGTTTGTTCAATCGAAAATATAAGAACGTCAAAGCCGTGGACGGGATCACGTTCAATATCGAGGCTGGGGAAGTGGTTGGCTTCCTCGGGCCGAACGGCGCGGGCAAGACCACCACGCTCAAAATGTTGAGCGGACTATTGCATCCCACTTCTGGCAGTGTGGATGTGTTGGGGTACGAGCCTCGTCACCGTTCGCATGATTATCTAAGGCAGATCACGCTCGTGATGGGCAACCGCAACCAACTGACCTGGGACCTGCCCGCCCTCGATTCATTCGACCTCCAACGCGCGGTCTACGGCATTCCAATGGATCAGTTCAAAGCCACACGCGATGAATTCATCGAACTGCTGGAGTTGAAAGACCTGGTCACCAAACCCGTCCGCAATCTTTCACTTGGCGAGCGGATGAAAATGGAGATCGTCGCCGCGTTGCTTCACCGACCGAAAGTGTTGTTCCTTGACGAGCCAACGTTGGGCTTGGATGTGACCATGCAGAGGCGCATCCGCGCGTTCATCGCGGAATACAACAAGCGTTACAACGCAACCGTCCTGCTGACCAGCCATTACATGGCAGACGTGGAAGCGTTGTGCAAACGCGTGATCGTCATCCACCACGGGCGAATTTTGTTCGATGGCGATTTGAGCAAACTCGTCAATCAATTCTCGTCATACAAGACATTGAGTCTCTCGCTTCAAAACCCCGATGTGGATTTGTCGAAGTATGGAGAAGTGGTCAGCAAGGAAGATGGACGCGTCACCTTGCGCGTGCCGAAAGCGCAGACGTCGCAAGTCACCGCGAAACTACTTTCCGAACTTCAAGTGGACGACCTCACCGTGGAAGACGCGCCCGTGGACGATGTGATTGACCAGGTCTTCTCGCAAAAGGAGGACGCATGAGACGTTACCTAGATTTTTATCTTTCCTCGATGCGTATTTCCATCCTCAGCCAAATTCAATATCGCGTTGCCAATTACTTTTATATGATCGGCATGATCACGGAGCCTGTCATCTATTTGGTGGTGTGGTCAACGATCGCGAATCAACAAGGTGGCATCGTCGGCGGGTATACCGCAGGAACCTTTGCCGCGTATTACATCGTGTGGACTCTCGTCCGCAATATGAACATCGTCTTCACGCCGTTTGGCTGGGAATGGCGCATCCGCGAAGGCAACCTCTCGATGGAGTTGATGCGCCCGATGCACCCGATTCACAACGACATCGCGTATTTTTCAGGTTGGAAGTTTGTGGTGATCCTGCTCTGGCTTCCGCTGGCTGTATTCCTCACCTGGGTTTTCAAGCCAACCTTTGACATCACGTGGATGGAGGCGTTGGTATTCTTCATCGCCATCTGGGGCGCGTACCTCATCCGCACGATGCTGCTCTCCCTGCTCGGTATGATCACATTTTGGACGACCCGCGTCAGCGCGATCTTCGAGCTGTACTTCGGCTTCGAGTTGATTCTCTCTGGTCGCCTCGTGCCGATGACGCTCATGCCTCAATGGGTGCAGAACCTCTCCAACTATTTACCTTTCAAGTGGACGTTCTTCTTTCCCATCGAGACTCTCGTCGGGGCGATGTCTACGCAAGAATTGTGGGCGGGTGTTGGGATGCAAGTCTTGTGGATCACGATCGGCGCTTCTTTCCTCAGTTTGGTCTGGCGCGCCGCCATCAAGCAATTCTCCGCTGTGGGCGGATGAAATGAGTTCGCGCGCAGTTGAACTGCGCGCGAAACAGAAAAAATAGATATGAACCTATTCAATAACCATCATGTCGTTGCGAGGAGGTCTGAGCGGAGCGAAGCGCAGTCGAAGACCGACGAAGCAATCTCCTGTTGGTGGAGCAGACTGCTTCGCCAAAGTGCAAAGGCGGCTCGCAGCGACATGATTTTGGGAGTATCTCAATGAACACAATCAAACTCGCATGGACGTACATGCGCATCGGAATGCTGAATGAACTGCAATACCGCGCCAACTTTTTTATCCAACTCTTTCAATCTGCTGTCGCGGTTGGGACTGGCTTGATTGGGTTATCGCTCGTCTTTGGGCAGGTGGATAATTTGGCTGGTTGGTCGCGCGGCGAATTACTCGCGGTGATGGGAGTCCACATCCTTATGGGCGGCGTGATCCGTTCGGCGATCCAACCAAACATGGAACGACTGATGAACGATGTGCTGAATGGAACATTGGACTTTGCCCTCACCAAGCCCGCCGACGCGCAGACTCTCGTCAGCGTGCGCGAATTTCGCTTCTGGCAATTGACAGATGTTGTTGTCGGGGTGGCGATCCTCATCGTCGCAGTGACCCAGCTTCAGGCGAAGATGGAGGCGTTGCAGATCGTCGCATTTGTCGCGGCGTTGCTGATGGGCGCAGTCTTGTTGTATTGCGTCTGGTTGATGGTCACGTCCATTGCGTTTTGGGTGATCCGCGTGGGCGACATCGTTGATCTCTTTCAAGGGTTGTATGCGGCGGGGCGCTGGCCCGTGAGTGTGTACCCCGATTGGCTCCGCACAGGACTCACGTTTCTTGTCCCCGTTGCTTTCGCAGTGACTGTGCCTGCTGAAGCGATGACGAATCGCCTCACGGGTGAAACGATGTTGTTCGCGTTGGGTCTGACGTTGTTGTTCGTGATTTTGGCGCGCGTTGTTTGGCTGATTGGGTTGAGGAGTTATTCAGGCGCGTCGGCATGAAACGTAAACCTTGCGAAGGCTTCGAGCCTTCGCAAGGTTTTTATACCTCTGTTTGAATCGCGCTACCTGATTCGTAGCGTTTCAACCCCAACTTGAAAATATAAATTGATAATAATAAAAAGACCAGCGCGCCCGCTGTCATTTGAAGCGCGCTTTGCCACGAGAACTCGCGCACAAACTCGGTGGGAATCGTGCCGATCAATGCGGCAGGAATCAAGGTGAGTAAAACGAGTTTGGTTGTGGCGTCAAACAGCGCGCTGGGATAGAGCGAGAAGGTGAGCAACGCGCTCAACGCGAATTGACTGAGCGCGACGGTGTTGCCCAGCCAAAATGACAGGCTTTGCACGATGACGAGAAAACCGATGAAGATGCACACGCCCGCAAAAACGCCGAGCAGGAATCGAAGCGTGCCGTCGGGCGTGAAATAGCCTGAGAGCATGAAACTGCCGATCCCATAAATGAGGTCGCCCATGCCGCTCCCGATACTTTTAGAAGCAAGCACATGCAAGAGCACAGGACGCGGCAATGAAAGATAGTAATCGAGTCGTCCGCCCACGATGACTTCAGCGAGAGAAATGAAGTTGCCGAAGAAGAACGCTCCGATCCCCCAGGCGGAGGCAGTGATACCGAACAGCAGCATCATGGCGTTGATGTCCCAGCCGCGCACCTCGTTGAATTTATCGAAATATAAAACCCAGAAGATGAAATAAACGCCGTTGTTGATCATCATAAAGATGACCTGCGTGAAGAACGCCGCGCGGAATTCCATCGCCGCTTGAATGTTGGCTTTCCAGAGGGCGACGAGAAATTTTAGTTGTTTCATCTTATCCGCCGTTTACCGTGAGATATTTTTCACTGCGTAGATAGACGAAAGCCAATAAGAACACAAAGATGGCAACCCAAATGACCTGTCCTCCAAGCATTTGCCAGAATAATTCAACATCGGGTTTGACGAACAATCGCGCGGGGGCGTACATCATGTAGGGAAAGGGGAGCGCGTAGGATATTTTCTGCAACCATGCGGGGAACATGTCAATCGGTAATAGAAATCCGCCAAGAATGAAAACTAATTTTTGATAGATCAACTCGAACGAGTTGGTTTCCTCCACGACGAACGCGGCGAGACCGATCAACGCCATGATGCAGAAGTGTAATATCCACGCGCCGATCAATGTGACGAACGCCATGAGCCAGCCCAAAGGTATGGGAGGCGCGCCTGCGAGAATCCACGCGACGATGGAACCGACGATCAGGTTGAGAGTCATCCTTACAATGCCGTCGCCTAACCCTGCTGAGAAATGATACAGGAGGAAGTTGTACGGCTTGTTCAGAATATACGCGACTTCTCCGTTCTTGACCTGCTCCGAGATCGTTCGGTTGATACGCGGTCTGCCGAGTTCGAGTGTTTCCGCCATCATAAAATACCAGACCATGTTAGGAAAGGTCAGCCCATTGATAATATTCGTGTTGGAGATCGCAAACGTTGTTCTCCACAACCCCGCAAAGATGAAAATGAACGTGGCGATGCTGATAGACCTGCCGAGGAAATCTCCAGGGTAGGCGAGGTTGTTGATGACTTGCATAGTGAGGATGGAGAAGTATTTTTTCATGGCGTAGGTTCACGGAGCGCGGACTTAAGTCCGCATTCCGGGTCTGTTGTCTTGGTAAATCTTCGCGATCACTTCCTCCAGCGGCGGGTCGGAAACGGTGATGTCTACCAACTCGCCCGCTTGTGAGAGATGCGCCATGACCGCGTCTACGGGAGTTTTTGTAGTATCGAATCGCAACTTCACGCCATAACTTCCCACTTTCAAAATCTCAACACCGTCAATCGAAAAATTCGGAGACACTTCTTCCGCATACCGAACCTCCACCATTTTGCGGGTGAGAAATTTTCTTTTTAGATTCGAGACCTTGTCTTCGTAGACGATCTGTCCGTGATTGATGATGATCACACGGCGACATAACGCTTCGAGATCGCCCGCGTCGTGGGAGGTGAGCAAGACGCCGACCTTTTCCTCCTGTGACATGGTGCGGATCGCGTCGCGGATGTGTTGTTTGGCGACCACGTCCAAGCCGATGGATGGTTCGTCGAGCAGGAGCAGTTTGGGGCGGTGAAGAAGCGAGGCGGCGACTTCACAGCGCATCCGTTGTCCCAGCGAAAGTTTGCGGACGGGAGTCTCCAGCAAATCCTGAATCTCGAACGCTTCCGAGAGAAACGCGATTCGTTTTTTCGTTTCGTTGTCATCGAGCTCGTAGATTTTCCCGAACAACATGAACGTGTCAATCGCGGGGAGGTGATACCACAATTGCGGGCGTTGACCGAACACCGTGCCGATGTGATAGGCGAGTTTTTGCCGCTCTTTCCACGGGACGAAGCCAAGTACTTTCGCGTCGCCGCTGGTCGGATGCAAAATGCCCGTGAGAATTTTTATCGTCGTGGATTTCCCCGCGCCGTTCGGACCGATGAAGCCGAGCAGTTCACCCGCCTCCATTTGAAAGGAGAGTCCGCGCACGGCTTCGACCAAACTGTATTCGGGCTTGAACAACGAGCGCAGAGAACCGCGCATCCCTGCGGCTTTGCGTTTGGTCTGGAATGTTTTTTGGAGGTGATTGACTTCGATGGAAGGCGAATATGCGCCCTGCGGACCAGGTTTCATTTTCGTTCAAACATGCCGTTGTAGTCTTCGTGATCGGGGAACGGGTAGACGACAAACCCATTCTTGACAACCCGTAATTTCGAATAGAACATTGGGTGGATCACGCACTCATCGTCGTTTGAAATGATTAACCTGTCTTGCATGGCGTATTCGAAATCCGCCTCAATGATTTTTGATCCCCTGTTCTTGTTCCTTACTTTCCCTACAATTCCCAACTCTGCCAGCAAACGGCGGAAGCTCGATAGTGAATAGCCTTCCGCCCAAACGTCCGATGTTTTCTTTGCAACCTGGTCGAGATATTTCCCATCGAAAATCATCGGCGCGTTGGTTAATGCCATCACGATTTCGGATACTCGCGGGTAGATCAGATCGTAGGAATTTAATACCTCGTCCGCGAGATCGTATTCACAACTTGCGATCGCGCGATTGATCTGAACGCTTGTGAAATCGGGAAAATTCCCGTTGCGAACGGTTTCGCGCGCGATGTTGTTGCATAGGATGACCAGTTGCCGAGGGCGCATCTGCGTGTGACGAAGGATATAAGGAAAACTCGCCTCCTCGACCCCTCGCAGGTTGACGACCTTCTTTCCGAAGAACGGATACCACATTTTGCCCAGGATGTCGTCGAAATCCTCCCAATCCACTTTTTTGCTCGGTAATTTGACCTGGCGCTCAATCATGTATCGGTAAAACCGCCACGAGATCAGTCGTATCAAGTCCTTTGGTCGCCATCTCAAATAGAGCGGATGCCTGATGAATTTGGTGGTATTCGTAATGGCGCTTTCTTTGATGTAAGGAAAAATTTCTGCTGAAACAAAAGCTTTCACATGAATGCCCTTGTTTGCGTATGCGATGTTGAAATTGTTGGCGCACTGCACCAGCGACGCGGTGACGGTCATCATGGCCGCGTTACCGCGATCGTAACGCTCAAACGTGTCAATGGCGATGATGATCGGCTCTCTGCGGGTATATTCCAGCGCTTTTTCTTTTGCTTTGTTGAACACTGGGTCGGTCAGCGCCTCCGATAATTGCCCCATAACCTTGCCGTCGCTGTCAACGTATTTTGCCAGAAGCCCGTTCACAATTTCGGAGATAATGCGGGCGCGCTTCATCTTCTTGCCCGAAACGACCGCCGCATTTCTTATCGCGGTGTCTTGATCGGAATATTGATTGAAAATGATGGACCAGATCAAATATTCCCATATCTTGCGAACGTCATTAATTGCCAGGTCAGGCGACAAGTACGCGCTATTAGCAATTTTCTGCAAAATATTCTGATAGATTTCGGGCTCGTCCACATCGATACTGTGGGCGTTCTTATAACGTTTTTGGAAGTTGAAATATTGGGTGAGCGAAGTTTTCCCCGATCCTCGCCGCCCAACGATCAGGTAGACCTCTGCGTCGAGCGACTCTTGGTTGAAGCGACTTTCCTCGTAGAAATAATCGGGATATTTCTCTCGCAGAACCTCGAGCTCATGCTCGCACGATTCCTCCCCGAAGGGATATTGAAATCCGACATCTAAAATTTCCTCGGTTGCTTCCATTTTCAGCTCCTCGCTGGTTCGAGTATACGCTAAGGAACGACTCGGCGCAACAGCGATGCCCGCCTCACCCAACCGACGGGTCAGTCTGATCCAACGGCTCGACCTTGTAGGTGTTGACGTTCGGCAAATATTTCTCGTTCAAACTTTCCAAATGATGATCCACGTGACCGACGAGCATGTAGATCAACGCCCGCGCGCTGACGGGGTATCCGCTGGCGACGCCAACTCGCAGCGCGGCTTCGTCTGTCATGTTTTGAATCGCCAATATGTTCGCGCGGCGCAGGTGTTCGAATTCTTGAATTAAATCTTTGATTGGGTGCGCGTCAAATCCCGCCTCACGGACATAATCATTCTGTTCGAAGCCAGGGATGGGGGTAGAGTCATTTCGTGAGACGCGCAAGAGTCGGTACGAAAAGACGCGCTCCACATCGTTGAGATGTCCCATCACTTCTTTGATAGTCCACTCGTTTGGCGCGTCGCGGAAGAGGGCTTGTTCGTCTGAAAGATTACCAAGCGCGGCTTGAATCTTGTCAATTTGATTTGGTAGCGCGGCAAGCACATCGCCTTTTGACGTTGCCCGTTGCACATAGCCCGCGTAGAATTCGGCGTATTCGTTTGAGTTGGGAGGTGAGAGTTTGTTCATGGGTATTATCCTTTCGGCGGATTATAGCGCATTGGTTTTATAATGGTTGAATGAAACCCGACCTTCTAATTCTGCCTTTTGCAAATAAAAAGAAATGGACTGAGTGGCTCGCCAAACAACACAGCAAGTCTGTGGGACTTTGGCTGAAACTGGCAAAAAAGGATTCAGGTATCGCCTCTGTGACGTATGACGAAGCAGTCGAAGTTGCCTTGTGCTATGGTTGGATTGACGGGCAGAAGAAAGGCTTCAACGATAAGTATTGGTTGCAGAAATTTACGCCGCGCGGACCGAAAAGCATCTGGTCGAAGATTAACACCGAAAAAGCGGAGCGATTAATCAAAAGCGGCGAAATGAAACCTGCTGGACTCAAGACAATTGAAGCCGCCAAAAAAGATGGGCGTTGGGCGCAAGCCTACGAATCGCAGAAGAATATTTCAGCCCCTGAGGACTTTCAATCGGCGCTGGATAAAAGCAAGAAAGCCAAAGCGTTCTTTGCAACGCTCAAGAGCGGTGAACGATACTCATTCCTGTTCAGGATTCAAACTGCGAAAAAGGCAGAGACTCGTTCAAAGCTCATTCAAAAGTATGTTGAAATGCTTGAAAAGAACGAGAAGATTCATTTATTCAAGCCTTCCACTTGACGCATCCCCTCATCACGAAGATAATCAATCAAATGGATGACAAAGAAATCCGACAAATCGTGCAGAACGTAGTTAGGAATATGACAGGCACGCCTCAACCCGACCCTCAGCCTGCCTCGCCCGTAGGGAAGCGAATCGTCGCCCTCGGCGCGGATCACGGCGGCTTCGAGTTGAAGGGACTCCTCAAACCCGAAATCGAATCGCTCGGCTTCGTCGTCATGGACGTTGGCACGAACAGCAAAGAGCCTGTGGACTATCCCGACTTCGCCCATTCCGTCGCGCAGATGGTGGGAACGGGTCGCGCGTGGCGTGGAATTATGATTGACGGCGCGGGCATCGGCAGTTGCATCGTGGCGAACAAAGTGCCGAATGTCCGCGCAGGGATGGCGTATGATGTCTCATCCGCGAGCAACAGCCGCGAACATAACGACACGAATGTGTTGACTCTCGGCGCGGGCTTGATCGGCGTCGTGTTGGCGAAGCAGATCGTCAAAGTTTGGCTCACCACCGATTTCGGCGGCGACCGTCACACAAAGCGCGTGGATAAGATAAAATCGGTGGAGAAGATGTATTTGAAATAACATCCTATTCTCGGCGGCGGAATCAAATGATTTTGAGTTCGGCGTTTTAGAGCATCGTTGTATTGATATGAATGAAAGGCAGGTTGCCGTGAATGTTACGTTGACCGTCCCTCCTGAGATGGAGCGCAAATTAAAACAAGCCGCCAACCAACTCGGTCTGAGTCCAGATTCTTACATTGTGCAGGTGTTGCAACAGGAGCTAGAATCGCGCCTAACGCCCGCGCGATTATCCACTGAGCAAACAGAACTTTTACAGCGAATCAATGAAAGTCTTTCCACGGCGGAGTGGGAACGGTATCGTTTCTTGCTGGCTCAGCGCGACGCGGAGAACTTGAACGACCGTGAACAGGCAGAATTAATTTCCCTTTCTGACAAACTCGAAGAGGCTAACGTTCGCCGCATGGAGGCGGTCGCTCAGTTGGCGCTCCTTCGCAGGGTGACCGTCCCTGAATTGATGTCAACATTGGGATTGATTCCCGCTCATGCCTGAATCGCGGATTTCATCGGCGCAACGCGCTCGCGTCTTTGAACGAGCAAAGGGATGTTGTGAGTACTGTCTTTCGCAGGAACGATTCTCGCCCGATTCGTTCGCTGTCGAACATATCATCCCACTGTCCAAAGAAGGCGCAAATGCGTTAGATAATCTAGCCCTGGCATGTCAGGGATGCAACAACCGTAAGTACACGAATACCGAAGCCGTGGATCCAGTCTCGCAGGTGGTTGTGCCATTATTCGATCCGCGTCGAACCCGTTGGAACGACCATTTCGCATGGAGCGACGATACTACGCTGATTTTGGTTGAAGCGGGAGAACATCCGCCCGTGGTGTAGCGCGATCCATCATGTTTCTTCTCATATCCCATCGCGGCGACCGTCACACAAAGCGCGTGGATAAGATAAAATCGGTGGAGAAGATGTATTTGAAATGATGTTTACGTAGGGGCGGGGTCTCCCCGCCCAATATTTTGAATCAAACAAATAGGGCGAGATGACCTCGCCCCTACAAAACCAACAATGACCAAACCCGACCCAAAACTCGTTGAACAACTCGTAGAAATTATCACCCATGAAGTGCTTGCCGCGATGATGGAAGATGAAACGCGCGCCAGCAATCCTGAAGCGCATCACTGCAAATTCGATTGCGCAGATGGTCTCTGTGTCCGCATGTGTTTCGACGAAGTGGGCAATGTCGTCAAAGCAGGCGCAGAGCGGATATCGTCCACGCTTGGAGTGATTCCGCAAGGACCAGAACTCGCGGGGCTGATTGATCATACATTGCTCAAGCCCGATGCTACACAACAAGAAATCGCCCAGCTCTGCTACGAAGCGCGGAAGTATAGTTTCGCGTCTGTATGTGTGAACCCCACGTGGGTGAGTCTGTGCGCGGAATTGCTCAAGGGGTCGGATGTTAAAGTTTGCACAGTGATCGGCTTCCCACTTGGGGCGACATCTTCCGAAGCGAAAGCATTTGAAACCGAAACAGCCATCAAACAAGGCGCGACGGAAATTGACATGGTGATCAACGTCGGCGCGTTGAAAGCGCGCGACATTGAAACAGTTGCGCGGGATATTCGCGGCGTGGTCAAAGCGGCGCACGCGCGCGGCATCATCGTCAAAGTCATTATCGAAACCGTGTTATTGACCGATGAAGAGAAAACCATCGCAAGTCTCACGTCTAAAGAAGCAGGCGCGGACTTTGTCAAAACGTCTACGGGATTCGCGGGCGGCGGCGCGACGGCTCACGATGTGGAGTTGATGCGCAAGGCAGTCGGTCCGCATTTGGGCGTCAAGGCGTCGGGCGGAGTCCGCACGTTTGAGGACGCGCAAAATATGATCCAAGCAGGCGCGACTCGCATCGGCGCGTCGGCAGGGGTGAAGATCATTCAGGGTCCGAGCGATCAGGCGTCCCCGAAGAGCGAAGCGGCCGCAGGTTCATCCAAATATTAATCATCCTTGCGAAGGTTTAAAACCTTCGCAAGGATTTGGAGTCAAAAATGTTCATCGCAAAAGTGATCGGCACAACAGTAGCCACCATCAAAGACGAAAAATTGCACGGGCGCAAATTGCTCATCCTGCGGCAGACCGATGAAACGGGCGCGGTGTCGGGCAAGCCGTATGTTGCCGTTGACACCGTTGACGCGGGCGTCGGCGATCTCGTGCTGACTGCGTCGGGTTCGTCGGCGCGGCAAACGAACATCACAAAAGACACACCAGTGGACGCCGTCATCATGGCGATCATTGACACGCTCGAAGCCGATGGCAAGACCACATTTCGGAAATCATGAGTAAAAAGTTTTTCACCGATCAAGATATCGAAGAGCTTTATCACAACGGCGTCAAGTCTTTGCAAATAAATGACGACGTTGTGTTGACCGATCTCGCCTTTGAAAAAGCGCGGACGCTGGGATTGCTCGCGGATGATTCTCCACCCGCCGCGCCTGTGCGACCTTATTTGTCGGATGTGAAGCCGCGTCTTTCAACAGGGAGGGTTGATTCAGTTTCTTCGGCGTTATCTCAAAGTGGACAACCCCTCATCCCCAGCCCTTCTCCCCAAAGGGAGAAGGGAGCGCAGTTGGAGAAACGCATCCGCGAAAAAGTTTTTGCGAAACTTGGGAATCAAGTGGACGCGGGATTGCTCGACGCGATCATCAAGCGCGCGCTCAAAGCAACAGGGATGAAATGATGTTGTTTTCCGTACCGCGACATTTATGTCGCATTTCGCTGGCGTGCGAGACGCTTCGCAGTCTCGCGTTACGAACAGGGATGAAGTAGTCATGTTATTCGGACGCGTCAAAGGCAACGCGGTTTGCACGATCAAATACCCCAACATCGAAGGCGTGAAGTTGCTCGTCGTCCAACCGTTGAACAAGAGACTCGAACCCATCGGCGTCCTACAAGTCGCGGCGGATGTTGTCCATGCAGGCGTGGGTGACTTGTGCGTGATGGTGCGTTCCCGCGAAGCCGCGCTTGCAATGAGAGATGAAAAATTTGTGCCAATTGATCTGGCGTTAATCGGGATCGTGGATGAATTAGAAGTGAAGCCTGACGGTGAGTTTGAGTATGCGTTGAAGGCTGGTCAAAATAGATATACTTAATCAGTAAACATCGGTGGTCGAGTAGGGGCGGGGTTTTCCCGCCCCTACTCGACCACCACGTCGTAAAGCAATTTTTGTTACAGTAATATTCTTGAAAACTGGTGGTCTCGATACGTCCCGCGGCGAGCATTGCGGGACTACTCGACCACCGTGTTGGAATGAAACTATGATCCTTGGAAAAGTAATCGGAACAATCGTCACCACCATCAGCCACGCGCACTACAAGAATCGGCGTTTGCTCGTCGTCCAACCTTTGCTAGTGGACGGTGAACAACCTGACGATGATTTCATCGCGCTGGATAATTCACAAGCGGGCATCGGTGATACTGTGCTGGTCAACCGCGAAGGCAACGGCGCGAGGCAAGTATTGGGAATCCCTGATGGGTGCGTGATCTCGGTCATTGTGGGGATTGTGGATAGTGTGAGCGTGGAAGTTTAATAATGCTTCTCGATCCCGCCAAACCCGAACATCTTGTTCTTCTCCGACATCTCGAGGAAGTGTCGCAGTCGCTTCTTGAATTCCTCAGGACGGTGACGCGCTCCATGAATGAACGCAATGCGAATCCGCTTGTAGGAATCTGAAAACTTCTGGAAATTCTTCCACGCTTCCTTATTGACTTTGATGGCTTTCAAAATATCATGCGGGATAACGAATTCCTCATTCAGAAGATCACCCAACGAATCAACGACCTCTTTCAAAACCTTCTTCTTCGCCACCAAACTTCGCAATCGCTCGATGTTGGCTTGCGAGTATTTCGCCCTCGGCTTGCGCGGCGAAAAACGCTGAACAGTACTTTCCTCATCTAATTTCTTGATGATGCTGTCAATCCAGCCGAAGCACAGGGCTTCCTCCACCGCGTCGTTGTACTCAATGCGCGGCTTGCCTGTCGCTTTTTTGTAGTAGACCAGCCAAATCTCTTTTTCGGTTTTGTAATTCTTTTTCAGCCAGTCGCGCAAATCTTTTGGATTTGTGACATAAAGCGTTTTCGTGATTTCCATCCACCCATTATAATATTTCCATGCTTTATCTTGTCAGTTTTAGCGAACGCCCGAAAATTCGGAATCATGTCATTCTGAGGAGCGGAGCGACGAAGAATCTTTCCCGCCTCAAGAAGATTTTCAGTAGGAGGAGAGATGCTTCGCTCAACTCAGCATGAAATAAAAATAATTTTTTCGACGATCTTGTTACTCGCGCTTGTTCCATTTGGGTATGTTCACGCGCAAGACTCAACGCCGACTCCCGCCGAACTCATCAACGCAGTTAATGCCCTGCGTTTGGCAAACGGATTGAACGCTCTCGCCGTTCATCCTGCCTTGATGCAGATTGCGCAAGAGCAAGCGAACGGCATTGCATCGGGCATGCCTGGTCACTGGCGACCCAACAATCTCACCCTCGGTCAATGGATGATGACATTGGGCTATCCGCTTTCGGGAGATCTCTCTCAAGATGGCTATCGCTCCGAAAATTGGACCCCAGCCCGAAGCGCCGATGACGCGGTGCAGTCATGGCTTGGTGATGAGCCGCACACGAACACCATGCTCTCGCCATATCGCAGTGACATCGGCGCGGGCATCGTCGCAACCGAAGATGGTTATATCTTCGTCATCGAAACCGCGCTGCAAACCACCAGCGGGCGAATGCAATCGAACGCCAGCGCCATCCTCACGGGCATCCCCCTCACGCAACAAGCATACAACGCGGGCGCAACCCTCGCGGCGGAAAACGGAACGCTTCCGCAATATTCGCTTCCCGTCGCCATCGCAACCGCAAACCTCGGCGGCGACGTGATCCACGAAGTGCAATACGGGCAAACGCTGTGGAGCATCGCCATCACATACGGCACAACGATCAAAGAGATTCAACGACTCAACAATTGGAATACGGACGATGTCTACGTCGGGCAACAACTTCTTGTGATGAAAGGCGCCACGCCTCCTCCTCAGGTGACGCCTGCTTCAGTCACCTCAACATTTTCCCCGCTTCAACCGACATCCACCGCGTTCATTACATCCCCATCGCCAACGACTCAGCCAGCGGTTGCGTTCACAACGAAGAGTCCGCAAGAGACGACTCTCAGCGTCACGGCAATCGCCCTCGCCGCCCTCGTGCTGGGAATTATCATCGCACTTCCGCGCAAGAAAGAAAGCGATTAAATGATGCAGTGTTCCGTAACGCGACATTCATGTCGCCATTCCCCAATAACAGACTGAATTGCGAGACGCTTCGCACTCGCGCTGAATTTGCTTGACAAAGGTGATTGTTCTTACTTCTTGATCACAGAAGACATTTCTCTTGCAATAAATTTCAAATACGTGCGCGTGATCCGCAAACACGACCAAAGCGCAAGCAGGGAAATAATGGTTCCCCCAACTGCAAGCAAAACGATAATTTGGTTATCGAGATTGAAGACTGCGATAACCCCCGTTGTGATGATCGAATTGGCAAGCAACAGATAATATGGAATGGAGGCGATATGAGTTTGCCTTTTCGTTCGTTGAAGCTGTAGGTCTCTTGCTTCTCGGTCGCGCGAAAGCTGGTGTGTTTTTAATTTCGATAGATTTTTACTGCCCAACGAATCCTCATCCGATGTTTTTGATTCAAGCCAGATCATTACAATGAAGAGAAGCATGTTCAATGCGACAGGAAGATACATCCACCACGCGGCGCACGCGGATTGAGCGGAGGCGCAATTTCTTGTGGCGCCTGTATAAATTGCCAATCCCATCACGGCGGGCAAGCCCAACACTGCCAGTTCGCGGCTGGTGCGGATGCGGCTTTTGAGGGAATTCATCCATTCAAGCCGACCGTCCTTCGCTTTTTTCAGGCTGAATTCGAGATCGTTCTGCGGGAAGGGGTCTTTCCCTTTGAAGCTTTTATGATCGTCAAGAAATTTTGCTCCCTGTTTGATTCGCAAGTAATGCTCTGCGGGAGTCAGCATTGTGTCCGCTAATTTATCGAAAACAACGCCAAGCAAATAGGCGAGACCGAGAAACCCGATCAACGCCTCGCTCTGCAAAAGTTGAGGGCTAATGGACTCTCCCTTCCAGAAGGGGAGAACAAAAGCGCACAACGCAAGGATACCCGCCAAAATTAGTTCGATACTGACTTGGGCTGTATTCATGCGACCTGCCTAATGGATTTTACGGATTCTCGTAACGCCTGTTTCGCTTCATCGAAGGAGAGCAGTTCTTGCGCCTTTTTTTGAGTTTCCCATCGAAGTGTGCGATCTTCATCTGGCTTGACCGTTTTTCCGAATTGCACAACATAGTATTGAACAGTGATCTCTTCGTCCTTTTTTGCATACGATTGCACTGGTCCGATATGGATAATTTTCCCAACGACGCCTGCCTCCTCGCGCAATTCTCTCAGCGCCGCTTTGCGAGGTGATTCTCCTCGTTCTATGTGTCCCTTGGGCAGTATCCAATGTTTGCCCGTTGAAGATGAAACAACCAAGTATGTTTTGCGCTTGCCTTTAACTTGGAAGACGACACAACCAGCGTGGGTGAGTTTTGGCTGTTTCATGGTGTTTCAAGTATAGCATGTGGATTTCAGAATTGTAACTACTCAGCCTGGGAACATGTCGCTGCGAGGCGCTCTTGGTTTTGCCGAAGCAGTCCCCCAACGCCGGGAGATTGCTTCGTCGGGAAGAGCAAGAACCTCCTCGCAACGACATGCCTGAGTAGTTACTCAGAATTTATGCTTTGCGCCGCACCTTCAACACTGCGATCTTCGTTGAATGATTGAACGGCGCAGGGTCTGTGATGGGTTTGCCGACTTGACGATATCCGACGAAATGTTCAGGCACGGGAATCAACTCCGAAATTTCTAGATACCCATCCTTGCATAATTCTTCAAGCGTCCGCATGTAGTCGCTTCCGCTGACATACAGCGCGTTGTTGATCGCTACCAAATAACCGCCGTCGTTAATGAGCGGACGTACCTTGTTGATGAGACGCGCGCTTTCATGCTCCTGATCCACTTTGCCTTTGGACGTGGACGAAAAGAACGGCGGATCGAGAATCACGCAATCGAAAGTTTGTTTTCCTTGTTTGAATCTGCTGACTGCGGGGAAAAAATCGAGCGCGAGAAGATCGTTTCGGTTGACTGCGAATTGGTTGAGTTTATACGACTCTTTCGCCAGATCAAGAAAGCGGTGATTGTGATCCACTTGCACGACGCGACTCGCTCCGCCCGCCAGCGCCGCCACGCCGAAACTGCCCGTGTACGCAAACGTGTTCAACACAGATTTGCCGCGCATGTTTTCAATGAGCCATTTCCGCAACAAACTCGTATCGAGATAGAAACTCGCATCGCGGTTCATGGTGAGGTCAATCGCGTACCAAACTCCATGCTCGTTGATTTTCGCGTCAGGCGGGTCGCCGAAGAGAAGTACCCCGCGCTTGTCATCTTGTGTGATTCCGTTTCGCTGTTTCAAAATCCCAGCGCGTAGCCAAATTAGCGAAGTTTGTAAATAGTTAGATATATCTTCAATGTAAGTTTGATTTTTCGTTGGATCATCCGCGTAGTTATGAATCACCAGCGTCCGCGCGTAGATGTCTAATGAAAGATTCGGGTTGCCTTCGGTGAATCCATTGAAGAGGCGGAAGGCAGATTCGTGTGTATCGTCGAACAGCGGTTGACGCGCGGCGATGGCGAGGTCGAAGGGGGAGTCCATGCGTCCATTATACGACTCAGCCGTCCCGTCGGCGCGAAGCGGATGTTTATCCAACGATTAAACTTTCCTGATGTTCTTTGGATTCAATACTGAGATCAACCGATCTTTGCCGAGCGAGGCTTCCGCAATTTCGTCGAGTTGAACCCAGATGAAACTGCGATGCGCGGAGTATGGGTCAATTCGAACGACCACGCCAGCGCGCCAGCCATCCAGATTCTTCAAGAAGACTTCCACCCGGTCATTGACTTTGATCTCGTCAGCCATTTCGTTTTGCGAAAAGATACATTCCCGCGCCGATGATCATCATGATGCCTCCGTTGATCGCCCATTGCGAATCGCCCGTCATAAAACTGCCGGGTAGGATGTTGATCCCTTGCAGAAAAAAACCAAGCCCGCAAGAAAAAGCAGGATGCCGATAATGTTCAATGTGGTTTTCATGGATACCTCTTCGTGATTATACTCTCGCCTCTTTTCGACGGGATGCCTGATCCAGTTTCCCAAAGCGGACTCGCCGCCTCCGCATTTCGCGGTACAATATAGAACGTACGTTCAGATAATCAACATCGAAAGTTAACCCACATGGACTTCAAACTTCAAGCGCCATTCATCCCCATGGGCGACCAGCCCGAAGCCATCCGCGGACTTGTGGATGGCGTGCGCGACCACAAGAAACATCAAGTTCTGCTCGGCGCAACAGGCACAGGCAAGACCTTCACTATCGCGTCTGTGATCCAAGAGTTGCAAAAGCCCGCGCTCATCATGGCGCACAACAAAACGCTTGCTGCGCAGTTGTACGCCGAGTTCAAAGAGTTCTTCCCACAGAACGCGGTGTCGTATTTTGTTTCCTACTACGATTACTACCAGCCCGAGGCATACGTGCCGCGGCATGATTTGTACATCGAGAAAGAGACACAGATCAACGAAGAGATCGAGCGATTGAGGCTTGCCGCGACCGCCGCATTAATTTCGAGGCGCGATGTGATCATCGTCGCGTCTGTTTCCTGCATCTACGGCTTGGGCAACCCAGAGGAATTCGGCAGAGGGACCGTGACTCTCAAAGTGGGTGAGGTGTATCGGCGCAATGCGCTGTTGCGTCAGTTGATCGAATCACAATACCAGCGCAACGACATGGATTTGAAGACAGGCACGTTCCGCGTGCGCGGCGATACGTTGGAGATCATCCCTGCGTATGAAGACAAAAAAGGATTCCGCATCGCCTTCTTCGGGGATGAAGTGGAACGCATCATGCAGTTTAGTCCAGTCACTGGCGAAGTATTTGATGAGCCGAATGAAATTTCGATCTACCCCGCCAAACAATATCTCACCGCCGCCGACAAATTGAAGGATGCGATTACCGATATCGAAGCCGAGTTGGATGAACGGTTGAAATTCTATAAAGAGACTGGCAAACTTCTTGAAGCGCAAAGACTCGAACAACGCGCGCGCTATGATTTGGAAATGTTGAAAGAGGTCGGTTATTGTTCAGGCGTTGAAAACTATTCGCGGCATTTAGATCGCCGCGCGGCTGGCACGCATCCGTGGACGATGATTGATTTTCTGCCGACAGATTATTTGCTGGTCATTGACGAGAGTCACATGAGCGTGCCGCAGATCCGCGGGATGTACAACGGCGACCGCGCCCGCAAAGAGACTCTCGTTGACTATGGATTCCGTTTGCCGAGCGCGATGGATAACCGCCCGCTCAAGTTTGATGAATTCGAAGAGGTGATGGGAAGCACGATCTACACCTCCGCCACACCCGGACCGTATGAGTTAGGTAAAGCAGAGCAAGTGGTCGAGCAGATCATCCGCCCGACGGGACTCGTTGACCCCGAAGTGGACGTGCGTCCCAGCAAGGGGCAGGTAGACGATTTGGTCGGCGAGATCAGGCTGAGGGTCGAAAGAGGCGAGCGCGTTCTTGTCACGACTCTCACGAAGCGTATGTCGGAAGATTTAGCGGAATACATCAAGGAGTTGGGAATTAAAGTTCGCTATTTACATTCGGAAGTGGAGACGTTGGAACGGATCGCCATCCTGCGTGATCTGCGTCTTGGTGAATTCGATGTGCTGGTGGGAATCAACTTGTTGCGTGAAGGGTTGGACTTGCCTGAAGTGTCTCTGGTTGCGATTCTTGACGCGGACAAGGAAGGTTTTCTGCGTTCGGATACTGCGCTGATTCAGACCATTGGGCGCGCCGCCCGTAACGCGCGTGGGCTCGTGATCATGTATGCCGATAAGATGACCGACTCGATGAAGCGCGCGATTGACGAAACGAATCGCCGCCGCGCCAAACAGGTGAAATATAACGAAGAGAACGGCATCGTGCCGATCAGTATTCACAAGGCGATCCATGATCTTACCGAAGAGTTTTCACAAAAAGCTGTGGCTGACATGCGCGGCGAATATAAAGTGAAGACCGACTTGCCGCGCAATGAATTGCGGCAAGTGTTGCGCGACATGGAAATCCAAATGAAAGAAGCCGCGAAGAATCTCGAATTCGAGCGCGCCGCCGCTTTGCGCGACGAGTTGTATCAGTTGAAGAGTCTGCTGGCGGAGGATGAAAACTTGAAGCCGTGGGAGAGGATCAAGTTGTTGACGGGGGAGGAGTGAATCGAAGATTGGAGACTAGAGACTAGAGACTAGAGACTAGAGACT
>Ga0138256_10002111_pt1 | contig 21395 bp, 19 predicted proteins | sample KNB2016incub_MG_FD_105486 | JGI IMG/M metagenome (GOLD analysis project Ga0138256, IMG submission 105486) | Active sludge microbial communities from wastewater in Klosterneuburg, Austria - KNB2014incub_MG | ecosystem: Engineered > WWTP > Activated sludge > Unclassified | place: Austria... | reverse complement strand
GGAACTTGAACCACCACACGTCAGACAGCAGCACCATATCCGGGGCCTGCTTGGCGGCCAGCGCGGCGGTGAGTTTGTTGGCGGTGTCTTCGTAGTTGCCCTGCACCTGAAGGTTCACGCGCACTTCTTTTTGCATGGCGTTGAACTTGTCGGCCAATTCTTTGTCGGTGGCTTCGTTCACGCCGCCGCTAAAACCCCAATGCACCACTTCCACCACCGAGCCGGGCTGCGAGACAACGGTTGGCGCGGCGGGCTTGGGGGCATCGGTGGCCTTGGCAGGCGCGGCTGTTGGGGCGGGGGCGCCGCCGCAGGCCGCAAGCGCCACCGCGCCCGCGCCGTAGCCAATGCCTTTCAGCATCGTTCTGCGGCTGATCTTGCGATTAAACATCGTGGCTTTTGTCTTCATTCTTTCTCTCCTTTTTTGAATTAAAAATTACGAATTACAAATCACGAAATCGCTCAAAATTCGTAATTTGTAATTCGTAATTAACTTACCCTTTTACTGCGCCTGCGGCGATGCCTTCTACGATGTAGCGCTGCGCAAACAGGAACACAAAGATGACCGGGATGATGACGATTAGCGTGGCGGCCATCACAATACCCCATTCGGTGTTGCCTTCTGCGTCCAGCAGACGCGAGATGGCGATGGGCAGCGTGCGCATCTGGTCGGTGGTGGTGACGATGAGCGGCCACAGATATTCGTTCCACTTGGCGGTGAACGAGAGCATGGCGCTGGTGGCGATGGCGGGCATGGCGACCGGCACGACCACATTGAGCAGCGTCAGCCCGTGGCCTGCCCCGTCTACCTTGGCGGCATCCACAAGGTCAGTTGGGATGGTGCGGAAATACTGGCGCAACAAAAATGTGCCAAAGGCGATGGACGCGCCGGGCAGGATGATGCCCGCGTAGGTGTTGAGCATTCCCTTGGGATACAACCCGAACAGGGTCATGTTAGCCACTGTGAGGTAGTTGGGGAAGATGATGATTTGCTCTGGCACCATGAGCGCGGCCAGCAAAAGCACAAACACCGCGTTGCGGAACGGGAAGCGCACAAACACCAGCGCATAGGCGGTGGTGATCGCCATGATGACCTCGGCCAGCGCCCCGATCAAGGTGGTGATGACGCTGTTGATGAAATACGACCCAAATGGCCGCTCTGTGACCGCCCGGACAAAATTGTTGAGCGTGGGTTCCTTTGGCCACAGGGTGGGGTTGGCGGTGAGGATTTCTGAGTTGACCTTGAGCGCGCCGCTCACCAGCCAGAAGATGGGGATGCTGATTAGCAGGGCCAGCGCAGTCATGCTCGCATAACCGAGGATTTTGGAGACAAGCTTTGAGACTTTCATGATGGGAACTTGGAAACAAGAAAATAAGATGATGAAGAAATCGCGCGGGGCGAATTCCATCCCGTATTTCCTGGTTCTTTTTTTAGCTGTAACTCACTCTGCGCTCCAGATAGCGCAATTGGAAAAGTGTGACGACGAACATGATCACAAACAACAACACGCCCATCACGGCGACCTTGCCGTAATCGGCATTGGTCTCAAAGCCAAGCTCATATAGGCGGTAGATGAGAACGTTGGTGGCGTTTACCGGCCCGCCGTGCGTCATCACGCGGATGATGTCGAACGCCTGAAATGAATTCAGAATGCTGGTGACCATGAGGAAGAAGGTCACCGGCGATAGACCGGGAATGGTGATGTGTCGGAAGCGATCCCACGCGTTGGCCCCATCCACCCGCGCGGCTTCATACAGTTCATTGGGGATGGCTTGCAGGCCGGCGATGTAAATTACCGTGGCGTAACCCAGGTTTTTCCACACATACACCATGATCAGCCCGGCCATCGCCCAGTTTGGATCCAGCAGCCAGTGCGGCGCAGGGATGTTGAACGGGCGCAACACCTGGTAAAACAAGCCGTAGCGGTGATCAAAAATGTAGATCCACACCACCGCAACCGCAGACCCGGCCAGCACCGTGGGCGAGAAGAGCAAACTGCGCACGGGGTTGCGGAACTTGAGTTTTTGGTTCAAAAGCAGCGCGGCCAGCAATCCAAAGGCCAGAATAAGGGCAACCACCGACGCCGTAAAGACCAGCGTGTTTTCAAAAACCTTGTTGGTAGATGGGTCGGCAAAAAAACGCTTGAAGTTGTCCAGTCCTACCCATTCACCTTCGTTGGTAAAAATGTTGTAATCCTGAAATGCCAGAACAAAATTTCGGAATAACGGGTAATAGGTGAAGATAGCGAAAAGCAGCACATTTGGCCCGGCAAATGCCAGAAAGACCAACCATTCGCGCCAGTCGCGACGAAAAGCTTTTGTCATATAAACCACATGAACACGAATTTAAACGAGTTGCGCCGCGCCCGACCAGTGACGACCAGGGCACTGTGCTTGTTGGTGCATTGTAAGGATATTTGCAATTTTTACCAGCAAAATAGCTTAAATCTTTTTAACCCGGTTTTGTTATGTGTGGATTAAGGGAATTTACGCGAAATTTATTGACATCCTCTTGTAATTTGTTAAAATCCGCGCACTGTTCCGCCGCCCCACACGTGTGAGGCGGTTATTTGTAGTTGAATACAAGAGAGGAGAAGGAAGAATGAAGAATTTGAAAGTGATCAGCTTTGGCGCTGCTGCTGCCATGTTGCTGGCTGCCTGCACGGGCGCTGCCACGCCGACCGCCGCCCCCGCCGCTAAGCCGACCGATGCCCCCAAGCCCGCTGCGACCGCCGCCCCGGCCGCAACTGCCGCGCCCGCTGCGACCGCTGCCCCGGCTGCCACAGCTGTGCCCGCTGCCGCTGGCCCGGAAATCATGCGCATTTACTCCAGCTTCCCGCAGCAAGGCCCATCCAAGAGCAGTGCCGACCAGATCAACAACGCCATTGTTTTGGCGATTGAGGCAGGCACGAAGGGCGGCCTGATTTGCGATGGCAAATACAAGGTTGACTTTGTGAAACTCGACGACTCCACCGCCGCCGCCCAGAAGTGGGATGCCGCGCAGGAGCAGGCCAACGCGCAGAAAGCCGTGTCCGACAAGGACGCCATGGCCTACATTGGCACGCTGAACTCTGGCGCGGCCAAGGTTTCCATCCCCATTCTGAACGGAGCCAACATCGGCATGGTCAGCCCGGCCAACACCTATGACGGCTTGACAAAGAAGGCGGATGCCGGCGAGCCGGACAAGTATTACCCGAACGGCAAGCGCAACTACACCCGCGTGGTGCCATCCGATGGCCTGCAGGGCGCGTTCAACGCCAAGTGGACCAAGGGTCTGGGCGCCAAGAAGGTGTACATCCTCGACGACACCGAGCTGTACGGCAAGGGTTTGGCCGATCAGTATGAGAAGACCGCCAAGGAAATTGGTCTGGAAGTCGTTGGCCGCACAGGCATTGACGGCAAGGCCAAGGATTACAAGGCTCTGGCCACCAAGATTCAGGCTCTGGCCCCGGATCTGATTTACTACGGCGGCATCACCGACAACAACGCCGGTCAGTTGCTCAAGGACATCCGCGGCGCAGGGATCAAGGCGTTCTTCATGGGCGCAGACGGCATCAAAGGCCCGTCATACATCAGCGCCGCTGGCAAAGACATCGCCGAGGGCGTGTTCGCCTCGGTGGGTGAAGTGCCCCAGGCCAAGCTGCCCGCCGCCGGTCTGAAATTCCAGGATGACTTCAAGGCCAAGTACAACATCAAGGCCGAGGATCTGGAGAGCTATGCCAAGTATGGTTACGCCGCCGCCCAGGTGGTGCTGAACGCCTTCACAAAGGTGTGCGGCAAGGATCGCGACGCCATCCGCGCAGCGATTGTGGGCACGAAGGACCTGCCGACAGTTGTGGGCAACATGACCTTCGACGCGAACGGCGACACGACCGACACCTCCATGACCGGCTTCGTTGTGAAGAACGGCGCGTGGGTTGAGGCTGACGTCAAACTGGCGAACTAAATTCGGTTGACGGTCAACACGCAAAAGACCGCTTCTGAATCTGGTAAAACAACAAGAAGAGCCTCTGACCCGACGAGAGTCAGAGGCTCTTCTTGTTTAACAGGCAACTTCTAATTGTGTAATGCGCAGATGCAATAAAGGCTGGCCGGGCGCGGCTCGGCAGCAATACTATCTGCCGCGTATTGCGCGTTATAAATAAAGCCTGCATATAATACCGGCTCAATACTGACCGCAAAACCGCAAACCTCATTCATTCCCAACCCGGATAGCCCTATGGAACAAACGTTGACAAAGCAACCCCCCTCTTTAGTAAGGCGTTTCTTTCGCATTTTTTTGCCCGTGCTTGTGGTGTATTTAATTTTGCTGTTTGGACAACAGGCTGGTTTTGAGCCTGGCCGCATCATCCGAGAGATGCTGGCCGACCCTGCAATTATTCTTCAACAAATTGTGGTGGGCCTTTCCAACGCCGCCATCATCACCATCATCGCGCTTGGTTATACGATGGTGTATGGCATTGTGGAAAATATCAACTTTGCCCACGCCTCGGTGTTTATGCACGGCACCTTTATCGCCCTGCTCACCATGTCTATTTTGACGAATGCGAGCACAAAAGCGCCGCTTTGGGTGGCGCTGGTGGCCTTCATCCCCGCCATGATTTATTGCGCGCTGCTGAACGGTGTGATTGAGCGCTTTGCTTACCGCAGCCTGCGCAAAAGCCCCAAGATCGTGGGCATGATCGCCGGTATGGGCATGGATTACATTTTGGTCAACATTGGCCTGAAGATTGGCGACTTTGGCATTTTGCCCAACGCCTTCCCCAACGTGCCCGCGCTTAACTTTTTGAACATTCTGGGCAACCAGAGCGCCTCGCCCAAGAGTTTCCCCGCGGTGCAGGAATTCTTCACCGGCCCCGGCATCCCGGTGAACCTGCTGGAGATTGTGGACGCCCACGCCCGCCTGCGCATCACCCCGGCAGACATTCTGGTGATTGTGACCGCCATCATTCTGGTGACGGCGCTGAACTGGTTTGTGCGCAACACCCGCCCCGGCAAGGCCATGCGCGCCACGGCTCAAAATCCGGCGGCGGCGGCCATGATGGGCATCAACACCGATCAAATTATTAACCTGACCTACATGATTGGCGGCGCGCTGGCTGGCGCGGCGGCGGTGATGTTTGGCGTGTATAACGGCACCACCAGCCCGCAGATTGGAGCCACCACCGGCCTCAACTCCTTCACCGCTGCTGTGTTGGGCGGCGTTGGTAACATTCAGGGAGCGGCATTGGGCGCGGTCTTCATCGGCCTGCTCTCGGCGCTTAGCGACCAGTTTGTATCCAGCCGTTGGACAAACGCGTGGGTGTTCCTCACCCTTGTTCTGGTGATGATCTTCAAGCCAACCGGCATTCTGGGTTCAGAAGGCGGCGAAAAGGCGTAGATTTTTATTGAACATGGATGCACAGAATAGACAGGATAAAACTCAGTTTCCATCCCATATATCCCGTTTATCCATGTTAGAAAAAAGAAATCATGAAAAATAAATTCTTTCAAAACGCCGAAGTCCTCGCCATTTTTGTGATGGGCGCCCTGGCGCTCTTTCTGGGCGGGTATAACACCATTGTGTGCGGTGTGCTGGCGGGCGTGCTGATTGGTCTTGGCGTGAAGCATGACCGCAGCGGCATCACTCGCGCGGCCATCATGGGCGTGTTCGCCGCCATCCTCATCTTCATTGGCGGCTACATTTACTCCACCTTTGTCATCACCCTGCCAGAAGTGGATGTGCCCTCCCCCGACCAGCTCACCCTTACCCCGCTGCTCATCGCGGCAGTGGTCACCATTGCCACCAGCATCCTTGTCTCGTATCTCAACACCATTCACGATGATCGCAAACGCAAAATGGCGTTGCTGGGCTTTGCGGCGGTGTGCGCCATCCTGTTCCCGTTTTTTGACCAGTGCCCAACCCTGGCATGGAACGCCCCCATCAATTTTGCCAACCCAACCATTGGCTGCACAACCGAGAAGTCGTTGATCTGGGTGAACGCGCTGGTGGTGGTCTTTATCTACGCCATTCAGGCGATGGGTCTGAACATCGTGGCCGGATACGCCGGTCTGCTGGACCTGGGCTATGTGGCCTTCTTTGCCATTGGCGCATACACGATGGGTCTTTTGAACTCCGACCATCTGGTTGCCCAGGGAATTCTGCCCGCCAAAATCACCTTCTGGCTGGTCATCTGGGTCTCGGCGGCGATGGCGGCCTTCTTTGGCATGATGCTGGGCGCGCCCACGCTTCCGCTGAGAGGCGACTACCTCGCCATCGTCACGCTCGGCTTCGGCGAAATCATCCCAATTGCCGCAAAAAACCTGGAAACCGTGCGCATTTTCGAGCCAATCGGTCTGTTCTTCAAGCAATTGTTCACCCAGAACATGGCCAAGATTGACCGCATTGACAACGCGCCGGACTTTATAAACAGCATTTTGTGCTTTGTGGGCTGCAAACCCGATGCCGCGTTTAACCTGACCAACGGCACAAAGGGCATTTCGCCCATCTTCACACCCACGCTGCCCGGCGGCTACGCCTTCAAAGTAGGCGATTACGTTCCCTGGTATTTCCTCGCGCTGGGCATCATGGTGCTCACCGCGTTCTTCATCATGCGGGTGCGAGACAGCCGCATTGGCCGCGCCTGGGTGAGCATGCGCGAAGACGAGCTGGCCGCCAACTCCATGGGCGTCAACATCTTGCGCACCAAGATTCTGGCCTTCATCATTGGCGCCATGTTCTCTGGCTTTGCCGGCGCGTTTTATGGCAGCTACGTCTCGTTCATCGAGCCAGGCTCCTTCGCCTTTGACATCTCGGTCATTGTGTTGGCGATGGTGATCTTGGGCGGCTCTGGCAACGTGCCCGGCGTGATGCTTGGCGCGTTCCTCATCAAGCTCACCGACCTGGTGGTTTTGGATCGCGTAAAGCAGGTGGTAAACGGCGTGATTCAACATGCGTTTGTGGCAGGCGCAGATAACCCGGCGCTGGGCGCGTTCTTCGCCCGTCTGCTGGATGCCACCTCGTTCAAGATCATGATTCTGGGTTTGATTCTGGTGGTGATGATGAAAGTTCGCCCGCAGGGTCTTTTGCCAGAACAAACCGCGGCCACCAAGCGACAAAAACCGGCGTAAAAAAAGACAAGAAATAAGAAATGAAGAAATAAGAAAATGGCGGCGGGCGCGGCTAAAACACAAGACGCAAACGCCATTACCCATTTCTTATTTCTCATTTCTTATCTTTCAGCCATGTCCGTCATCCCGCAACTCATCCTGATTGGCCTCGCAAACGGCGGAGCCATCGCCTTGAACGCAATCGCGATCACGGTGATTTACTCTGCCGTGCGCGCGCTCAATTTGGCGCATGGCGATGTCTACGCCCTGAGTTCGGTGATGAGCATGGTGATTTTGCGCGATCTTGTCCCGTTCGACCAATCCATGCCCGTGCCAGAGTTGCTGGGCGCGCTGGCTTTGGCGCTGGCGGCTTCCATCGCCCTGAGCATTGGCTTGAGTGTGATGATTGAGTTTTTGGCCTTCCGGGTGTTTCGCGGGCAGTCGCGGCTCGCGCCCATCATCGCCACGCTGGGGTTGTCGTTTGTGTTGTATCAGGCGGCGCTGGTGTGGCGCAAGCTCATGCCCACATTTTTGCCCGGCGAGCACCGCAGCGTGCCCGGCCTGCCGCTTTTGCCGCACGATGGCGTGCCGCGCGTGCTCCCCCAGCTTAACGTGGCGCAAGGGTTGGGCTTAAGTTTAGACATCAAAGATTTCATCATCATCGTGGCGGCCATCGCGGTGGCGCTGGGCGTGCATGTGTTGATCAAGTCCTCGCGCATTGGCAAAGCCATCCGCGCCAGCGCCCAAAACCCGTTGGCCGCGCAAATGGCCGGGGTGAACCTGAACGCCACCATCCGCGCCGCGTTCGTCATTGGCGGGGCGCTGGCGGGTTTGGCGGGGTTCATCTTCACCATCACGATGGAGCGCCCGGTGGGCGTACACGGCGCAGAGAGCAGTTTGGTGGCGTTCACCGCCGCCATTTTGGGCGGCATTGGCAGCCCGTTTGGCGCGCTGCTCAGCAGCGGCATTCTGGGCATGTTCCAGTCCTTCTCCGATTTTTATCTGGATGGCCGCTGGACGCCCGCGCTGCTCAACGCGCTGCTGGTTGGCTTGCTGGTGCTGCGTCCCAACGGCTTCTCTGCCGAGGAGCGCGATGACTTTGCCGCCGCCCCGCAAAGCGATGTGATGTCGCTCGGCGCGATGCGCCCCAGCACCGCGCTCAAGCCGCGCACGTTGCTGCTCACGCTGCTGCCGCTGGCAATTCTGTATCCGCTGCTCGTCCCGCTCATGGGCGAGTACTACCTGCCGGTCATCAACAACGCGCTCATCTGGGTCTCGCTTGCGCTGGGGCTAACCGTTTTGCTGGGGTTTGCCGGCGTGGTGGATGTGGGCTACGGCCTGAACTTTGCCATTGGCGCGTATTTGGCGGCGTATCTCACCGGCCCCGGCATGGCGTGGCGGGCAGGGCTGCCAGCCTTTTTGTTTGATGGCGTGCCGGTCTTCATCGTGGTCGTGCTCGTCACGGGCTTCATCGGCATTTTGAAAGGCTTGCTCACCGCGCGAATGCGCCCGGATTACCTCGCCATCGCCACCCTTGCGCTGGGCATGATGCTGCGCGATGTGCTCAAAAACAGCAGCGTGGGCGGGGTGGATGGCTTTGCGGCCATACCGCCGCCCAAGTTCTTTGGCGTGGTCATCGCCTCGCATGGCTGGCAATACGCGCTCATGCTGGTTGTGGTGACGGCGCTCGTGGTCGGCTCGTATCGCCTGCTCAATTCGCGGGTGGGGCGGGCATTGGCTGCCCTGCGCGAAGATGAGTATGCGGCCACCAGCAGCGGGGTGAACGTGGCGAAATACAAGACCATCGCCTTTTTTACTGGCGATGCCATTGCGGGCGTGTGCGGCGCGTTGTATGCCATGCTGCTCAGCATCGCCACGCCAGACCTGGCCGATTTCTGGACATCGGTGATGGTTTTGGCGATGGTGGCGGTGGGCGGCGTGGGCAACATTGGCGGGGCGGTGCTGGGCGCGCTGGCGATCCTTGGCATAGACCGCATCGCCATCCCAGCCCTGCAAACGCAAATGGAAGCGCAAAACTTTATCGCCGGGTTCAACCTGCGTGAGCTGAGTTTTTTGCTGTTCGGGCTGGCCTTGTATCTCTCGGTGCTGGGCAGCCGCGGGCTGCGCTGGCGGGCGGTGTTTAACAAAATTTCCGGCGCGTTACATGCGCCGCGTCTGGCGATTCAGTCGTAAATGAAAACATTAAACACTGCGGAGACGCAGAGACGTTGAGCATTTATTTTTTATCTCTCAGCGTTTCAACGCCTCGGCGGTGAAAATCAGATACCAGTATCATTGAAGGAAATTAAGTTTATGGCACAAGAAGCACTACTTGAGGCAAAGAGCGTGACCAAGCGGTTTGGCGGCCTGACGGCGGTCAACAAGGTAGATTTCACCATCTACAAAGGCATGATCGCCGGGTTGATTGGGCCAAACGGCGCGGGCAAAACCACGTTCTTTAACAACATCACCGGGCTATACGAGCCAACCGAAGGCGCCATCTATTTTGATGGCAAGGTCATCAACGGCCTTAAGCCGCATGTGATTCAGGAGCGCGGCATCAGCCGCACCTTCCAGAACATTCGCTTGTTTGGCCAGCTCAGCGCGTTGGAAAATATTTTGGTTGGCATGCATGTGCGTCTCAAGGGATCGGTGATTGAGGCGTTCTTCCGCCCGCCGCGCGTGCTTCACGAAGAAAAAGCCGCCCGCGAGAAAGCCCTCGGCCTGCTGGATTTTGTGGGTTTGGGCAAAAAGACCGCCGACACCGCCGCGCGCAACTTGCCATACGGCTATCAGCGCCGCCTGGAGATTGCCCGCGCCCTTGCCAGCGACCCCAAGCTGCTTCTGCTGGATGAGCCAACGGCGGGCATGAACCCGCAGGAAAAACGCGAGTTGACCGATTTGGTTCAGCATGTGCGCAAAGAATTGGGTGTAACCGTGCTGCTCATTGAGCACGATATGAAAGTGGTGATGGGTATCAGCGACCGCGTGAGCGTGCTGGATCACGGCGAAAAGATCGCCGAGGGCCTGCCCAAAGAAGTGCAAAACAACCCGCAAGTGATTGAAGCCTATCTGGGCACTGGCGCTGCCGCAGAGGGAGCGTAAGACAGACGGCAGACGCGAGACCGGAGACGGTTGCTGAGTGTCTCAAGACACATCGTCTTTCATTCTCCGTCTTCCGTCTCAACAAGAGGCATTAACAAAATGGCAATACTCGAACTGAACAACGTTCACACATATTACGGCAACATCCACGCGCTCAAGGGCATTTCCATTCAGGTGGAAGAGGGTGAGGTGGTGACGCTGATTGGCTCCAACGGCGCGGGCAAAACCACCACTTTGCGCACCATCCAGGGGCTGCTAAGACCCCGCGAGGGCAGCATTAAGCTAAACGGCGTGGAGCTGAGCAAGTTGCCCGCGCACCAGGTGGTGAAGATGGGCGTGAGCCAGTCGCCAGAAGGCCGGTTGCTCTTCCCGCGTATGAGCGTGAAGGAAAACCTGGAGATGGGCGCGTTTCAACGCACCGATGTCGCCGGGATTCAAGAAGATATGGAACGGGCATTTACGCTGTTCCCGCGCGTGAAGGAGCGCTTGAACCAGCGCGCCGGCACGCTGTCTGGCGGCGAGCAGCAGATGGTCGCCATGTGCCGCGCCCTCATGGCCAAACCAAAAGTGCTTTTGCTGGATGAGCCTTCGATGGGTTTGGCCCCCATTTTGGTGGACTTGATCTTCGACATCATCAAACAGTTGAACAAGGCAGGCACCACCATTCTGCTGGTAGAGCAGAACGCGCGTCTGGCGCTCAGCATCGCCAACCGCGGGTATGTGCTGGAGACGGGCGAGATCGCCCTGTCTGGCACAGGCAAAGAATTGCTCAACAGCCCAGAAGTTAAGGCGGCGTATTTGGGCGAGCGCGGGCATTGATTTATTAAAACGCAAGCGGCCAGGGCAGTTGTGCTCTGGCCGCTTTTTTATTTTTCGGTGGGTTGCGGTCAGATGGAATCTGCGTCCGCCGAGGCTTCATTTGCCCACATGTGTTCCAGCACGGCAAAGTTGCGCACAAACCGCTCCGGGTTGCGCTTTAGGCTTTCTTTTTCCAGCTTGGGCATGATGTTGTCCAGCGCGCGGCGCAGCTCGTCAAACTCAATTTGCCCAGAGCGCAGCAACGTGACCACGTCCTGATAATCGCCCTCGCGCCCGCGCTCAATTTTGCTCAGCGAGGTGCTATACAAATCAAAGTGGAACACATCCACCTGCCCAAACCGGCCCACGTGTTTGGCGCGGTCTTTCCAGCCGGCGGGCAGGGGAATAAAATCGCCCGGCGAGGCCGTCTCCACGTTAATTTGCATCTCGTCTTTTAACCGGCGGATGGTTTGCGTGAATTGCGCTTCGTGTTCATCGCCCACCTCGTAATCAATATCAATATCCAGCGATTGCTCGCGCAGACCTTCGTAAACCAGCGTGGTGCCGCCCACCAAATACAGCCGCGCCGGGTGGCGAAACTCGATCCCCAGTTTGACAAGAAAATAATGCACACGCAGGCGGTCAATCGGTGGTCTCATATAGGTTTGCTCAATACTTAGAACGTGGCGCCTGGGCATGGCTGATCGCACAACATGGCAACAACCTGCTCGTAGCTGGACCAATCGTTGAAAGGGCTGCGATCGCACAACTCGCGCAGGCCGCGCTCGCCAAACATCTCGTCGGCATGGGGCAGCTTCATCTCTGCGGTAAATTTTTCTGGGATGGAGCCGCCCTCTGCGCCAAGACACAACCGCAGACGGGTGCGCCACAAGCGTTGCAAATACATCGCGGCGGCATATTGTTTGCGCAATTCATCGCGCGTTTTGGGGTGGCTCTCCGCCTCGGCCAGCCGGGCCACCTCGCCCGCAAAACGCGGATGCCGCAGCAGCAAGGCCGCCAGCGCAAAGCGCAAACGCCCATCCCGGCTTTTGGCCAAACCCAGGATGAGCGCGTCATCGCTCAAGGGCGGCTCATCGCCCGCGGGCGTGGGCGCAAGGTAGCACACGCCCCGCGCGTGCAGCCCGGCCACCAGGTCATCATGTGAAATCACAGCGCTGCTCATTCGAAAGAGCGATTGTAGCTTGGTCGGAAATGGAAGGAAGCGCGTTTTGCATTGCCAGAAAGTGTATACTCAGTGTGTATTTCAACACCACCATGCTCAGACTTAACTTCACGCTGGATGATTCAACCATTGAATTGCTGGATGATTTGGCGAACACGTATTACAACGGAAACAAATCGCACACGGTGCGGGCCGCGCTAGAAAGTTTGGCTGCGCACACCCGGCACTTGGGATGGGTGATTACCGGCTACACCACCGTGCAACTGGACAAAGCCGCCGCCTGCCACACCTGCGGCGGCAAACATCGCAAAGGCGAGGTGTTGTATCGCCCGGTGTTTGAGCGCGGAAGCGGCCTGCGCGCCTTGCCCGCTCTCCCCCGCGAGACCTGGCTGGAATGCCCGGTGTGCGTGGAGAAAGTGTAAGGTGTAAGACTGGGCAAGCGCATCTTGCGCGTCACATCTTGCATGTCGTTTTGCCGAACAATCATGAAATCTGTTTTTATCTGTTTGCTTTGTCTGGCGCTGGGCGCGTGCGGAACACCCATGCCCAGCGCGGGCGCAAAACCCATCCGCCTGATTGCCAGCACGCCCATTTTGGCCGACCTGCTGGAGAATTTGACGGCGGGGATTGCCGATGTGGAAGTGAGCGCAGTTGTGCCAAACGGCAGCGACCCGCACGCCTTTGAACCCACCCCCGCCGATGCGCGCAAGGTGGCGCAAGCCAGCGCCGTGTTTGTTGTTGGCGCGAACTACGAGGAAGCGTGGCTGAAAAAATTGCTGGATGGCGCGGGCGGTTCGCGCCCGGTGATTGAAGTGAGCGCGGGGGTTGACCTGCAAAAAATTGAGGGATCGGATGAACTTGACCCGCACATTTGGATGGACCCGCTGCGCTGGAAGCAGGCCGCAGACACGGCGGCAAAAGGCATCATCGCCCTCGCGCCAGCCATCAGCCAAAGCGTGAATGCCAACGCCGCAGCCTATGCCGCTAAACTGGATGCGCTGGATGCGGGGATAAAAACGCAGGTCGCGGCGCTATCTGCCGGGCAGCGCAATTTGGTGACCAGCCACGATGCGCTGGGGTATTTTGCAAAACGCTACGGCTTCACCATCATCGGCGCGGTCATGCCGGGCGCGGGCGCGTCGGCGCAGCCATCGGCCAGAGAAATGCAAGACCTGATTGGGTTGATCAAAACGCACAACGCCAAAGCTGTTTTTACCGAGGTGGGTCTGAACCCCGCATTGGCGCAAACGGTGGCCCGCGAATCGGGCGCAAAGGTGATTGACAACTTGTATGTGGACACGTTGAGCGACCCCGGCGGCCCCGCGCCCACCTATTTGGATATGATGACGTACGACTCGGCGTTGATTGTGAACGCGTTGAAATAAAAAAATGGGCCAGACCCGCGCAAAGTAGGTGATGATGAAATTTCCTTATACCTCTCATGTTCATGGCGAGGATATTGCCGAGATGGCGCATGCGGTGTGCGTGACCGATTTGCGATTTGCGTATCCGGGGCAGGCCGCGCCCGCGCTGGATGCCATCAGCCTGTGCATTGCGCAAGGCGAGCGCGTGGCGTTGCTGGGGCCAAACGGCGCGGGCAAAAGCACGCTGCTCAAACTCATCGCAGGGTTGTTGCGCCCGCCCGACCCCGCCATGTTGATGGTTTACGGGTCGCCGGTGGATGCCTGCCATCCGCACACGGCGTATTTGGCGCAGCGGGCCGAGGTGGATTGGCGTTTCCCGGTTACCGTGCGCGATGTGGTGATGATGGGGCGATACGCGCACATGGGCTGGCTGGGCCGCCCCAGTGCAAAAGACAACACCCGCGTTGATGACGCGCTGGAGATGGTGGGGCTGAGCGCCTTCGCCCGTGAGCGCATTGGCGACCTGTCTGGCGGCCAGCAGCAACGCGCGTTTTTGGCGCGGGCGCTGGCTCAAAATGCGCGGCTGCTTTTGTTAGATGAGCCGCTGGCCAGCCTTGATGCGCCCTCTCAACAAGAAATTATTCGGCTTACAAAAACGCTGCAAGACAAAGGCAAAACCATCATCATGTCTACGCATGATTTGGGCAGCGTCATTGGCGGCGATGTGGCCGACCGCGTGATTTTGCTCAACCATCATGTGGTGGCCGATGGCGCGCCGGATGAGGTGATGCGCCCGGATGTTTTGCGCCGCGCGTTTGGCTAATCATCAAGCGCCCAAATTACAAGTGCCCGGAGCGCTCAAAGCGCTCCGGGCACTAAACCGGGCACTAAAAAAACATGACTTTAATTGAACCTTTCCTCTCTGGGTTTATGCAGCGCGGGCTGGCCGCCGGGCTGATGGTGGCCGTGATTTGCGGGCTGCTGGGCTGCTTCGTCGTTTTGCGCGGCATGGAATACATTGGCGATGCCATCGCGCATTCTGTGCTGCCCGGCGTGGTGATTGCCTACATGACGCGCGGCAACGTGTTTGTGGGCGGCATTGTCTCCGCGCTGGTCACGGCGGGCGTCATCAGCCTGCTGAGCAAAGATGGCAAGCTGCGAGACAGCACCGCGATTGGCGTGGTGTTTACCGGGGCGCTGGCGCTGGGCGTGTTGCTGCTTAGCGCCGGGCGCAGCTACGCCACAGACCTGACCCATTTTCTTTTTGGCAACATCTTGGGCGTGAACGAATCTGACTTGATCTTCACCGCCGTGATTGGGCTGCTGGTGGCCGCCTGCATTTGGCTGTTTTACAAAGAATTGCTGGTCACCTCGTTTGATGCGATTCACGCCCGTAAGCTGGGCATACCGGTGAACGCGGTGCGGGCCGGGCTGCTGGCCGCGCTGGCGCTCACCATCGTGGCGGGGTCGCAAACGGTGGGTGTGTTGATGGTGACCGCGTTGCTCATCACGCCTGCGGCGGCGGCCAGCAGCCTCACCCGCCAACTGCCGCGCATGATCGCGCTGGCTGTGTGCATTGCGGCGCTGTCTGTGCTGATGGGGCTGTATGCCTCGTACTATCTGGATGTGAGCAGCGGCGCGGCGATTGTGCTGGCCGCTACCGCCATCTTTTTAATAACCCGCGTGATTTCTGGCCGCGCCGCTAATGCCTGAAGTGCCGCGCCCCGGTGAACATCATGGCGATGCCCGCCTCGTTTGCCGCGGCAATGGCTTCTGCGTCGCGCTGGCTGCCGCCGGGCTGGGCGATGGCGACGATGCCGGCCTTGATCGCCTCTTTCACGCCATCGGCAAAGGGGAAGAACGCATCACTGGCAAGCGCCGCGCCTTTGGCTTGTTTGCCCGCGCGTGAGGCGGCGATGCGCACGCTATCCACCCGGTTGGGCTGGCCGCCGCCAATGCCCACGGTTGCCATCACCCCATTGTGTTCTTTGGCAAACACAATGGCGTTGCTTTTAACGTGCTGGCAGGCCGCCCATGCAAATTGCAACGCGCGCAACTGCTCATCCGTTGGCTGAACTTTTGTCATGCACTTCCAATGCGCCTCAACGGGGTCGCCCTTGTCTAACGATTGGCGCAATATGCCGCCCGCGATGGTGCGATATTCGAATTTCTCGGTCAGTTCCGGGTCGGCTTCTACCAGCCGCAAGTTTTTGCGTTTGCGCAGCATTTCAATCGCCTCATCTTGAAAACCCGGGGCGATGATGCACTCCACAAACAAGTCGCCCATCGCTTTCACCGTGTCCACGTCAATTTCCCAGTTGCTGGCGATGACGCCGCCAAATGCAGATGTTGGGTCGCAGGCATACGCGGCGTGAAACGCGCGGGGCAGCGTGTCGGCGCAGGCAATGCCGCATGGGCTGAGGTGTTTGACAATCACAATCGCGGGTTGATCGAACTGCAAGGCCGCGCGCCAGGCCGCATCCAAATCCAACAAATTGTTATACGAAAGCTCTTTGCCGTGCAGGGCGCGGCCATTGAGCGGGCCTTTGGCTTTTGAATTGAGCGAATACAACGCCGCTTCCTGGTGCGGGTTTTCGCCGTAACGCAGGTCTTGAATTTTGTGCAGTGAGAGCGAAAGCACCGGCGCGTTTTCATCGTTCATGCCCATCAAATAATCGCGGATGGCCGTGTCGTAAGCGGCGGTGTGCGCAAAGGCTTTTAGCGCCAGCACCTCGCGCGTTTCCAGCGAGACCGCCCCGTGCTGCTCAATGTCCCGCGCCACAATGTCGTAGTCATCGGGGTCGCACACCACGGCCACGCGGGCATAGTTTTTGGCTGCCGCGCGCAGCAACGCCACGCCGCCAATGTCAATATTTTCAATGGCATCGTGAAGGGTGACAAATTTTTGCGCCACCACCTGCTGAAACGGATACAAATTGGCAATGACGATATCAATCATCTCCGCGCCAATCCGGCCCAGGTCGGCGCGGTCTTCTGCCGTGTCTTGCGCAAGAATGCCGCCATGCACGCGCGGATGCAGCGTTTTTACGCGGCCCTCCAAAATTTCCGGCGAGCCGGTCAGGTTTTCAACCGTGGTGATGGGCAGCCCGGCCTGCCGCAGCTCGCGGGCTGTGCCGCCGGTTGCAATCAACTCCACTTTTTTGTCGTGCAAGCGTTGCGCCAATTGAACAAGACCGGCTTTATCGGAGACAGACAGGAGAGCTTTCATGGCTGAGATTATAAAGAATTGCGAATGCCAAGTGACAAAAAATGCGTTTCGTGGTTCCGGTTGCGGTCAATTTTTTTGCCCCAAACCTGCGTTTTTACATTTTGTTGGCGATGGCCTCTCTCACGCGGCCATGCGCCTGCGCCAGCAGCGCCCGCGCTTCATCTGCGCTCACGCCCGTCTGATGCGAGACGATGGCGGTCTTGACCTCGCCATTGCACCGCGCCAGCAGCGTCAGCGCCTCATCACGGTTGATGCCGCAGGCTGTTTCCACAATTCGCCGGGCGCGGTCTTTGAGTTTGGAGTTTGTGGCTTGCAAGTCCACCATCAGGTTGCCATATGTCTTGCCCAGCTTAATCATCACGCCTGTGCTGATCATGTTCAGCACCAGTTTGGTGGCGGTTCCCGCCTTCATGCGCGTGCTGCCTGTGATTACCTCCGGCCCCACCTGCGGCGCAATGGCGATATCGGCAAATTCGTGGATGGGCGCGGGCCAGGTGCAGGCAAAGCTCACCGCCAGCATCCCCATTTCTCGCGCGGTTTGCAACGCGCCAATAACATACGGCGTGCGCCCACTGGCCGCGATGCCCACCAGCGTGTCGTTGGGCGTGGGGTGCAGCGCCAGCAGGTCGCGGCGCCCCTGATCCACGTCGTCCTCCGCGCCTTCCACCGCCTTGCGGATGGCAGAATCGCCACCCGCGATGATGCCAATCACCATGCCAGATGGCACGGAAAATGTGGGCGGCATCTCGCTGGCATCCAAAATGCCCAGGCGACCGGAGGTGCCCGCGCCCATATAAATCAATCTTCCGCCCAGCGCCACGCGCTGCGCAACCTCATCCACCACTTTGGCAATTTGCCCGGTTTCTTTTTGCACCGCGGTGATGATTTTTGCGTCTTCCTCGTTGATGCGCCGCAGCATATCCAGCGTGGGCAGCGTGTCAATTTCCAGCGTGTCGGCGTTGCGGGTTTCGGTGAGGGGAAGTGACATGTCAATTAAAAATTACGAATTACGAATTACGAATTACGAATTATTGCCTGCTCCGTGTCTCTGCGTTTCTGCGGTGAAATGATTCCCAGGTGTGATGCTGCCCAAAACCACCGCGCGTTTGGCGCCGGTGGCCGATGGCAAATTGCCGGGTCTGTTTTGGATGGTCTCGTAGGCCAGCGCGGCAAAACACACCGCTTCTTTGGCGGCGGCGGGCATGTTTAGCTCGTCGCTGGTGGTTATTCGGGTGGATGGCATCTCGGCGCGCAACATATCCATCAACGCCGGGTTAAGGGCGCCGCCGCCAGACACAAACACTTCTTCGGGCATGGCGGGCAAAAAGCGGCGGTAGGCATCGGCGATGCTGAGGGCGGTGAACGCGGTGAATGTGGCGACGATGTCCTCTGCTTTTGCGCCGCGGGCCGTCGCCGCATTGCACATGCGCCGGGCAAAAAATGCGCCAAACTCCTCGCGCCCGGTGGTTTTTGGCGGGTCGCGGCGGATGAAGTCGTGATCCATCAACTCCTCCAGCAGGGCGCCATCCACCCGCCCGCGCCGCGCAAGCTGCCCGTCCTCATCGTATCGCCACGCGCCGTTTGTGGCTTGCTCGGCGGCATAGTCCATCATCATGTTGCCGGGGCCGGTGTCAAAGGCGAGGCCCGGCGCGTTCCCATCGCCAAAATGACCCGCTGGCAAAAAGGTAACGTTGCCAATGCCGCCAATGTTTTGCAATGCCCGCCGTTTTGTGGGATGGGTGAACAGCAGCGCATCCACATACGCCACCAGCGGGGCGCCCTGCCCGCCCGCGGCAATATCGCGCGAGCGGAAATCGCTCACGGTGGTCACGCCGGTTCGCTCGGCAATCACCGCCGCCGCGCCAATTTGCAGCGTGGCTTTGGCCGGGATGTGCCACACGGTTTGGCCGTGGCTGCCAATCAGATCAATTTGGCTGATGGATAAACCGGCCTCTTGGGCGGCGGCAAAACACGCGGCGGCGTAGGCCTCGCCCAGCTCGGCGTTGAGGGCGCACACGCGGTCTACGCTGGCGGTGGCGGGGGCGCAACACGCCAGAATTTCATCGCGCAGGGCTTGCTCAAACGGCAGGTTGATGTGTTTGAGCAACTGCCAGCGCAGCCCGGCATCGGCGTGGTCGCGCTCCAGCTTCACCACCGCCGCGTCAATTCCATCTGCCGATGTTCCAGACATGAGGCCAATTACAATCATGGGCCTAGTATAGAGGGAAAGAGTGCAAAGTGGAGAGCGAAAAACGCAAGACGCGGCATAGATTTTTGGGTTGCGTGTGTTTTGCCCAACATGGATAATGGGCTTTGTGATGCAAATTAATGTGCTTGACCCCGAACAGGCAGGCGCGGTGATGGATGACCTGACTGCGCTTTTGATGGACGCGGTGAACAATGGCGCATCGGTTGGGTTTTTGCCACCGCTGGGCCGCGAGGAAAGCTGTGCCTATTGGCAAAGCGTGATTCCATCGCTGCAAGACAAAACCCGCCTTTTGCTGGCCGCGCAGGCGGATGGCGTTGTGGTGGGCGTGGTTCAGCTTGGTCTGGAAGGCCGAGCCAATGGCAACCACCGCGCCGAGGTGATGAAACTTTTGGTGCACACGGCCCACCGCAAACACGGCATTGGCCGCGCCCTCATGACCGCGCTGGAAGATCACGCCCGGCGCATTGGGCGCACAACGCTGGTTTTGGATACGCGGGCCGGCGACCCATCGCAGAGGTTGTATGAAAGTCTGGGCTATGTGCTGGCGGGCGTCATCCCGCAATATGCCCGCAGCGCAGATGGCAGCCTGCATTCAACCGCGTTTTTGTACAAAATTTTGGGGTGATTTTGGCGCTAAGCATTAGGATTTGCCCTTGCTCAATGCCCAATTGCCACCAACCAACACCCTGCTCCCCACAATTTGAATAACGAGGTTGACGGCCATCATCAACCAGAGGTTTTTGGTGGACAAATACAGAAATGCGCTGGCGACTGCGCAGGCAAACATCACCGCCAGGCGCTGCCTGCCAGCCAATGTCTTTTGCATTTTGGCAAACCCGGGATGAGCCAGCCACTCCAGCGCCATAAGCGCAAAGCCAATCCCCGCGGCCCCCAGCGCATCTCCCAGCCAAATGGCGGGCGCTGCGCGATAAAACATCCAGTGCGCTTCGTTGTATAACGCATCGCGCAGGGCGCGCGGCCCAATGCCCGGCCAGGCGCTTTTGCCCGCGCTTTTGCCGCCCAGCCAAAGCACAAACAAAACAATGGCGCACACCGCTGCGCCCGCGCCCGCGCCATCCAGCCAGGCCGCGCGGGTAAAACCCAGCAGGTGATCGCTCTGCGAAATGTCGCGCCCAAGACCCATCATATCTGGGCCAACCGCGCCGCGCACCAGCGCGATGAATGGAATACCGGCCATCCATGCAAAACGGAGCACTTCTTTGAGTGTGAGATTGGCCCCCAGCGCGCTGCGCAAAAGCCCCGGCACAACCAGCAGCCCGCACCCCAGCGAGAGGGCGGTCCAAAAAAGGAGTTCAACACGAGGTTCCATGTGAATAAAAAAAAGCCGCGCACAAAACGGCGCGGCTTTCGCATGGTCTCCACAGGACTTGAACCTGTGACCTCACGGATGTGAACCGTGCGCTCTAACCAACTGAGCCAGGAGACCAACGAGATTAATTATATCAGCACAAAAAACAAAAACTGCGAATGTGTACGCTAGTTCAACATCACCACGCCTAACGCGCGGGCCTTGGCGCGTTCCAGCAATTCTTTTGCGCCCGAGGCGGCCTCGCGGCGGGTTTTGCCGGCCGTCACCACCAGAATTGCGCCATCACAACGCGAGGCCAGCAAAGCCGCGTCGCTCACGCTGCCCAGCGGCGGCGCGGAGAGCAAAACCACATCAGCTTTTTTCTCCAGCGCGGCAATAACGCCCGCCAGGCGTGCCGAGCTGAACAGGTCGGACGGATGAGCCGGTGGCGCGCCCGCCGCCAGCGCCATCAGCCCCGGCACCTGGGTTTGTTTGATGGGCGGCTGGCCGGTCAAACGCTCATCGCTGAGCATGTCGGCAAAGCCCGCCCCGGAGCCATCCACCCCCAGCGTTTTGCACAGCGAGGGGTTGCGCAAATTGGCCTCTACCGCGATGACCGATTTGTCGGCCTGAGCCAGCACAACGGCCAAATTTGCCAGCGCGGTCGCCGCGTCCTCATCTGCGCTGGATGAAGCCACCACGATTGTTTTGGCGGGTTTTTCCAGCGTGGCGAAATACAGGTTTGTGCGCAACGTGCGATACGCCTCTGCGGCGGCAGATTGTGGTTTGGTAAGTGTTACTAAGTCCATGTCTTAAGTGCAAAGTGCAAAGTGCAAAGTGCAAAGTGGCTTGCGCCACAAATCACACGTTACACCTTGCACGTTATTTCTTGCTTCTTATTTGTCCGCCGGTATTTCTCCCATGATTGGCAAAGCGAGAGCGCGCTCAACATCGGTGTGGGTGCGCAAAACGCTGGCCTGCGCCCACTCCAACACCGCCACAATGATGGCCCCGACCAGCGCGCCCAACACCAGCCCGGCGGCGGTGTTTACGGTTGTGCGCGGGCTGTCTTGCGAATAAATGGGGTCATCGCCCAGCGTGGCGTCCACGCG
>Ga0138256_10002109_pt1 | contig 21403 bp, 17 predicted proteins | sample KNB2016incub_MG_FD_105486 | JGI IMG/M metagenome (GOLD analysis project Ga0138256, IMG submission 105486) | Active sludge microbial communities from wastewater in Klosterneuburg, Austria - KNB2014incub_MG | ecosystem: Engineered > WWTP > Activated sludge > Unclassified | place: Austria... | reverse complement strand
GTTATATTCGGACAAATCTATCCGAATATAAAAATTCAGTATCTTTGCCCAAAGGATCAGAATGTTTTCAAAGGCATGTGAGTATGGAATAAGAGCGTCGGTATATATCGCTGTTCAGTCGATGGATGGGAGGCGGGTAAATTTGCAGGATATTTCTGCGGAGATTAATTCACCGGAAGCTTTCACTGCTAAAATTTTGCAAACGCTTGTAAAGAATGAAATCATTCAATCACTGAAAGGTCCAAAGGGTGGTTTTAGTATTGAATCAGATAAGAGTATGGAAATATTTCTGAGTCAAATTGTGCGTGCCATTGATGGGGATAGTATTTATAAGGGCTGCGGACTGGGGTTAAAGGAATGCTCTGAAAAATTTCCATGTCCGGTTCATGAGAAATTTAAAAAGGTGAGAGAAGATTTACGGAAAATGTTGGAATCAACCAGCCTGATGCATTTAGCCAAGGAATTAAAGAAAGGAAATACATTTTTAACTTCCAGCCGTATATCAAAGCCTAAGGCGGAGATGTTAAGCAGGAACAAGAATTAAATACAGTATTATGGCAAAAGTTGAAATTCTTAATCTTGATGATGTTAAACTACTGGTCGACACTTTTTATGCCGGGATTCAGAAGGATCAATTGTTGGGTCCTATATTTAACTCTGTAATTCAGGATCGATGGCCGGTTCATCTTGAAAAAATGTACAGGTTTTGGCAAACGGTATTATTGGAGGAGCACACCTATTTTGGAAGCCCCTTTTTGCCGCATGCAAAACTGCCTGTCGGTAAAGAGCATTTTGAACAATGGTTACAATTGTTTTATAGAACCATCGATGAATTATTTGCAGGGAGGAAGGCGGAAGAAGCAAAATGGAGGGCAGAAAAGATGGCGACAATGTTTCAAAGCAAAATTGAGTATTACAAGAATAATCCATCGATTACGCCAATGTGAGTATATCCCGCTCATTTTAATTCAACAAATAAAAATTTATTAATAATATAGAAATAAACATGTCACAGGAAAAGATCATTCAGTCGATCAACGACAAGTATAATAAGCTTGGGGAGAACCCGGATACATACCTGAAAGGTTTAGTGCAGGCAAAGCCATTAAACTATTGGGATTATGTGGAGGTTGACACTTTATTGTCACTTCAAAAACCCAGAACGGATTTTAAGGATGAGGAGATCTTCATCATGTACCATCAGGTGATCGAATTGGTTTTGAAATTAATGTTACATGAAATCAAACAAATCGTTTATGAGAGTGGTCCGTCTGAGGATTATTTGATGACGAAGTTGAAACGATTGAATCGTTACACAAGCATGTTGATGACTTCATTTTCGATTATGAGAGATGGAATGAGCTATGATGATTACAATACGTTTCGTTCGACCCTGGCGCCTGCAAGCGGATTTCAGAGTGCCCAATTCAGATACATTGAGCTTTATTGCACCAGCCTGGAGAACCTGATTAATGAGGATGGGAAAAAACGTTTGAATGCTAATCCGACCACTGAGGATTATTTTGAGAATATCTACTGGAAGGATGCAGGGCTGAACAGAACTACCGGTGAAAAGACTCTTACGCTCCGACAGTTCGAAGAAAAATATCTTGATGGATTTATTTCTCTGGCCAATAAGATGAAAGGCAAAACGATTGAAGACGTCATACAGAATTTTAAAAGTCCTTCCAAAGAACTATTAGCCATTTGTAAAGAGTTCGACAGGATGTATAACATTGAATGGCCATTGGTTCATTTAGGAACAGCGCGCCATTACCTGGACAGCAAGGGTGAAAACCAGGCTGCAACCGGCGGATCAGAATGGAAAAAATATTTGCATCCTAAATTTCAGCAGAGGAAATTTTTTCCCAGCCTTTGGTCTGAAGAGGAAAAGAGCGAATGGGGGAAAGAGTCTTAGAAGGAAATCAGCGAGGTCGTTTTTTTGCGCCCCTTACTGCCTCTGCGGTCCATGGATCTTCAGGCCAGGAATGTTTTTGGTATCGAACGCGAAGTTCCTTGCGCACATCAGGATATGTATTCGTCCAGAAACTTCTTAAGTCTTGTGTAACCTGAACAGGTTTATAACCGGGTGAAAGTAAATGCAAGAGCACTTGCGTTTTTCCTTCGTTAATAGTCGGTGTGTCGGTGAGACCAAAAACCTCCTGAAGTCTGACTGCGAGGACAGGATTGCTGCCTTCAGGTGAATAGTTTAATGTGATATCGGAACCACTTGGCACTGAAATTTTCTCCGGCGTATATTTATTGATGGTTTGCATTTGATCCCATGTAAACAATGATTGGATCAGTTGCAGGATATTCTGTTTTTTAAAGTCATCTCGTCTTCTGATTTTATCCAGGAAAGGAGTAGCCCATGCTTCAATATTTTCCAGAAGATATTCATCGCTTAGTAATGGGATATCCAGATCAGGCCTCCATTTGTTCAGACTTAATACCCGAGCACGAAATTGTTCAGCAGAAATGGACCAGTCGAATAAGCTCAGACCTTCTCTTCGAATCACATCACACAATAGTTCCGTGATTTTTTCCTTCGATGGATTATTGAGTGGTTTTCTTTGCGCGACCAGTTTTCCGATGCGCCATTCTTTATCCGCCTTGATGGATCCTTCGCGTTCATCCCATTCAAGGATTTCTTCTTCTTTAATTTTCAGTATAATTTCTGAAGGATCAAAAGATGCTGCAAGAAATATTTTTCCTTCTTTTGTACCTGCGTCGAGCTGAGCAATTGAAATCCATTCCTCATGCGATAAGGGATCATGATCCGGAAGAACAGCAACTCTTCCGTTTGCCAGTCGGTATCGGTTTGTTCGGCCTTCCTTTTTTGCAATTCTGCCAGGATAAGCAAGGGAGATCAGATTTCCCGGCAGATAGTGATCGAAAGGCTCATTACTTTCTTTTATTTTGAGAATGCTTCTCCATTGTTTTGCAATGCGTTCAATCCGATCAAGAATATTGGTGTCTGCTGATACTCTGATTTTTTGTCTCCTGTTATGTAGTGCCTGAAGTCTTAGTGTAATATCGGAGCCGGAACCTTTAGGGAGAGGGTCTCTCTCTTCCAGAATGGCAGCCACATCGGCAGCCAGGGAAGCTGCATTGTTTTCTATCCCGCTAAAAAGCAAATGTGCAATCCTTGGATGCGTCGGAATTTCCAGAAACTTTTTCCCCGAAGAAGTGATACGTCCGTTTCTCATGGCATCTAAACTTTCCAACAGTTCTCTTCCCTGATTAAGGGCGGCTTGTGGTGGAGGAGTCAGCCAGGTTAGTGCTGCAGGATTGTTGTGACCCCAGTTTGCCAGTTCAAGAATCATCGGACTCAGATCAGCTTGAAGGATTTCGGCCTGACGGTGTTCGATCAAATGATGATTTGTTGATTCAGACCATATGCGATAACAAATACCAGGTGCGAGTCGGCCGGCGCGGCCTGCACGCTGTTTGGCAGTATCGAATGTGGATCTGACAGTTTCGAGTCTTGTCATTCCGGTTCGAGGATCAAATTTCGCCACACGTGAGTAGCCGCAGTCTACAACGACTTTCACCCCTTCTATTGTCAAACTTGTTTCAGCTATTGAAGTGGCAAGAATAATTTTTCGAATTCCATTTGGGTTTGCCTGAAGCGCTTCCTGTTGTTGTTGATGCGGAAGGTCTCCATAAAGAGGGTGTATACTTAACGCTGAATTATATTCATTCAGTGAATCTGCAACGCGATGAATGTCTCCCGAACCGGGAAGAAAAACTAAAATATCACCTTCCTGCTCACGTAATGCTCTGAGAATTATTCTTGATGTGTTTTGTGCGATTGAAATGCCTGAATCAAATTCCGAATAAAAGCATGAGACAGGGAATTGCCTTCCTTCACTTCTTATAACAGGCGCTTTGCCGAGTAACTCTGAAAGGTTTTCTCCATCGAGTGTGGCAGACATAATTAGTATACGCAAGTCGTTACGAAGAACTTGTTGGGATTCCCTGCATAATGCCAATGCCAGATCCGCATGCAAACTTCTCTCATGAAATTCATCGAAAATAACCATTCCAACATTTTCCAACGAGTTATCTTGCTGGAGCATTCTTGTAAGAATACCTTCAGTCACCACCTCGACTCTGGTGTTTTTTCCGATTATTGATTCGAAGCGTACACGGTAGCCAAATGTTCCGCCCGGCTCCTCATTCATTTGTTCCGCCAGTCTCCAGGCAATTGCCTTTGCTGCCAATCGACGAGGCTCAAGCATGATGATCTTTTTATTTTTCAGCCATGGTTCATCAAGAAGAAGTAATGGCAGGACAGTACTTTTTCCTGCACCCGGTGTTGCTTGCAGAATTACAGTGTTGACGGAAGCCAAGGCGCTTTTTATTTCCGGAACAACATCATGAATAGGAAGCCTGGGATGCATATAGATGCGAAGGTACATAATGAAAAATGCAGACATAAAAAAAGCCGGCGTTCAAACCGGCTTTTAATGGAATATTTTTTTTGGTTACATATTATAGGCACAAAGTATCCCGCCCATGAGAGTAAGTGTAATTGTCCAATAGCCGGTATTGATCCAGATATATTTCCAGCCCTTACGTTCAAACATGGCATTCGTTGCAAGAATCGGGAAAGCAAAGAACAGTCCGCCCAGGAAACCATGTAGAGCCCCATGTTTAAAAGTACGGAAGTTGTTTCCGTATTTTTCCATGAATGAAGTGATGTACATCCCCAAATCACTGTTTGGATCACCGAAGCCCGGCTCGTTGAGGAGGATTGAATACAAGTGATTCTGGTGAATCACCAAGGTATTAACTGCCATTGCCAGCATTACACTGAAAAGAAAAGAGAGTCCGAAAACCACGCCCATGTTGGCGCCTTTCATTTTTTCTTCGGTCACTCCTGCAGCCTGCATCCAGGCCGTACCAAGCGTTTTTGGGTTGTACCAGATAAATCCCATGACCATTGGTACAAGGGCTGTAACCAGAATAACGATAAAATTCATTTGCATAGTGGTTGGTTTTTAAGGTTTAAAAGAGAGAGATTTTTGGTTTGGTTTTTTAGGAGAATTGTTCCTGATGACAAATGGCTTGTACGTTGAATTGTTGCTTTGGTTCATTTGAGTGGTTATTTTAACAAAACTATGAAATCATTGAAATTCTATTATTATTTAGGTCTTTCATTCTATCTTTGTCATAGACATGTTAAAAATGAAAAGAAGAATTCTGTGTTTTTTATTGCTATTCTGTTTTTCGGGTTTTGCACAAATTCCGGATAAAGAAGGGAGCCTTGTAAAATGGTTGAGCCTGGAAGAAGGGATGTCATTGCATGAGAAAAATCCCAAACCTATTATTCTGGATTTTTATACGGATTGGTGTGGTTGGTGCAAGCATATGATGAAGACGACCTATGCTAATCCAGGTTTGGCCCAATACATTAATAGTAACTTTTACCCGATAAAGTTTAATGCAGAAGGGAAAGACACAGTCAACTATCTTGGAAAGGAGTACAAGCCCACTTCACCCGCACCAAAGGCAGCACATGAGTTGGCGGTACACTTGTTGCAGGGAAAGTTAATGTACCCAACGACCCTGTTTCTCAATAATTATGATAAGGAGAAAAATGAATTTGGTTTGAGCATGATTGCAAGCGGATATCTTGAAGATAAAAAAATTGAGCCGATACTTGTATTTACTGTAGAAAATGTAAACAGAAATGCCACGCTGGATGAGTTCAGGTTACGTTTTGATCAGGCTTTTTACGACAGTACTTTAAATGCAAGAATTGATTCGATAAAGTGGAAGCAAGCTCTTGAGTTCTTCCCTACTAATGAGTCACACAATAAGAAAACAATTGTTTTTGTAAATACGGAGTGGTGTAATGCATGCAAGGTGATGAAGCGAACCAGTTTTTCTGATACTTTGTTGAGCTCTTATTTGGAAGAGAAATTTAATCTGGTAGACTTTAATGCCGATTTAACCGACTCGATAAGCTTCAAGGGAAATGTGTTCATAAACAGCAAAACGACAAAGGCGCCTTTTCATCAGTTAGCACTCGCACTTTGTAGAAACAGTTTTGCATTGCCCTCAATAATTATTTTGGACGAGAAGCTGGATGTCATCGATGGTATTCCATTCTATCTTCCGCCTTCATCTCTGAATGATATACTCCATTTTTTCGGAGATGATGTCTATAAAGTAAAGAGTTGGCAGGATTATATGGGTAAGAAGTAATCTGCTAGAGGCTGGATTAATTTTATCGAATTAGCCCATTTGACATCAATGCAATAAAAAATTTACCCTTTAAAATTTTCGGTGAATTCACCTTGTCTTGGAATAATAAAGCTGATCAGGTCTTCCAGTGAAATTTCGGCACGTATGCAAGCGTCGGCAACATCTTCTCTCGAAACACCAGCGGCAAATGTTTTGTCTTTTAGCCTTTTCTTTACTCCCTTTAATTCCATTCCAACATAAACCTCAGGTCTCAGGAGGGAATATGCATGGATGAATCCGCTGAGTTCATCGAAAGCATAAAGCATTTTATCCATTTTTGTTATTGGAATAACTTCAAAATGAGCATGGCCGTGAGATGCAATGGCATGTAAAAGAGCAGGGTCAACATTTCTGGTTTCTAATTCTTCAATAATTTTTTTACAATGTTGTTCCGGCCACTGATCCCAATCTGCATCATGAAGTAAACCGGCAAGTTTCCACATTTCCACATCTTTATCATTCAGGTTTTCTTTTTCTTTCGCCCAGCATTTCATCAGGTGAGCAACCTGATGCATATGCAGTTTTAGTCTTTCGTTTTTAACCCAGGCATTTAATAAATCTGTGGCCTCTGAAATGGAGATCAGGTTTCCGGCATTTTCTTTTTTTCCGAATTCTGTCCGGCCCAAAGAAAGACTTGATGACATAAGTGTTGAAATTAAGCGATTTCAACCAAAGATAAAGATTGAAACCGGAAGAGTATGGAAGGATTGTTTCAAAGCCCGTCTATCTTGACTATATTTGACACCCCAAAACCAATTCAGACAAGGATTTACAGGTTATTGGACCAATATCGATGATGAGAAAAAACATAGTTTCAAATTGCTGTGCAAGCTTCCTGCTGTTATTCAGTTTTTCTTTGCTTTCTGGAGGACTTTTTGCCCAAGGGCTTAATGCCAATGTCAGTCAGTTAAATTTTGGTATGACAAGCGAACTGAGCAGCAATATGCGATCGGTTGTTCTTACAAATACTATGAGCCGAACCATTTCTGTTACAGATATTCGCTTTTATAATACCTATGGTGCTCCGGCATTTTCTGTGAGCAGTTCTTCTTTCTCAATTGCACCCGGAGGATCTGCAACACTTGATGTTTGGTTCAGCCCTCGTCATAATATATTTCACAATTCCGAGATGGTTATATTTAATGATGGCTTACGCGGAAGTGTGAGGGTTGATTTACTTGGACAGGGTGTTTATTCAAAGTCTTATTATGCAAATACACAAAATCTGGAAGAAGAGAATTTGAAGACCAGCTTGCATAATATTACAGGAAATGGATATGTGTCTCTTATATATGGACCTGCCAGAGATGAAATGTTTATGGTGATCGATAATCAGGCGGTGAACGGACAAGGCGCATCGCAAAACACTCTTGAAAGTATTTACACAGGCGTGCTTGCAGTTGGTTATACCTCCAGAACCGATGCACAGAATACTTTTTTGTTCAACACTGAGCATACTTTTCCTCAGTCTTTATTCACGAGTCTGGAACCAATGAAATCTGATATACATCATTTGTTCCCAACGGATGATGCCTCTAACAGCAATCGTGCAGACAATCCCTTTGGTGTAGTTGCCAATCCAAGCTGGACCGATGGAGGTTCTAAATCCAACGGAACTATTTTTGAGCCGCGTGATGTGCAAAAAGGACGATCTGCACGAGCCATGTTTTACTTTGTATTGCGCTATGAAAATTATTCTAACTTCTTAAATTCGCAGGAAAGTATTTTGCGCACATGGCATAGTACTTTTCCTCCTGACGCAATTGACATTAAGCGCAACAACGATATTTACTCCGTGCAAAACAACAGGAATCCTTTTGTTGACTATCCTCAATTCATAGATAGAATTACTTCTTTGTCAACTTTATCAACTGCATCGCAGATTAGTTCACTGGATGTAACGCAGGACACTTTGGTTTATGGAACTGTTCCGGCTAACAGCAATACAGACTTTCATCTGGTGCTGGTCAACAGAGGAAACACACCTGTGCAACTAAGTCAGTTTAGCTTGTCACAGCCTTCTAAGTTTTCTTTTCCGGGTGCAGGGAATGATACGACTTTGAACCCGGGAGAAGCCTTAATTGTTGCTGTTCGTTATTTCTCGACAACAACAGATTCTGTGCGTGCCTGGTTGAATTTTCAAACAAGTGTTAGCGGGCAAAGTCAGGTGAGTATTCCGATCTTTGTGAATGATCTAATTTTTACAGGAATTTCAGAATTGGGAACAAATTTGTTCAGCATCTATCCAAACCCTGCTACAGACAGAATTTATTTGGAGTTTTCCGATCAGGTGCAAGGAGCAACCAACATAGAACTTTTTACTGCGAGCGGAGTCTTGTTGCAGCAATATTCTGTTCAGGATCATTCACGTAATTTGCAAATCCTCCTTCAGGAAATTGGCGCTGGGTTTTATTTCATTAAATGTACTAATGAATTGTCCGGTGTACGCACTACACAACGATTCATTAAATTAAATTAAATTAAATTAAATTAGTTTCTACTCCCTAGTTTCAAAAACAGAATTCGGATTTTGACAGCACTCAGTGGGTGATCCAAGGGTAGGACATTCAAACGGGGCACTTTATACTGTACTTGACGGACTTAATACAACGTATTGATTTACAGTACGTTGTTTCAAATAGGCCTTGATATGCTTGTAGTATTTTTGGCTTTTTCTTAATTTGTATGCCTAACCTAAAACACATAAACACATGAAAAAGATTTTCAAACACATGATGATGCTTTTATTCTTGTTTTCAGTAGCAAATGTAATGGCACAAGATAAAGGCACAGAAGCCACCGGCGAAAAAAAGGCCGGAACAGATGCCGGGGGAGACCCATGGGAAAAGTATATGGCTATCGGCGAAATGCATAAGATGCTGGCCTCTGCAGATGGGGAGTGGAAAGCTGAAATGGAATTTTGGACAGCGCCTGGTGCCCCTTCTGAGAAAAGTACATCAACTTGCAAGAACGAAATGATTCTTGGAGGTAGATACCAACAATCGACAATGGAAGGAACGATGATGGGCATGCCATTTGAAGGGAGAGGAATTGTAGGCTTTGATAATATCAGAAAGGTTTTTGTAAATACCTGGATTGACAATATGGGAACCGGACTTTCATATTCAGAAGGACCTTATGATGCTAAAACAAAGTCCATCACTTTCATGGGTGAGACGATGGATCCAATGTCAGGTAAAATGATAAAGACCCGTTCCGTCTATAAGTTTGAAAGTGATTCCCACCATGTTTTTGAGATGTATATGATGCAAAATGGCAAGGAAGTAAAATCTATGGCCATCAATTACAAAAGATAATTTCTAATTGAAGGGTTGAATTAATTTCAAATGAACCGTAATATTCTATCAGATCGCATGTTCTGATGTATTACGGTTTGTTTTTTTTATATTGTCTTTTGCAATGATAAATCATCATTTGCCTACTCATTAATGAAAATATTAAACTATATATTGTCATTCATTTAGTCTTATAATAACTATATGGATTTTCCATCACTAATTTTAATCAGGGGATTGCCAGGTTCAGGGAAGACAATTCTCGCTAGCGTATTATCTGAAAATGGTAAGCACCCGGTTTTTTCAATTGATGATTACTTTACCGATCCTGAGAACGGGGAGTATAAATTTGAGCATCTGTCCAATCATCTGGCCTATGCGGACTGTGAAGCAAAAACCAAGGCCAGTATGGAGAAAAAAGCGGAGAAAATATTTGTCGAAAACACCTTTACTCTTGAATGGGAGATGAGCCCCTATTTTCTTCTTGCGAAAGAGCACGGCTACAAAGTGTTTGTAATGACGGTGGAAAACAGACATGGCGGGAAGAATATCCATGGCATTTCACAGGAGCAAATTGAAAAGATGTCCTCAAAATACAAGGTAGTGTTGGCTCCATAACCGAAAATGCCTAAAAATTGATTAAATTGCAGCCATAAAAAATAATTCTATTTATAATGAAAACAGCGAATATACATACCAGTAAAGGCCTGATGAAAGTTGAACTTTTTGAAAAAGATGCTCCCGGCACCGTTAAGAACTTCGTAGACCTTATTCAAAAAGGATTTTATAATGGACTGACGTTTCATCGTGTGATCCCGGATTTCGTAATTCAGGGTGGATGCCCGCAAGGAACAGGCACAGGCGGTCCAGGGTACAAAATTAAGTGTGAATTGGATGGAGAAAATCAGCACCATGATCGCGGAGTTTTATCCATGGCTCATGCAGGCAAGGATACAGGTGGGTCACAGTTTTTCATTTGTCACAGTCGTACCAATACTGCTCACCTCGACAGGAAGCATACCTGCTTCGGAAAAGTTGTAGAAGGACTGGATGTTATTGACCTTATTCGTCAGGGTGACGAGATTGAAAAAATTGAAATCGTTGAACAGGCTTGATGATTGATCAGTTTTTTCCCAGAGGGGAATTAATCCAGGCGGTATAAATAATAAAGCTAAGTTGAATTAAGAGGTGCTGAATTTGGCACCTCTTTTTTTGTATCCTTGTATTCAGGTTTGCAGCACATTTTCACAATTTTCAGAATCAAACTCCGTTTATTTTTTTCGTGACCAATTATCAGACTTGTTTTGTTAATAAAAGTGTAAGCTATCCAGAGAAATTGGCTTCACGTGGCTCTAATTTCGCCTATATTATTTGTTAAGATTTTAAATTTTGGAAGGGAATGCTTTTTAATAATCAATTCGTTTATAAAAATGTTTTATTAATCGACGATAGTGAGACCGATAATCTCGTTAATCGATCGATCATTTTACAAAATAATTTTGCTTCGAGTGTATCCACTGCCATCTCTGCCATGCAAGGGATTGAACACTTAAAGAATGAATTTGAAATTTACGGGCGGAGATCAGATTTGATTTTTCTGGATATTAAAATGCCGGATATAGATGGCTTTGGATTTCTCAAACTTTTCGATAAGCTGGATGATGCGATACGGCACCACACGAGTATTATTATGCTCTCGGCCTCTACAGACCTGATTGATTATTACCGGGCAATCCGAAATCCCTATGTTCTCAATTATCTTAAGAAACCATTAAATATTGTTGAGTTGCTGTCTCTTGCTGCCTGAGTCAATCCGATCTGTGGCGATTCTGAGGGGTTGTCAGCTTTTAATATGGCAAGAAGGGCTAATTTTTACGCGGTTTGACAGGACTATGAATAAATCGTATATTTCATTTAATCTACCTTGTGCAGGAGATAAAATAGCGGTTTAGCCCGATCAAATTATTTTAGCTCCTGACTCTTATGATAAGAAAGAAACATGTTATTTTTGCTCAGGATTCCACCGGAAACAAAACGGAACATTCTTCTCTCAAAATAGTAAGAAGCAATAAGTCTTCACCATAACAACCATACAATACTTCATGAAAACAATCAACTTTCGTTTTAAGGTTTCTGTTTTGCCATTTCTGGTTTTGTTTTTTTTGACCTGCCTCAGTCTGCCTGTTCGAATGCTTGGAGTTGAACCGACTACTCCTTCTTCATTAGTTACATTTAGTGTAACCAGTTGTAATGAAGTTGATATCAGTTGGGTTTCGGGTGATGGATTCAGGCGCCTTGTTGTGGGATCAGTTGGCGCTCCGGTAAGTAGTTTCCCCGTGGATGGTGTGAGTTATGTTGCAGGGAGCATTTTTGGTTCCGGAGCAAATCTTGGCAACAATAATTATGTAGTTTACAGTGCCACCGGAACCAGTGTGACCGTTACAACGCTTAACGCCAACAAGACATATTATTTTGCAGTATTTGAATATAACGGTACGGGTGGAAGCAGCGATTATCTTACCTCAATTTATCCCGAAGCGGACACCGTACCTTTTGGAGTTTCTATAGAAATTACGGCTTCAGACACAATTCTTTGCAATGGAACATCTGTTACTCTTGATGCTTCAGGTGCCAACACTTATACATGGTCACCGGGTAGTGGTTTATCAGGAACAAGCGGCCCATCGGTTACTGCATCTCCTTCGGCTACCACACGATATTCTGTCCTTGGTACAGACTTATCAGGTTGTCAGGCCTACGAGCGAATTACACTTACTGTCAATCCCCGTCCGACAGTAACTCTCGCGAATCAACCCAGTTCATGTATTGATGACAATGACAGAACATTAAGCGGAGGATCGCCCTCAGGAGGTGTTTACACTGGTCCGGGTGTAAGTGGAGGAACTTTTGATCCTTCAGTTGCCGGTACAGGTTTTCATACTCTTACTTATACCTACACAAATATACAGGGTTGTGCAGCAGCCGCGACAAAAACGATTACTGTTTACGGATTGCCAACTGTTACTCTTTCCAATTTCCCAGCCGCTGTTTCAACGGAGGAGAAGTTACACTGAGTGGCGGAAACCCAAGTGGCGGAACGTATAGTGGCCCAGGTGTCTTAAGCGGGATTTTTGATCCTGCGGCAGCAGGTGTCGGCTCACATACGATCACGTACGACTACTCAGATTCACATGGCTGTTCAAGTTCAGCAAGCTCATCTCTAACGGTGAATCCGTCACCCACTGTTACTTTGGGAAGTTTTAATGTTGTTTGCATAAATACTCCAGCCTTTCCTTTGACCAGTGGGAGTCCGAGTGGGGGCTTGTATTCAGGTGTTGGAGTTGCGTCAGGAAATTTTGATCCTGCAACCGCAGGAGTTGGAACGCATACTATCACTTATCGTTTCACCAATGCGCAGGGATGTTCTGACTCGGCCTCTACCACTTTGCAAGTTGGTGGTTTACCCTCTGTTTCACTCAGTCCTCTTAATGCCGTTTGCCTGAGTGCAGGGTCCTTTACTCTTAGCGGAGGAAATCCATTAGGCGGTGTCTTCAGTGGTGATGGTGTCAGTTCAAATGTGTTTTCCCCTTCCATTGCAGATACAGGCAGTCATGTGATAACCTATACATATACTAATGCGAATGGTTGTCTGAATATGGCAAGCACTTCTATCATGGTTAACCCCATTCCTGTAGTTTCGATAGGGACTTTTAATGATGTGTGTGCGAATACAGGACCGGTAAGCCTTACAAGTGGCACTCCTTCAGGTGGAGTATACAGTGGAACAGCCGTTTCCGGCACGACATTTTATACAGGGATTGCTGGTGCAGGTACCTATCCGATAAGTTATACTGTTACAGATTCTAATTTATGTGTCGCTACAGCCGTGCAGAATATTATAGTGAGGCCTGTTCCAACCGTGAGCCTGGGTCCCGATACAACGATTTGTATGGATATGAATATAGTTTTGGATGCCGGACCTGGTTTTAGCAGTTATGCATGGAACACCGGATCTAATTCCCGGACAATAACCGTTGATACGACGGGACGAGGTACGGGCACCTTTAATTTCAGAGTAAGTGTTTCCAGTTCTTATGGTTGTGTCGGTAAGGATACGGTTGATGTTACCATAGATATTTGCACAGATGTTAAGCAGACTGAAAGTATAGGAAAGAATTATATACTTTATCCGAATCCATTTAGCAGCACCTTTCAGTTGGAAAGCGAGGAACAGGTAAGCTTGTATGTATATGATCAAGCGGGGCGTGTACTTGAATCCATTGAAAAAGTTAACGGTACAATTCGTGCGGGAAAAAGTCTTGCTGCAGGTATATACCTTGTCGAAATCCGTACGAAGGATTTTTCAAAATCAATGTTAATGCTAAAGACTGATTGATAACTATAAGCGATAATATTTAGGGTAGAATCTACAGGGGATTATATTTTTTCAAGCGCTTCGAGCAAACGTACCATTGCCAGAGTATCCATTTTGCAATACTCTGTAAGTTGATTCCTTATTCCATCCATATCAGCATTCCTGTCAAAGATCATTTGTTCAAAGGCAAGGCTGGCTGAAGCGCCATCGCCAATTTCCAGGGAGTCGTAATTCATCTCCGGAACGATTGCCGGTAATACCTGTTTAATGGAATAAGATCCGTTCATTTCCGGTTTATAATACCAACCTTTTCTGAAAGGAGGCATGAGATCGATCAATCGTTCGGAGCGCTCCTCAATGTCATTTTTATATTTGGGAAAGTCATTTGCAATCGAGTTAAGGATTGAACGTTCAAAACTCACATTGTACGCGAGAATACTTCCCGGCTTAGCGGTATCTTCCAGCAATTGCTCTATGAAAGGAATGCGGGGGTCTCCTTTTATCGTTGCCAAAAACTCAAAATGTTTTAATGCAGAGGATTTGTTTTTTTTATAATGCAGAGAGTATTGAAAAGCAATTTGTTGATATGGCCTGCTTTTAATGTACAAAGGAACTGCCGGTTGGAATGATTCAAAATCCATAAAGTAAAGCGGATAAGAAAACTCGCCGAGAAAATTTCTGACGGAGGCCTTGTCAATATGGGTTTTCCCATTCAAATGGCTTTCGATTTGCATTGACTGGTACTCATTGAGAACAATATCTGCAGGGAGATCTTCAAAGCGAAGGATTCCGTTTTCATAGAGTTCGAATTTTTTATTGGAACGAAGTCCGGAAATTGAAAACACGGAAGGTTCCGGAACATGTTTCCAGCAGTGATGCATAAAGTCACAGGAATAGGGGTCAAAACAGTGTGATCCAATATCAATCGTTGGTTCTTTTTTAGATTCAATAATTAATTTTAATTCGGCAATTTTATTTTTTACAAATGACTGATGTTCGATTGCTTCGTCTTTTACAGAATCCATGAAGAATAATTCTTCAATCACGAGCTCCTTCTTTCTGACATATTCGTTGTTGAGATGTACGATAAAAATATCTGCGAGCTCAATTCCCGACTTCGTAATAACATGATATTGCAATGCTGCATCAAGTATATTTACTTCCTTGACACTTGTAGAGCTTTTGACTTCGTATGCTTTCCATTTGCCGTTTCTTTTCACAAGAATATCGACGGCAGCAAGTACTCCCTGGTATTGAAAAGCGGCCTCGTAAATTATTTTTGCTCCCTGATCAATCAGTTCCTTTGTGAATATCACAGATTTCTGATATTCGAAAGGTGTTTCGGGCGAGGCGTCAATACCTCCGGGGAATAAATCACGGGCTAACTGACCAACCGAAGTTCCTCTGTCAAACACGGCTTGTTGATTGGCTGAAATCTCAACTCTCAAATCACGTCGGAATTTATTAAAGTAAAGTCTTTTCGGGCATTGAGTGCCGTATAGAAAAGTGGATTTTGAAAGTATGTGACGCATTGGGAAATTGTTATTCTCAAAGATAATTCGGAAGACCGCAACCTATTTGCGTGGAGAAATGTTTTCAGAGAAGAAAAATTAGTTTCAGAGTATAGTGGAGCCTTCTTGTTAGGCTGAAATCGGGGTCTAAACTATTTTGAATAATTTTTCAGAGCCTTTTTTAATGTGTCCTGAATTTCTTTTTTTAATTGCAAGGGTTTAATGACTTTTACATTTTCTCCATAGCTAAGTATTTGCATAGTCAATTCATGTGAAGGAATTACATTGATACTTATTCTAAACTCTTTCGAATTATTTTTAAGTATTTGTTGAGTGTGGTGAATTGGTTGTGCTTTTATATATAGCCCTTCGAGCGGAGTAAATGAAAGCTCAACTTTAACCGGAATTAAGTCATTCACCGTGATGCCAAAGGAGTGGTAAAAGAATTTCCTTGCATCAAAGTCGGCCTTTTTAGTAAAGGCTGTTCGTGTTGCATGCAGATTGCTCATACGATCAAGGCCGAAGGTCAGAATTCTGTCATGTGTGGGTGAATAGCCCGTGAGATACCAACGATTTCTGTATTCCCGAACGAGGTAAGGATGAAGTTTATGCTGACTTGTTTTTGCTTTGCTGAAGTTGTGATAATGAAAATTAATTTCAACAGGATCAGTAATTGATTTTAATATTTTTTCCAGATGATCTGTTCCTCCCGAGTATGGCGGTTTTTCAACCTGAATGAAATCGGTAATTTCTGTTCCATATAATGAACGGCTAATCTGAACAGCTTGCAACAATCTTCCGATGGTGTTGTCGAATTGTTGCAAAATGGGAAAATCCTTGAATTGCCTCAGCATTCCTGCAGCAAATTCAAGAGCGTACAAATCCTCTTGTTTTAATGGAAGTTTGCTAATGGAATATTGCAGATCGGTATAATAATATCCCTTTTGAACTTTGTTGTAATCAATCGGAGCGAAAAAATTCAGGCCTTCATCAAAACGCATGGCATAAATGTCTTTCTGCATTGTGGATTCAGAAATGCGTTTTCCCAGCAGATCCCCGCACTTCTCAGCAAGCTCGGTTAGTGATGGATATGGCCTTTGTTTGTTTTTTAATGCTTCATCAATCAGACGATAGCGGGTATAAGCATCTTTATTCTTTGGCATAAAAAAAAGATTAGTGCGCAGATAGGTTGCGTTCGTGCATTTGTTATTTGCAAAATGAGAAATGATTGTGGTGCGAACACGACAATGGTTCATTCATGCTTATGTACGAAGATAATTGCTTTTTGAAGAGTCTACAAGATAAACTAATTATTAAATGATGATGGATTTGTAAAAATGTAAAAAGATTCCGGGTGTTCCAATTCGATGGTTTAAAATTTTTCAGGTTTGCGATTAAGCTCCAGTTTACGCAAACAACCCTGATTTTATAGGGCATCGAAAGTGTTGAAGCTTTTCTGACACTCGGGCTTTTTATTTTAATTGAGCGCTAAACATGTTTGCGTTTTTTGAAAACTGATAATAATTGAAAAAGTGATTATTTAGAGAAATACTATTGATAAGCGTTTTCGTCCAGCTTTAGTCCGCGGGTTCCCCTTAACCGTTCCCAAAATGTTTCTCTATCCTTTATAGAAACAAAGTTTTGATTGTAGGCATGTGTGAAATCTAGTTTGGGATCGATCATAGCCGGTTCAAGTGTTCGAAGCGTATCGAAAACGATGGGAATTAATCCGACATTTTTATTTACTTTCTTTCTGGTAAATCTTTTGAGTAATTTAGTCTGAAATGGATCTGAAGCAAGAGCGATTCTTTCAAATCCCATAAGCTTTGCTTTTTTATATGAATAGTAAATATTTTCAGTGCTGTGTTCGGCTTTTGTTTCGATGAAAATATGTTGCTTTGGAATGCCGATAGCCTCGGCAAACAATGCCATCACTTTTGCTTCGTAATAGGGAGTATACACTGAAGACCCTGAATACATAATATTCTTCGCAATTCCTTTGTCAAATAAATACTTAGACCAGTAAACTCTTGCTTTCATTGTTTGGCTCCAGCTTTCTCCTTCCAGCGGAACACCCGGAACCACGACGATGTCATACGGCTCCTGTATGGACTCCACTAAGTAATCTCTACTGGTACGATTTGTAAAGGAGCAGGATGAGAATGTGCCAATTAATGTAAATAAAATGAAGGTGAAAAAGAGTCGAAGCATACTGATTAACGTATAAGGAATTAGTTCATTTGCTGAAACAAAAAATAATTCCAAAAGTTTTATTAATCTGAGAAAGCCTTTAATTATGGAATATTTCGAATTATTTTGAAATACGTATACGGTTCAATCGTTATAGAGCAATATTTTGAATTGGTTTTGGGAATTGCTTATGGCAGCAGGATAGATAATTTCTCAGCTGCAATGTATCCGTTGTTGATCCCCGAAAAATTAGTCTTGTTTTCTGGAAGGGCTACTCTGTCCTTTATTCTTTGAACTACCTTTTCCGCCTTTTGAATTACGTTTATGAAATGGCCGTCCCGATCCTTTTCTTGGGCCGGAAGAATGTTTCTTTAGTGGTTGCCAAGCAGGGCCTTCTCCTAAAGCAGCCGGGAGGGGCAGTTTGGGAACTACCTTTTCAATCAGTTCTTCGATTTGAGAAAAGCGGCGTTGATCCTTTTCATTTATTAAAGTAATTGCTTCACCTGTTGATGCAGCACGAGCGGTTCGGCCCACGCGGTGAACGTAATCTTCTGCATCTCCGGGGACATCGTAATTAATAACGAGTCCGATATTCTCTATATCGATACCACGGGAAAGGATGTCGGTGGCAACGAGAATTTTTGTATTTCTGTTTCTAAAACTAAGCAGAACATTTTCTCTTTCCGACTGTGTCAGGTCACTGTGAATAGCCTTTGCTGAAAGTTTCATTCGAAGCAATTCTTTCTCCAGTGCCTTTACACCCGATTTTGTAGAAGCAAAAATTAATACACTGTCAAGATTTTTTTCAATCAGAATATCACGGGTAAGAGGAATTTTTTGCGTGTCATAAACCAAGTATGCATTTTGAAGAATTCCTGCTGCCGGTTTACTGATGGCAATATTTACTTCGGTAGGATCTTGTAAGATTCTTTTAGCGAGCTCACGCATTTTTGATGGCATGGTCGCACTGAAAAGCAAGTTTTGTCTGCGCTGTGGTAAATGACGAATGATTCGCAGGATGTCTTCATAAAAACCCATGTCAAGCATTTTATCCGCTTCATCCAAAATCAATACATCAAGCTTGTCGAATTTTACATAGCCATTATTCAGATGGCTGAGAAGTCTTCCAGGTGTGGCAATCACGACCGAAGTTCCTTCGCCCAATGCCTTTTTTTCTCTTTCAAAAACCTGTCCGTCGCTGCCTCCATATACTGCAATGGAGCTGGCGTGGGTGAAATAAGCAAAGCCCTGAAAAGCATTGTCAATTTGTTGAGCAAGTTCTCTTGTCGGGGCTACAATGAGTGCCGATGTGTGAGGTATTTTGTCTATTGCAATACGGTGTAAGGTAGGAAGCAGGTAAGCAGCAGTCTTTCCTGTTCCTGTTTGGGCACAGGCTATCAGATCTTTTCCTTTAAGGATGACCGGAATTACTTGTTCCTGGATGGGTGTAGGCTGTGAGAAGCCCATTGCATCAAGCCCTTCAAGTAGAGAAGGGTAAAAATTAAAATCATCGAAAGTCAATGGCAAAGCATGTTTAAGAATCAAAGATAGGTTAAAGCCCTCTGTATTCCTAAATTTTGATAGTGGCTTTCTTCCATAGCTGCAATCAGGTTTATGCCAATTTCAGCCGGTTCATGGAGCCAGGTTGTTGTGATGAATGTTCGGGATTGTATTTTTATTGTTTTCTGAGCAATGGATGCTATATATTTGCTGCGAATGAAAATAATTATCAGCATGATTCGAGGTCTTTTAATTTTTGTGATTGTGTTTTTTCAAGTCTTCCAGCTCTTTGCAGGAAATCTTGATAAGGCTTTTGAGCGCTTGAAAGTCTTCGATTATTTCAATGCACGGGAGTTGTTTTTAAAATCTATGAAGAAAGAAGCTGCGGCGGCTGGTTATGGCCTGGCAAGGATACATTCATCAAATGACAATCCATTTTACAATCTTGATTCGGCACGTAATTTTATATTGCTGAGTGATTCCGCATTTATTCTTCTTAAGGAGAAAAACAAAGAGAAATATTTGGAGTTTGGAATTAGTCATGAAAGCATAGGGCAGTTAAAGGACAGCATTTGCGTGATGGCATACAATCTTGCTGAAGAAACAGCTTCTCTGGAACAGCTCAACCATTACTTAAGTGGATTTGCTTTTTGCGGAAAAATGGATGAAGCTACCGGATTGCGGAATGCGATTGCATTTCAGATTGCAAAAAATGAAAACACGTCTGCTGCCTACTCGGCTTTTCTACAAGCATATCCAAATGCTGAAGAGTTCAAGGATGCGCAGAACCGATTTTATGAAAGGGTTTTTGAAGAAGAAACTCAAAGCCAGCAGCTGGGAGCCTACGAACGATTTTTATCCCTCTATCCGGAAAGCCCATTTAAGATGCAGGCTGAAAGAATGATTTATACTTTGTCAACTTCGCAGGGACTTATTGCGGAATACAAAGCATTTTTAAAGCGTTATCCCGAAAACAGATACGTTCGCGAGGCATGGAGAGAGATTTACAGAATAAGCATGCAGAATTATGATGAACAAACGTATTTGCAGTTCAAGTTTGATTATCCTGATTATCCTTTTATGGATGAATTGGAAAATGATTATTTACGTCAGACTTCTTTGTTCCTTCCTTTCAACAATAATTCTCATTGGGGATTTATCAATGAGACAGGTGCAGAAATGATTCCGGCAGTTTATGATGAGGTGAATTATTTCTCTGAGGGTCTTGCAGCGGTTTCCAAAGATGGGAAGTACGGCTATGTAAATAAAAGCGGGAAGGTGATGATTCCTTTTATGTGGGATGATGCGGAAGCTTTTAAAAATAATTGCGCGGTTGTAAGTAAAGGAAATAAATCCGGCTTGATGAACAAGAACGGAGAGTTACTTATTCCTATTGAATATGATGAGATCACCGAACCTGTTGAAGATATTTGTGTGGTTGTTAAGAATGATAAATCAGGTTATGTGGATAAAACAGGTCGTGAACTGACCAAGCTGGATTTTGATATCGCCTCCGATTTTCGTGACGGATTTGCAATCGTTGGGGTTGATGATTTATTTGGGTTAATCAGTGTACAGGGTTCCATGGTTGTTGAACCAATTTATAATAACATGTCCTGGGCATCTCCTCGCTTGCTAAAAGTTAGTTTGAATGATAAATGGGGGTTAATCAACCGTGTCGGTGAAGTTGTTCTTCCTTTCGAGTATGATGCTGTAGGGGATTTTCACAACGGTAGGGCATTGATTGCCAAAAATGGTAAATGTGGATTTATTAATAGTCGTGTTGAAATTGTAATACCGACAATTTACCGCTACACAGAAAACCTACTGAGTTCAGCCATTTTTGTAAATGGATTTGTTGTAATTGCGAGTAAAGGGAAAAACATTGTTTTGGATACCTTAGGAACCAAGATTGAGTTCCCCGGCTATGAAAATACAGGAAGACCATCTGAAGGTCTGGTACCGGTACAGAAAAATAAAAAGTGGGGCTATGTGGACTATAATGGTCGTCTAAAAATTTCATGCACTTATAAAGATGCAAATTCTTTTGAGGGCGGGACAGCCATCGTTAAGTCTGAAAATTCCTATGGAATAATAAATACCGAAGGAGCATGGATTCTCTCACCAGCCTTTGATGATATCAGTAGGAGCGGTGAAAATTTTTTACCCATCCAACATGGTATGTTCGGCCTGGCTTCCAAAACCGGAGTGCTGATGACGGCATGCGAATTTGACCGAATTGAAATTCTGTTTGATAAAGTTGCTATGCTGCAGAG